>Ga0209074_10000001_pt1 | contig 66639 bp, 100 predicted proteins | sample GAPlitter_FD_187522 | JGI IMG/M metagenome (GOLD analysis project Ga0209074, IMG submission 187522) | Agricultural soil microbial communities from Georgia to study Nitrogen management - GA Plitter (SPAdes) (version 2) | ecosystem: Environmental > Terrestrial > Soil > Agricultural land | place...
GATGGTAACGGAGGCGTCTTTTTCAGCAAGCATCCGACACGGCGAAGAATGGGCAAACCGACTGAAAACAGGAAACATAGGATCGGCATTAGGGTCCAGGAACAAGACCGCGAGCGCATCCTTCAGCAGCTATTCCGCTGCCTCGGGAAATATGACCCTCGGGCCATCCCAAGGATCATCTCGAAGCGCACCGGGATCACTGAGCAGGCCGTTGATTACGTGTTCCAGCAGACCTGCCAGGAATTCAGAGAGTGGTCGCGTGAGATCCGACTTGGCCTAGCTAGAGCTGACGAAGCCGGATCGGCTGTGTGGGGAAGGAGAAGCGCATGATCGAAATCCTAGACCGATTCACGCGCGCGGTTCTGTACTCAAGCGCAACCGCGAACGATATTGCCACAGCGGTGGCGGAAGCAGTTAAAAGCCGCGCGTACCTCAGCGGCGCGTACCTCAGCGGCGCGAACCTCAGCCGCGCGGACCTCAGCGGCGCGTACCTCAGCCGCGCGGACCTCAGCGGCGCGTACCTCAGCGGCGCGTACCTCAGCCGCGCGGACCTCAGCGGCGCGTACCTCAGCGGCGCGGACCTCAGCGGCGCACAACACGTCTTGCGGATCTCTGGCGGTCGGCACGACATCGTTGTTTCAGACACCGGCATGGTCTCAATCGGTTGCCATGATTATCCAATCGAGCGATGGCTGGCATCGTATAAGGTCATCGGCCAAGCAGAGAACTACGGGCCAGAAGAGATCGAGGATTACGCGGATCGCCTGAAACTGGTCGCAAATTGGATTAGCCGCCAGAAGGCTCACACAGATCAGGAGAAGACGGCATGAAAGACTCTCCGGTTGATATCGCCTCTCTCCACAAATTCTTGCGCCGCTACGCAGGGCCTTTTGGCGCTGGCGTTCATGGCGTTCGTGGCGGCGGTGATGCTGGCGGTTAAGGAGTGAGATGGCGATGAAGAGCTATGCCCAATCGACGGTATTACACGCCCAGAAAAGGGTACTGCGGATGGTCTTCGGGTATTTGTCAAAACTGAGGCCAAAAGACCTGGAGACGCTCTACACAGATGGCAAGGGACTGATGACGTTAGGCGAGGTGCTGAAGCACGTAGAAGCGGCCATGAACTTGAGGGTGAAAAGGTAAAGCGATGTTCGCACGATTTTTCGATCCAAGCGCGATGCGCGACGACGACCTCGACCGCGAGATGGAACGGGTTGAGCGCCGGGACATGGAATGGTTACCAGATAAAACTTACGGGGGCCGAGACACGGCGGAGTCCTCTCTAAACGAGGTGGACCCCAATCTCTGCACGGTCGACGAAAGCCCCCACCCGAATGAAGCGAAAATCTGGCGGGACTCATGATGGCTAACGGCATGTATCGGACTGCTGCCGGGAGCACAGTAGAAATCTCCGGCGAGCACGGCGGCATTGCGACGGTCGACTTCGACTGGTTCGAGGAGCCGGAGGCTTGTTACGACTGCGTCGTGGAAGCCTATCCACAGGAGTGGGGCGGCGAAGAGTGGCGCTTGGTTTGGCATTGCGAAAACGAATGCTGCGGCGGCGGATCGGCGGCGCTCTTTCCGGTGACAGCCAAAGAAATGATCCTCCCATGAAACCCGCCCGCTTCCGATCCCGCATTCGCCAGCGTTCCAAGCCACGTCGGGGTCGCATCGTGGACAAAATTTATCTAGCTTGGGTCCACACTCAGCCATCGATTGTGCGGACGCATGACCCCAAGTGCCTGGGATGCCGGATAACAGCGCACCACGTAAAAGAGACGCCTGGGGCACCGAAGAATGATCGCAGAGCCGTACCGCTTCGGGCCTGCCGCCACATGCTTGGGTTCGGCGACTTAACAGTGGAGCACTCGAAGAAACGATTCGAGTTGCACTTTGGAATTGATCTGGAGCAAGAGATCAGACGTTTGAACGAGAAGTATCAAAGGGAAGGGCAATGGGATACATGAGGCACCACGCGATCTTAGTCAGTACTTACCTACGCGGAAATTTACGCCGAGCGCGGGCTGAGGCAAAATCTTTAGGACTAAGATATACCGACATCGTCGAATCACGTCTAAACAACGTAGTAACCTTTGCCGTCGTGCCAGACGGATCCAAGGAAGGATGGCCCGATTCCGATGCCGGTGATACCGCCCGCGATAAGTTCATAGCTTGGCTGGACCAGCAAAGGTATGAAGACGGATCAAGTTGGTTTGAGTGGGCCGAGGTCCAGTATGGCGATGAAAATGATGACAACAAAATGACCCGATCCGAGGCGAACCACCGTCAAAGGCTTATTCAATCGATAACTGAGAAGTACGAGAGGGAGGAAACGTAATGGGACACGTTAAAGTCGGCCACGCAGATTTTGAGCCTGGCGCTCGTTGCGAGATAGTCCGTTCATTCACCTACAAACTGAATGTCGGGGACTATGAAAGCCGAGATTTTTTCTGTTCTCAAAAGTCAGAATGCCGAATCGAGGACGCAGAGGACATCAGTCTGCGCCTATATCGCTTCTGCAAAGAACAGGTAATGCGATCCGTCATGGAATACAAACGCGAAGAACCTGTGTGCGTCAGAAAGGCTGGATAAGAGTGTCAATCATAGCGTCAGCGAAAAGTGGGAAAGAGTTTCAACCAGCCCCGGCTGGAACCCACGCCGCGGTGTGCTGCGACATTGTCGATCTCGGTACTCTGGAAGTCACGTTCGGAGGAAAGACCAAATCACAGCACAAAATCAGGGTGGTCTGGCAGATAGACGAGGAACGCGACGATGGCAAGCCATTTACTGTAGGAAAGCGTTACACATTGTCACTCCATGAAAAATCAAATCTGCGCAAAGATCTCGAATCATGGAGAGGAAAATCATTTACCCCAGAGGAGCTCGACGGTTTCGACCTCGAAGTACTGATCGGCATTGGCTGCATGGTGAATATCATTCACCAGCCGAAACAGGACGGCGGCCAGCCGTGGGCCAACGTGGCAGCCGTAATGAAACTCCTAAAAGGCATGAGCGCACCCATCATTCGAGAGTACGTGCGCGTTTGTGACCGTAAAGATGAGGACAACAATCAATCCATCTCTGAGAGCCGAGAATATGCAATCACCGACGACGATGTCCCATTTTAAGGAGGAACCAATGACTGCTACTACTCCACTAGCCCTCGCTAGAACTCACTCGCTCTGGAAACTCGATGCTGAGCTTCAGGATCTCACCGAGCGCGCCCAGGAAGAAGAAGCGGGGCCGTGCCCAGGATGTGACGGTAAGCAGTTGATCCCTACACCTACCGGTCCAGTAACCTGTCCTGAATGCGCCGGTAAGGGCACCGGCGTGATCTCAGCCGCAACGCAGGAAGCGCTGACCGCTTACTTCGAGGCCACCGTGCAGAAGGTGGACCGGGTTGCGGAGTTCCTGAAGTTCCTGAAGGCGCTCGAAGAAACCTGTAAGGCTGAAGCGGCGCGAATCTCCGAGCGGCGGCATGTGGCCGAGAATACGGCCGAGCGCATAAAGAACATGCTTAAAGAATTTATGGCCAAGCGCGGAGATACCCAGATCAAGAGCAAACTCAACACGATCAGCTTGTGCCGGAACAGCCAACCGTCCCTGGAGATTCAGGACGCGACGGTGATTTACGGCAAGGAGAGAATCGCATCGGCAAAGGTACCAGCTAAATTCCAACGCATCCAAATCACGGTAACGCGGGAGTGGTGGGACCAATTCGTAGAGTCCTGCAAGTTCGACGGTGCCTTGCTGATCCCACCGGCAGAGTTGGCCCGTAAATTCATGAATATATCGGCTCCGTTCATCGACGAATCCGCGCTCCGTGATCATCTGGCGGCCGGAGAAACCATTGAAGGGGCCACGCTAGAAACCGGCCGACATATACGGGTGCGCTGATGTCACGAACACGCAGAACAACACGCGTAGCCATAGAGGATATGTTTGCCACGCTACCACCGAGCCAGCGCGAATCCGTACTGGAATTCCTGCAGAGCTGGCACCGGCTGAAGACAAAAGAGGAGGCCCGGAACGGTAAGCCGAGCGACGATAGGCCACCGATCCAGACCTGCACAATTCCCGACACAGAGAGGAGGGCGATGGATTAAATCACTTTGGGAGTGCGTTCCGTGAAAAAGCAACCTGTGCAGGGGCCGTCAAGGACGTGAGGCGGCCCTCTCGAACCGGGTGCTCCGGTAGCCAAAGGTTCTGAAACCTGGGGAGGTGAATGAAATTGGAACATCGGAGCATCCAGTTGGAGCGTTTAGCGCGTGGCTTTTACTATCTCGGATACCGCAGCACTCGCTTGCCATACCCTCCTTGGCTGCGCGGGATGGGGCGCTCCAGCCCTGAGAACGCATGAAACCTAAACGTAGCACAAAAACTCGGCCGACCACCTGGGAACCTGCCTACGGTGAATACCACTCTGAATCCTGGCGCAAGCAATGGTGCAAGGATATGGGGCACCCCCTAGTGCTGCTCAATCCATCCAAATCGCGCAGGTATGGGAGAGAAATAAAACGCTGCGTATGCGGAGAAAAAGAAACTGCATGAATCGTTCACCTGAATTTCTGGCGAGACGTGTGGGCCATGAAGTATGAGACCGCCACGCCATACCGACAACAACCACTCTCGCCCACCCGTTCGCTGGGAGAGCCTGGCACGGCTGAATGAGTCGATACGGAAGCTGCGAGAGGCTGAGGCGGCGTGGCGAGCGGATCGAGCGGTACGGCGAGCGCTGGAAGACGTGAGGAACATGCGGTCATGACCGCCCTGGAATATATCCGCATTCTATTCTACGACTGCGGCTTCGATACCGTGAAGCAGCGTGAGGCATTTATAAACCGAGAGTTCGGTGCAAAGTATGAAGGCCCAATTCACTACGCCGATGAACTTAACTCGCAGGACCGCTTGCGGCTGATCGAGATCCTGAAGGACATCAAAGCCGGGCAGCAAGAGCGGTCGCGGGCCGATTCGCGGGAGGACACCGATGCCTGACCTTATTCCGGGATCGATCCAATGTAGCCGCTGTGGCGCGACGAAGCGCGAGACAAACAAGTGGTGGTGCGGGTGGGTTTGTCTCGATGATCCGCATATCGTTCTCGCGCCCTATGCCGTCCAGTGGCATCCCGACGCAGTTCTCTGCGGTGAGTCTTGCGTCCTCAAGTGGATGAGTGAAGAGATGCCAAAGCTACAGAAGGATAGATAAATGCCCGTCTTTAAAATCCGCGACAATGACCGGAAACTCCACGAAATAACTGGCAGCGTCTCCGGCCTATTCGGAATTCATCATAACGGTTTTTCTACCTATCCATGGACCGTTTGGCATATCCCATCCGGTTACGCCGTGGTGAGAAACATCAACACTGTCAGCACCGCGTACGCAATAATCCGCGAACTGAAGAAAGCACCATTTTCATGGAAGTCGCGGCGGTACACCGATTACAGCCGCAGCAAATCACGTCTCAAATGGTGGCGTGCAAATAGGGAACGCCTTGAACAATTGGCGAAAGGATGAACATGCCCGTAACCGAGATACGCCCGCGACTCATGACCTCCGATGAAGTGGCGGAGTTGCGGCTGCGTATTGGCCGAATGTTGGCGATGGTAGAAACCGGCATGGTCGAGGCCCAGGAAGTGTTTCTGCCGTACTGGGAGCAAGGCGGCAAGACGCTTTACCAGCATCTGCAGGAAAACAGATTCAAGGCACTCCCAGCACCATCTGGTGAAACCCAATGACTACCGTCTTCCCAACCTCGGTTCCGGCAACCTCAGCCTTTGTGTGCCCGACGTTCACACTCAACGGCCCGCCACGGACAAAAAAGAATCACGGCGTCACGAAAATTCTGCCTTCTCTTCCGTACCTGGAGTGGTACAAGCTGGCCATGCAGCAGGTGCCGATCATTCGGACGATATTCAGGATGGCGAATATCCGGCTCCCGATCAGCGGCCCAGTGGCAGTTAAGGCGTTGTTCTACCGCGAGGCTCGCGTAGGTGATCTGAACGGTTATATGCAGGCCCTGGGGGACTTCCTGCAGGAGTCGCGCATGTTTGGTAACAAGCAACGCACGGGCGCCGGAATCATCAAGGAGGATAGTCAAATATGTTCCTGGGATGGCTCCCGAAGACTGCATGACAAGAACTTTCCGCGGATTGAGGTCACGATCTCGATACTGCCGGAGGGAATGGAATAAATAAGATGGCTCTGCTGATTGAAATCTGCTGTAACGACCCGAGCGATGGCCAGTTCCAAGGATCGGCTGACTTTATCGCAATCGAGGATGTGCGCATGCAGGGCGGGCGCGTCACGATCAATTACAGCGATGAGCAGGTCAGGAGTGCCGATCCACTGATCGACGGCCATTATACCCTCCGAGTCGGGCGCATTCTGGTCCCACACTGGCATCACCATTCCTGGTACGGCAATTGGTGCTGGGAGGCGTTCAGTGTTACCTGGCCGCATGCGTTGAAGGTTCTCAACTATCTTGCTAAGCAGCGAGATTGGCACTGCGAAGCGCCACACGATATTTTCCAAGCGATCAAATTACACAAACATGTGACGCCGCAACAGTGGAAGGAACGATTGGAGTTGAAGGTATGACCGCACTGCCGGAGGGGATGGAGTAGCGATGCTGAGTTCCATACGTCAGTTTGATCTTCCCGACCCGTACTTCCTGCTCCGTGATCCGCTCAGTCAAAGTCCGTTTTTTCCGCTGTACGGAGCATACGGAGGTATCACAACGACCACCATGATGATCGTGATGGACCGTAGTTGTATGCCGATCGTTATAGGTGGAGAGGAATTAGGCAGAGAGAGACACTGGAGTCCATTCGTGGCCAGTGACTTTTCGAATCGCCATCAATGCATCGAGTTACCCCGAGGCTTACACGACGAATTCGGTGGCCACTGGTACGTCATCGAACTCTGCATCATAAACGACACCGAGGAGACCGTGCTGAGGAGATTAAATGACGCAATGGACGCTCTGGCGGCTGACTCCAAAGCGCGAGAGGCGGTGAAGGCATGACCGCACAGCCCTGGATCGCGCGCCGCGAGGAGTATCTCAAGAAGAAGGGCGTGGAGCCGCCGTCCTATGCATTGGCCGTAGCGAAAGAGCAGATCCGCCAGCACGTTGAACGTAAACCAGCTAGGTCGGAGTCGCAACGCGCCGCGGTATCGCGCACCATGAAGAGCTACCACGCGACGACCGAGAAGCGCCTGCACCACGAGGCTCTGTACGGGCGCCGGAAGCAGCCTGACCTTGAATTGGAGCTCAGATCAAGAATGGAGTCCGATATCGCGGCACTTCAGGGTCAGATGCGTGCTGCGCTCGGGATACTGGCGGAGCGCCGGCGGGAACTGGATCAGTTATGGGATCTGGTCGAGTGGATAATGAACCGATGAATTCTGTGCTCTTCAGTTCGGCTACGGATCGCTGGGCGACACCGCGCGATGTCTACGATGCGCTTGACGCTGAGTTCTGTTTTGACTTCGATCCCTGCCCGATTGACGGCACAGAAGATGGCCTTGCAACGCTCTATACGCAATGGATGGGACGCCGGATATTCTGCAACCCTCCATATGGCCCGGGGCTGGCTAAGTGGCTAGAACGCGGGCTGGAAGCGAACCTGGCGGTATTCCTGATTCCCGCCCGGACAGACACGCGCTGGTTTCATGACATCGTGTTGCCGAATGCAAAAGAGATCCGGTTTATAAGGGGACGGTTGAAATTCGGCAATGCCGTGAATGGCGCGCCGTTTCCGAGCATGATCGTGGTGTTCAAGCGCTTGGGCAGTGAAGAGAAGAAGCCCAGAAATGCCAGGGAACATGTGTGTGGCTCAAACTGTTTGGATTGGTAACGATGACTACTGTACTCAAGTATAGGTCCGTTCTACAGCCGAAGCCGGAATTTGGCAAGCGCCTCTCGCCGCGGATTTGGGCGCTCTGGGATGAAGGGGAAGGCGCTGTCCTACCAGAGTTCAGCGGCTTTGTACCAGGAGTCGGAACATCAATATGAGTACAAAATTCCGGGATGGCGAAAGAAAGGTGAAGTTGCCCCTTGAACAGAAAACGGTGTAGATATATGATGTCTGAAGCGCATGTTGTCGGCCTGATCCGCCGTTGCGCGGAAGATTGGGCAGTTCCACGGGGCGGCGCTCCTGTCGCCGCTCCAGCCCAAATCCCCACAGGAGGGGGATAAAAGTGGCGCGCACGCGCAATCTAAAACCTGGATTCTTCAAAAACAACAAACTGGCCAAATTAGGCCCCCTATCGCAACTTATTTTCGCTGGCCTGTGGACCATAGCTGACCGAGAGGGGCGCCTGGAGGACGAGCCTGAACGTATAAAGGTCGAGGTTTTGCCTTATGACACAGGAAAGGTAAGCAGCATAGATGTCTGCCTGTCGAAACTGCATGAGTCCGGATTCATTCTAAGGTACGAGGTTGATGGTAACAAATACATTTCAATTCCGAAATGGCATGAGCACCAAAAGCCTCACTACATGGAGCCACCTTCAGAAATTCCTCCGCCGCCGGGCACCGAAAACAGATACAACTGTGAACCCATCAGGAAAGAACAGCGCCAACGGATATTTTCCAAAGATAACTTTCGATGTGTGCTCTGTGGGTCAGAAGATCGACTTACTATCGATCACGTAATCCCGATCACCAAAGGTGGATCTAGCCTTGATTCAAACCTTAGAACTCTATGCCATCAATGCAACATGATGAAGGGATCAAGGATTGATGATGGCACGATCAAGCAGCTATCATCAAACTATGATGATGGCGTTCACGTTCCCCAAAGGGACGATCCCCTTAACCCTTCAAGCCTTAACCCTTCAAGCCTTAACCCTTCTCCTAACCTCTCACCACATGCCAAGTCCGAAATGAACGGCTACGACCCGATGCCTGGATGGAACTGGTTCAGCAAAGAATATCCGGGGCACAGGCTGAACCCCAAAATGGACTCTCAACTATGGCTCTCAGTAGTAACCCCAGAGATTGAGGCTATTATCCGCGAGAAGCTACCGCACTTCAAGGCATCAGCAGAGTGGACGGAACGCAGCGGGCAGATGGTCCCATCAGCCAGCCGATTCTTGAGCGAGGGGCGCTACACGATGGAGCCAGGGGCGCCCCGACTAGGGAGAAAAGTCAACGTCAGCAGTTAATCGAATCCGATACGGAGAACCTATGAGCCTTGAACGTAAAACCGTGAAAGCCCAGGTCAGCCGCATGGAGAGCCTAGATTTCTTCCCGCAATTACCGGCGGGCCTGAAGGAGGTCGAGAACGCGCTGATGGAGTTCCCAACCGCGGCAATGTGCGAAAGTTGGGTCACCGACTGGCTACAGGGGCATGAGGATTTCCCGAAGCCGGCCGCAATCTACGCTTCGCTGCGAACCGTCAAGAACCTTCAGACGGAGACACAAGAGGCATGGAAGAACCCGCCGGCTGAAAAATACGACTGCCCGCACGGATGCAAGGGGTGGGGTACAATTCGCAACGAAGCCGGCGCCCACCAGTTCTGCCTGTGCAGCGCAGGCCAGGCGCTACGTGAAGCGAGCCCTGGTTGGCTGGAGCTCCTGGGTAGGTTGGACGCCAGAGCGCGTAAAACGCCCCGTAGCGCGAAAGGCGGCCTATCGACGAAGTTGGAAGGACTGGAGGGAAGGTATTACGAGGCGAAGAAGGGGGCCGATGGCTGACCAACCACCGCCGATCCCGAATAATGGCCGCCCGGCGATCTGGGATTTGGTGATTGCCGACATGAAGGCGCGCGACCAAGTTGGGCGAGAGCGGTATGGAACGCCGCTGCAAGCGTTCAACGGAAAGGATGCGCTGCTAGAGGCTTACCAGGAAGCACTGGACCTTGCGGTTTATCTGAGGCAGGCGATCGAGGAGCGAGAGAATGGCTGACCAACAGACCAAACCGGCAACGCTGCCGAGTGATGAGGAGTTGCGCTGCTTCGCGGTAGATCGTTGCGAATATTCTCCAGCGTACACTTTTGAGAAATTGTGTGAGATCCGCGCCCGGACGCTGCGATGGGCGGCGATGCGCGTTAAACAGGGAGGCGGCGCAAATAGCTGGGCGATATCGGAAGAGCTGCGTCAAGCCGCAGGGGAGGCCGCTGATGCCCGACCGAGATGAGATCGTTGAGAAGGCGCGGAGGTTGTTAGATGTCCAACACTTCTGCGCGGGCTGCGGTCATCCTGTTGTTGCCGACCATGATCCTTCGATGCGTGCGTGTCTGTACGGTTCTCACGGAGACTTTCCATGCAATTGTGATAGCCCAAGCCATGATGGGCCGGAACTCGCCCGTACAGTGATTGAGATGGCCGAGGAGCGGAAGGAATTGCTTAGGCTGTCGCCGTCCGGTGGTCTAGCGGAGCGCGTCCAGCAACTAAAAGCGCAACTCACCGAGGCGCGGAGGCTAATCGTACACACGAAGAAAGCTGACGTGCGGACGCCGCAGTGGTATGACGATGCTGACCTCTTCCTGAAGGAGACCGAACGTGGCTGACAACCAAAAGCTGGCGGAAGAAACTTTCCTGAGTACGCTGCATTCATCGAAACGCGCGGAGAAGATCGCTGCGATTGCCCGCGCCTTCGAACAGGTGGCGCTGGATGGCAAGATCGAAGCGTATAAACACTTACTGCCAAATATCGGAGGCCTGCAGGGGGCAATGCACTATCGGCAGCACAGCGAAGAGTTGGCAGAGTTGTGCACTAGCCTCGCGCAACTGAAAGGAGGGAAGGATGCTAAGTAACGAATGTCCGATCTGCCACCGCTATTTTCCTGTCGGTTTATATGACCACATTGAAGAATGCTCCCGGCGCGAGCGTGCAAAAGCTCCACATGGATACGAATCATTTGAGGACTATATGAACGACAAGGCCGCACCACCGCTGGAGGAGTCCCGCAATGGCTGACGATTACCGCGCGCTGGCGGCGGACGTACTAAAGGGCTGCGGCGTACATCCGCTTGGTCTGATTGGTGCTATTGATGCGGTGGCTCAGTTCGCTAAGGAACGGGTGATTGAGGAACTAGAGCGGTTGGCGAAGGTGCGGTGCGAATGGTGCGAGGATAGTCCGGCAGTTCTTGGGAAGACAAATTATATCCACCATCTGCCAAAAGGAAGCTCTGATTTTGATACGGAGATGTGCCACGCCCAACCCGAGCAGCGCCGCATAGCCGAACTCAAAGCCGAACTGGAGAAATCACAATGCCCGTCACTGATCCCGTCGAAGCCCTGATGCGGGAACTGAAACCTGAGCGCTTCCTACACCAATCGCGCGAAGCAATAGAGCGCGATCATCTGCACATTGTGGAGCACCACCAAAAGTACCTGATACCGCACTTGCGCCGCTATATCACGCCGGACGTGCAGACGGTGCTGGATTTTGGCTGCGGTTCCGGCGGATCAACAATTGCGCTTGCTCTGGAATTCCCTGGGTTGGAGATTATCGGGACCGACGTGGACAATCGGGAAATTGAGATTGCGCGTTGTCGAAGGAGATGCTACGGCATAGATGCGAAGCGTTGCAGTTTTCTCTTTGAACTTGCGAATAAGCGCCTGGCATTCTGGGGAAACGATTTTGACCTCTGCATCTGCTCATCGGTCCTCGAATACGTGACTGACCCGGCGGCCCGGCGCTTCTGCGTTCAGGAGATGGTGCGGCTGGTAAAACCTGGTGGTCTGCTATTCTTTTCGATGCCGAATCGCCTGTACCCGTTCGAGATTCACACGCGCAAATGGGGGTGGAACTGGTTCCCGAGGCTGATGAATGCGCGGACGCTTGATTGTACCTGGATGGAGGTAGAATGGCTGGCGCGGCCGGCGAAGCTCAGTCTCTACTGGACGCCGGTCATGCAATTACTGAGGCACTGGTCGAACTTTTGCTTGAAGAAGATGGAGTGACCAACAATGAAGACTCTCGCGCTTTACCTCGCATCAGTGATCTGCTGCGCCGCCGACATCCTGCCGCTCGCCGCCGAGTACCACGCGACACCATGCGGCGATCTAGCCGGGGGCAACGACCCTATCTGTGGCAGCGACGTGTTCGGGCCGAGCCTCGTCATCGTGTCGCCCTTGCGGTTTGATCCCGATCCGAAGGTGCAGCAGGACATCAACCTGCAATATACGGTTCCACTCGCCCAGAGGTAGTGTCTAAAATGTGCGTTGATCGGAAAAACTGAGCGGTTGCTTTCCGTCCGATCCCGCCGCACCATGAAAGCATGCCATCTGACCGCAGTTCATTGCTGGCCCTTCGAGACCTGATCGCCGATACAGACCTTACTCTCGAAACCATTCCTGATCTTCCCCAGAACCGCACGGCCCATTGTCGCGAAAATCTCCGTGCGGCGCTGGCGCTCGCCGATGATCTCATCAAGCAGGCCAAGATGACACCGGCAGCGGCTATGGGGCATAAAGGCGGCGGGGCCACAGCGCGCAAGTACGGCAGCGAACATTTCCGTCAACTTGCGGCACAGCGCAAAACACGGGCTGGCGGAAGGCCACGAAAGCAGTCTCCTGACAAGAAGTAAGGTAGTGTCCACCGATGCGTTGGTTAAATATTCATCGGCTTTGCGACCCCAACAGATTGTGGTAGCGCGTGCCATCACCGATATGTCGCCGTACTGTTCCTCGGTGATAAAATATACCCTATACACAAAGGCCCGACTCTGCGACACCGCAGAACCGGGCCTTTGTTGAATCCGTGGTTGACGGACCGAGTAGCTGTTGACACTCCTACTCTAGTCCAATTCCGGGCGGTCCGTCAATTTCGGGGCCGAGCTGTCAATGTCAATCGACGGCCATTATCGAAGTTGGAGAATTGAGAAAAATGCAAAAGCAACCGTGGCATTCGAAGAGACCAGGAGAGACGGTGTAACACGATAATGACAAGTGCACCGAAGGAAACAACATCGAGACGTACTACATGGCACCCGGTACGGGCGGTCGCAGAAAATGCGAACACTGCGAGCGCCTGGATCGGGCTGGCCAATAAAAACCTAAGCGGTTACCGGATAGGGAAGAAGGTCAGTTCCCACCACGGACCGTTTATTTCACCATCACTGACGCCCCACACGCGTCTGAGATTGTACGCGTTCAGTTGGTTATTGAGCGCGATATGAAGTGCTCTCAGGCCCTCTGTGGGGCCGCCATGAAACCGTACCGTGGCCTCGGGAAATGTATGCCCGAGGCCACCCTGACATGATTCAAATGTCTCTATCCCAGCCGCTCGCAGAATCTCAACTTCGCGCTTGATGCCATCATCAAATTGATGATTCAGCGGGTACATCCCAAGAATTATATTCTGAAAGCAACGAATCTGTGCATAAAATCTGTTATGCGTCCCGATGATTTTGTTTCGGTTCTAATACAGAATTTCGCCTACGCTCCAGATCCGGTCCGCAATTTATATTACTACATAGGTATATCCTGTCAAGTAAAATATCTTATTGTAATACCCGCCATACTGTGATATTTTATAGTGGTAGATCAGGGAGGGATCGAATGCCGAGAGTGCCGATCACCGTGATGGGCTACCGCTGTGAGCGATGTAGCCATGAATGGATTCCACGTGACACGTCGCAAGAGCCATCCGTATGCCCAAAATGCAAAAGTCCCTATTGGAATCGTCCGAGGAAGAAGCCAAGCTCCATGCTGACCTACGAGGACTTTCGGGACAAGATCCAGCAGACCTTGAAGCAATCTAGCCCGCTCACGTGGACTGAGATACGGACCCTTGCGAAGCTACCGGAGAAATTTCCCAACAACAAGTGGGTGTGCCGGATGGAGCAGGATATCGGACTCAAGCGCAATAAAGACGCGCACGGGATTATTAAATGGAAACTCGGCTGACCTGCGTTAAACTGAGGCCATGCCACAGGCGAACAGGCTCAGTCTTCCAAGCGCTACCGTGAAAATGCAGGTTGCAAATCGGATAATTTGGAATGATGCACGTTCAGCTACCTTGGCTGATTTTTTCACAATTGGTTACACGGGCAGGAAGACCGAAGAGATTATAGCGACGCTTAAGCAGCACGGAGTGCGAACCCTGGTGGACATTCGGCAGAACCCCGTCAGCATGTATCGCCCAGAGCTAAGCAAGAGCAATCTCGCCCAACTTCTGGAAGATAACGGGATGTGTTACGCCCACCTGCCACAATTCGGAGTACCGCGCGATATTAGGGCCAAAGCAATTGAAACGGGAAGCCGTGATGTGATCTGGGCCTGGTATGACGAAAATGTTGTCGCGTCGTCCCTGAATCTTCACTACTTCCTAAATGGGTTCGAGCACCCGGTAGCGCTAATGTGCACCGAAATCGACCCACATGAATGCCATAGGCACCGCCTCTCGCTGGCACTGGAAGCGATGGGTAGTGTCCTAAATCTGCGGTGCTGAAGATAATTCAATCTTTATCGCGACTGGCCAAAAGTTTACCGGCTAACGCAGACAGCATTGTGAAACTCGCAGCCAGAACAGGATTGCCTAAGCTTGAATTTCCCGTTGCCGATAGCACGAGGCCGCCACCGATGCCGCCAATCGTCACAACCAAAATTGTCACAGTGAGTGCAGTCTGATGATTAAGCTTTTTCTTCCTAAATTCATGATCGCGCTTGCTTTGCTCTTCGCGATTCTGCAATGAGGATTGAAATCCTTTTAATCTGCACTCTTCTTCGTGCATCTCGGTCTGAGCGAGCGTCTTTGCTGTCTCGGGGTCTGGGCCGAACCCAAATGTAGTCCGAGAAAGTGCCACGGACAAAATCGCTTTTGCATCTTGGTCAGGAACTTTCTCTAACGCACTCAGAATCGGGCGCGGCAGCGGAACAGAAATCTCGGGCGGCTTCTCAAGGCTCTTGGACGGATCGGCCACTTCTGGGGGTGTTTGGGGTGTAGCGGTTCCGTCGTGGGGGCTGTCCGGGCCAGCAGACATTTCTAAAGTCTACCGCTTTGCAGCAGCTTTGGATACGAATCTGTTCAACAACTCAGACCACCGGCTGAGCAACTCGGAATAGACAGCGGCTCGCGAAATGGACTCGACTCGGAACGATGTCATATCAGAATCGACTGGCACGATTCGATGAAAATGGGCGGCATCGGACGACCGGAGCTGAGCAGCTCGCTTGACTGCCTCGTCCAGCGCAAGCGCCGGTTCATCGGCGTGTCTGTATTCGAACAGATCGTAATCTGTTGATTCCATTAGGCTAGGCATAAATATCGGCTATTGACAAAAAACTATATAACCAATGTTACCTTTAGTCAATCCCTTCCCGCTACCTTAGACGTGCGGTCAGGAACAGAAGTCTCTCATTTTTCACACATCGGCTGCTATGAATCCTAGTTCTCTTTGGTTATCGACAAGAAGATTTCTGATGGGAAAATTTTGCTCAAGACAGAAGTTCTCTCAGATCCCACACGCGATTTGCGATCCCCGCCTGCATCGCCGGAGTCACCCGCAAACTGGAATGAATCCGGCAGAAGTTGTACCAGGCGAAGTGCAGACAGAGCGCTGCCCAAAGATTCTCCCACTTCTTACTAAAGCCGTTCGTGAGCCGCGTCAGCCTACGAATCTGCATCCGCATGGTGAGGTTCTGGCGTTCGATGTGAGAGGTACAGATGCGCTTCGGATCGGGATTGCCGATGACTGGGACCGCCTCTGTGGAAACGACTTCGGCGGGGCTGTAGCGTGCTTCGCCAGCAACGGAAGCGCGATAGACCTTGATGAGTTGCGCGAAGTCCACGCGGTCGGAGAGCGTGTTTTCCACGGCGCTAGGGTACGTTCCGAATCCGTCGGCGCTGAGCTGGTAGGGTTTCGGCGCGGTCGCGTGCCGCAAACCTTCGATGAAAATATCCGTTGTGGCCTGGTCGCGTTTCCCGAGGGCAAAGTTTAGAACTAGTTTTGAGTGCCGTTCGATTGCAACGAACGTATAGGCGTCTCCAAAGTTAGGGTCATCACCGGGCTGGAGTGCCTTCTGCTTCTTGAAGCAGAATCCCCAGATTTCGTCGAGTTGAACATCGCGGACCGGCACATTGACGATCATCCGGCCCAGGATGGCCTCGCAGCGCTGTCCGGCGAGAACCAGCAGGCGCATGATCGTATCGCGGTGTAGGCCAGTGATGCGCTCCGCGCTTCTGATGCTGTTCCCTTCGAGTAGGAGTTGAAGCGCCAGTAGGCCCTTATCTGCGGGCGTGTACATCGCGTCAAAGGGGCGCTCATGAGCTTCCGTGAAGGTTTTCTTGCACTGAGCGCAGCGGTAGCGCTGAAGGCCGTTGCGGTGCTTACCGTTGCGCTTACATTCGATCCGGCAGGAATGGCAGGTCATGGAATCTCCTCTTGAGTTCCGCAGCCTGAAGCCGGATAATCGAGGTGCGAACCTGTACGGCTTCGGCTGTACGGATAGTGGCCCCGGTTGTAGCTCTAACTACTTCCGGGGCTTTTGTTTTCATGCTTCTATTATACGTGAGCGGTCACGTATAAAGCAAGGGGAAAATGATACAGAAATCCCTTTACTTTTCGTGAGCGCTCACGTATCATTGGTTACGTGCCAAACAAGAGAAAGAATCCCGCTGCCGTGGCACTTGGCCGTAAAGGTGGTAAAAAAGGCGGCCCAGCGCGGGCGGCAAGTATGACCGCCGAGCAGCGCAAACAAAGTGCCCGAAAGGCAGTTCAGGCACGCTGGGCTAAGGTAAAGGCGGAAAACGCCGAAAGTTGAGCTTTTGGAGACCAGGGCGGGAGTCGCGCCCGTTGCACAGGAGATGCAAGCTCCTGTCCCAGTAACTCACCGGGTTAAGCCCCTGGCCGTCTCCAAAAAGCGGGGGAGCATCAAAAAAACGGTGCTCCCCTGTCCGTCGAAACAAGGTTTCGCTTTTTTGCTGGACTGGTGGGCCGCGAATATGGTAAGTAAACACGTAGAGCGGTCGCATTGTGAATCGCTTCCCTTCGGTGGAACCGGGTTTCTGAGGCCCTACGGTCCAGCGAAAGTCCTAATCCGAATTGCTCTGGAGCCGCTTTAACGCGGCTCTTGGAGTTTTTGGGCTATAAATTCCTCCAAAACATTTTCTATCGAAATTGTATTATAGGCGACGCACCGACAGATTTACAGTGCTCTCACCGCAGGATCGCTCCAATGCAAGGGATTGTGCTTCCGTGGATTCTGCCCGGCCTGTGCCCCCCGAACAGAAGCTACATTATAGGCTCAAAAATGTTGATTGCAAAGTGTTTTGTTCTGATCCACGGCTCATTGCGGATCACGCCGGGCAATGCAGGCGGAGATTGCGGATCGGGTTTGGCCACTGACCGAATTACTGACCCCTTGATCGATATATAGTAGATCAAGCCCCCGATGGATACTGAACCAGGCCGCGACGATCAGAAGGATACCTCCGAGTCCAAAAAACAGGAGGCGCTTTCGGTCGGGAAAGCTCGGGAGGAAGCCAAGAAAGCAGCATCCTCCAGTGGCGCAGAGAATGCCAATAGTCACCAGGAGCCAACCCACTCTCTGAAGATACTCCTTCGGGGCCATTCCATGCTGGAATGGATCAGCCTGGGATTCACTCTGGTTCTGGTATTGGTCGGCATTTTCTACACATTCTATGCGGCAAAGCAATGGCAAGCCATGCAAGCGGCCCTTAAAAAAACGGACCAGTCCCTTGAGTTGACCCGACAATCCTTGGAACTCAACCGACGACAGACTGTTGCCGCCGAGGAATCCGCAAAAGCTGCTAGTGAATCCGTTAGACTCGGCAAGTCGTCTTTGGATACCTCGACAAAATCCTTTCAGATAGAACAGCGCCCATACCTCATAACAGCGGGCGCACCCAGGTTTGTTGGCGACGCCCGCCCCGCCGCTGATCATCCGATACACGTCAACATTACTTTTCTGAATGTCGGCAAGACTCCTGCTATTAGAGTCCAGGCTTTCCGTCACTTGGCTATACTGCCAGGGCAATCCAATATGGTTGCCGTAAGTGCCTTCATCGAGAGGTTTTTCGCCGATGCAAGGCAAACAAAGGATGACGGCCAAGGAGAAGATGTAGCTCCAGGAGGAACCTTTTTTACCACTGGTCAGGACCTTCCGATATTGTCCGCTGAGGAGATTGCCGCAATAGAGCAGAGCCGAGATGCTATTTATTTCATTGGAGGAGCCAGTTATGAAGATGCTTTTCGCTCCAGACACAAGACCGAGTTTTGTTTCTCTTTTATCGGAACGGACATTACCGTTTGGCATATCTGTGGCACACATAACACCGTCCGCTGAAGATTCCCTGGGACGCGACCACGCGGCTGCCCTCAGTCTACACCCGCTGTCAAATTTCTCAGCACCGCAGATTTAGGACACTACCTAAAGTGTGCCCGAGAAAGGAAAATATGCAAATAATTGAAAATGAAGTTGTCTCTGGAAAAACAGTCTCGATTGACGACAAGAATTTCGTCAATTGTCGCTACAAAGACTGCACGGTTCTCTACAGTGGTGGGGACTTCGGTTGGGTCAACACCTTCTTTGAGAACTGCCAAGTCAACTTGGCCGGGTCGGCGCAGAAGACCGCAAATCTGCTGACCTTCTTTGGCATTCTCAAGTTGCCCACGAATACCGGTGGGAACGGTCCTCACGGATCTGGCTCACCCGCAGTCCAGTAAGCCGTAAATTCGCAGTAGAAAATCTGCGATTTACTTTTCCTTGTTTTCGGACCGCAGCTCCGCCATAAGCTGCGGTCCTTTTTTTTGCGGTTGCCCCTCAACCACGATTTAGCGAACTACCATGCGCCGAGGAGGGTCACAAGAACTGCTGTAAAATAATAAAGGGGTGATAAGCGGCTGACACCGCCTCACCCCGGAACCTTTGCCTTAAGACTGTCTAGTTCGAAAGGAGACGTGAGTGCGTCTGAGATCCCTTATTATTTTACGATGCCGTGGGCCACCAGTCAACAACAAATACGTTAAACATCCAGCTTGTTAATGGGTTGGAAGGTACAGGAGAGCGGCTTGCGACGCTCTCCCGCATAAGGCCGAGGAGCTTTATCCTGATGGTAAGGGACGGGAGCCTGCAACTCCCGAGCAATGGGTTCGATCCCCACCTCGGTCTTCCATGTAGAGTCTACGTCTAATACTTGGACACGTCAACTTTTCTCTTGACAAACAGCGAGTGCTCGCTGTATTATTGGCTATGATAAAGACAGAAAACACCAACTCTTCAATGGCTTGCAGAGCTCTCGCGCCGCAGTGTCGAATAGCGAGCATGGGAACATTTAGTGCTGGGCACTACCGGGGAATGATTACCGCCGAGGAAACCGTCCCGTCTTACGAATCCTTGATCGGCGTAGTGGAGATCCTTGCGAACGTTATGGAATCTCCGGCATCTTGGGCGCACTCTAAACTCAGCGGGATGACGGCTTGCGATGCAGATTGGAAAGCCATAGAATCGGCTCCTCCCAATGATGTCGCTAAAAGGCTGGCGTTTAGCGTCCTGAAATCAGCACATGCCTTGCGGCCAATCGAACCGTCCTACGTAACGGCCTCCGCCGAGGGAGGCGTGGGAATCGTGTACAGGTCGAATGTGAAATATGCGGCGCTTGAATGCCTCAACACCGGCGATCTTCGTCTGCTGTGGTTCGACCTGGGCGGTGCGCCACATTCAATCAAAGTTAGGCCAAGAAGGATTGGAGAAGCGCTGAAGCAAATCGCGGCAATACACGCGCCAAATGCCAGAGCCTCTCAATCCCGCTGATTTTCCAATTGAGATCCACAGGAATGGACAGCCACTCGTGCCTGAATTTGATGAGGATGAGTGGTTCTACTGCCGGTTCGACCCGGCATTCGTTCTACCGAATAGTAATAACATAGACCCACTCCATATAAAACTGATACCATGTCCCGATTTTTCATCGAACCGTAGCAAGTTTAGTAAATCTTGGCATGTTCTTTGCCCATTAGCGAAATTTAGAAACCATGTTGTTTTTAAGTTCCGCATACAAGATCTTCCAGCTACGATTCAGGGCGACGGAAAAAACGCTCCGGTCCATGATGTCAAGACGGAGCACGATCCAGAAGAATATAACTACAGCCGACCTGGCAAGGCCCGAAGCATTCCGAAGATCACTGAGGTTAGGGCGTCGTAGCGGACACCGTAAAGCTGGACGAAGTGGTTGATCCTGCCGCAATCGTCGTGCTGGCTGGCACCGTGAACTGGGTCGTGTCACTAGAGGATAGCGCCACGGTGGCGACCGCTGCTGGAGCGATATTGACTGTCGCGGTGCAACTTACCGATGTTCCCGCTACGATCTCCAGAATACCGGCAGGGTCGATACAGGCATTGGCCGTGGACGTGGATGACAGTGTCGAACATAGCGGCACCTGTGGGGCCGACAACGTCAGAGTCAGCTTCGGAACTTTCTTTATCCCCAGGATCGCCGAAGCTGTCTGCGGAGGGGCGCCAGTGGATGTCTGACCACTTACGGTTTGACCGAGCGCAACTCCCGCGAGTAGGAGCATGGTGCCTGCGGCTGTCATCGTCATCCTGAGTTTCATTTATCTTTTCCCCTTTCTAAAACTTTATCACCCCGCGCAATACTGCACCGTTCCCAAAGTTCGTTACTGTAAGCGTAACGGTAGTTGACCCCACCGCGCCGTTCGCATCGGTAGCTTGAACATCGAACGTAAATACGCCCAAACCGATTGCCGCAGTCGGCGTTCCGCTCAGAATTCCGCCAGAAGATAGCGTCAGGCCATTCGGAGGACTGCCTGACGAAATCAGCCACGTATACGGCGCGGTTCCGTTGGCCGCGGAAAATGTTAAGGTATAAGGCTGCCCGTATATCGCCGCAGTAAGAGTTGGCCCCGGAGTGATCGTGATGCCTGGAGCAATTGTCACGGCGAAAGTCTGAGTGGGATTTCCGCCAGAGCCTCCGTCCGTGACGGCTACAAGGACATTGAAAGTTCCCGATTGCGTGGGAGTTCCGCCGAAGGCCCCGCTGGAAGCGTTTAGTGTGAGCCCTGCCGGAGCGCCACTGGTGATAGCAAATGATGGAGTCGTGCAACCAGAGGTCGTGACGGTGACTGATCCCGACAATGGGTACGCAAGGTTGACAGTGCCGTCTGGAAGTGGGCTGGCGGGACCACTAATCGAGCAGGTGGCTCCTGCGGGGCGCACTGCTAGTGCAAACTTAGACTGTTTCGCGCTGGTGCTGCAATTATTTGACTGGCCGTTGACAACTGTGTGGTTGTAGTATGGGACATTGTTTAGCAGCCAAGTCTGCGCGCTAGCTCCGGAGCAGGTGCCCGCAGGACAGCCGGCCTGGGCATAGCTGATTGCCCCAACGAAGGTCCCGTGAGCGCGGGCAGAGTTGGAGTAGCCGTGGTCAGCACACCGGAAGTTTCCCCACTGCAAAGAAGTCAACGAGGCGTTATGGCCTGAGCCAGCATCGTCAAAACTCGCTATAGCCTGAAGCGTGGATAGGAATTCTCCCAATACAGTTCCCCAATCTGTTGCGAATGGTCCGGTGCTAAGGTCGCTGGCACAACTAGTGCTGTTGCGGTAGGGGGACACCAGGGACGCGATCAGATAGGGATTGTAGTTGGCATTCATGACTTCCCCAACGAGACGGGTGTCGAGCGCTGTCGCGTCCGTAGCGGCGTTGCTAAACCCCATTTCCAGCAGGTGGTGCAACACCACGCCCCCAGGCCACACCTGCCATTCGCCGTTTGTGACTTTTGATTTCGTGGTGTCGATAATGACTGAAGAAGATGTACAATCTCCCGTCACCGGGTAGTTCAACGGAGATACGGCCACAGTGTTAGCGCAATTTGTGCCATTGTTCAGGGAGCAGTTAGAGCGAACCGTGCAATTGGCCCAGTCCCAGCGGGTAGCTAGGCTAACCGTATACGATGAACATCCGGGGTTCGGGCCGGGGCTAGTAGGAGTAAGAGGAGAGCCGGTTTTGCCGAGAAAGCCTTCTAGAAGTTCGAGGTTGCTGTTGACCTTGGCGGTAAAGTATAACTTCTCTGGTGTACCGTTCGGAGCCATGAAAGCCGCATGGCCGAGAGTGTTCATCGAAGCGGCGTAAGCGCGGAAAGCGTTGTGCGTGGAGGTGTAATTGAAGAATGTGAAGAATCCGTTGGAAGCATAGCTGGGAGTGGTCCCAGCTTCCTTGTCGTTAACCAATAAACCTGATGCCTCAAAATACAATTCATCCAAGTAAAACTGTTCGCCGGTCAGCATGTAGGCTACGTAAGCGTACTCCTGCCAGTGAGAAGGGAAGCCGTCAGACGCATTGTCCCAAGCGCCATAGGTAGCCGTCTTATTGTCTACGCCGACCAGAGCTACCGGATAAACACGGTTGGATTCCCAACCAGTGTTTAATGTTGCGGATGGGTGAGCATCGCGGGACAATACGCGACCGTTCTCAGGGTAAGTTGCATAGGTCGACCCGCATGCTGTGGCGGGCGTTGCGTTCTTGTCGTCATAACCTACGCAGTAGAACGGCGCTGCGGCACGGCTCTCACGGGCATGGATAGGTACCGAACCTGTAGAGGCCCACACACCGCCCCCACCCGTGACATTGTTAGCGGTAAGATTGGTGTCAATCGCTCCACTGAGTCCAGTGAGCATTTGCCACGCTCGGGCGCATTTGCTGTGGGTTGCTCCTGCGTCTGCCGTAGCGCAGTCGTTGTTCATGTTGCGCAGGTATACAAGGTCGTACCAAGAAAGGGGCGAATACTCATCGTTATTGTTGAATTGCAAGACTCGATTACTCGTACCGTTCGCATCGCCCTTGTCGCCTGTTGCCCATTGTGTGTAAGTGGTAACCACAGTGGGGTCCATCGAAACATCAGGGTCGGGTAGCGTCACATTGGTGTCGTAGTACAGGATCGCCTTAGTCTTGCGGAGGTAGTCGAAGTTGAAGTCCATCCTGGTCTGACCGGGTGCCGTGACGGTCCAGACGGTTTTGTGCCAACGGGAAAAGATCGGATGAACGCCGATCTGGAGTTCGATGGCTGATGCGCTGCCTTGGGGCGTGCGGTCAAGAACTGCGGTTGTGCCATTGGTTACGCTTTTGATAACGCCCCAGTTCCCGGTGCCCCCTGCTGGATACTCGACCGGCATCCCCACATCACCGGCGACAAAAGCGGCAGTGGCCGAAGTGATGGTCGTGCTGCCATTGGTGACGACAGCATCGGTTACGGCACGGCCTGTAGAAGCTCCGCTGCCCCGCGTCCACACGGACGAAGGAGTGGACGTGCCAACCTTGAGATTGACCGTGTAGAGTTGGTTCTGCGCCCGTTGGGTCCAGTCGTTTTCGAGAGTGATTGTGACCTTCACGCCACAGAACGGATCGCCTGCGTTGCAGGAGTTCGTGCCGGTGTTGTAGGACAGGCCGGGGTAGAAGTATAGATCCCAGATCGGATGGAGGCTACAAGTATTCCCGGCGTTCCCAGGCGGGCAAGCCGTGCCCATCGCAGGAGGCACGGTGTTGTTGTAGGCCCAGCCGAAGTCGTACTTGTAGGCCGTCGTGCAGTCCTGAACGCGGATCGCGGTGACCACTGGACCCGAGAGCCACGTTTGTATCTGGCAGTAGGTTCCGAATCCCAGCGCAACGTCAGCCAGCATAGTCTGAGCATCCGTTGTGACGGTCGTACCGTTGGCGGTGATGAGCAGTTGCGCTCCCCATCCTGAATGGGCGCTGTCGAAGTTCTCCATCTGGGTGCGGGTGAGAGCACCGCTCGTAGGGCACGCGCCAGAGGTGGGATTGAAGCTGACCAACGTGGCGCTTAACGCCGTGAGCGTCTTGTAAAAGCTGACGATCCCCCACTGCACACTACCGTCAGGCCAAGTGTTCTTTACGTCGAACTGGTACGTGGCTATGAGGCTTGCGCCGCTTACGGTGCCATCGCCCTGGACCGTTCCCCCAGTAGCAGGCTGTGGGCAGTCCCCCGAAGGGATGTCCCCCTGCTTGAACGTCACGCCGTAGCTGAAGGGATGGTTGGTCTGCCCGGCGTTATCAACCTCGTAGATAGTCTGCGGGTTGAGGGTATTGGCCCATGCAGGAGCCAGAGCTACAAATAACAGGATCAGCTTTTTCATCGGCTCAACCCAGAAACAATGTTGTCCATGTAATCCAAATCGAGGCGCTCATCGGTAACGGAGCCGTTGTTATAAATCGTGGCGAATGGTGCCACTGCAATGTTCGGCACATTCGTGGCGCAGGTTTGCGGCGTACCCGCATCAATCGAAAACTGAATGGTCCCTGCTACGGTGGCGATGATATGGAATTCATGAAACGAGGTATCCACTGCGGCCACCGCAGTAGTCCTCGTTTGGGCACCTCCTACTCGGCATACCCCAAACCACGAAGTATCGGCGGCTAACTTCTCAAAGTACACGCCATCCGTGGGTTGGAAGGTTGGGCCGCTACCTAAAGCGTTTCCGTGCATACCAAAACGAGTTTGCAAATTGGCGTCGTTGGTGGGAGTGCGCGCAATCCACAAATTGTCAAATAGATCTGTCGTAGGATTGAAGAATCCACTTGTGGCGCTTTGGGCAATGTTCACGAATAATGAACCATTACCACTCGCCGTTGTGCTGGAGCTGAGAGTGATGATACCAGGATGACCCGCAACTACAGTTCCAATCACCGCTCCATTGTTAGCGAGGCTCGATGTCCAACCCAAGTCTCCAGGGTTGGCAGTTGCGGTGGTGCTGTGAGAAAACGTCTCGCGCACGCACTCAGTCTTTGTGGAATCTAGGCAGGGTGCCCAGCGCCCGGCTGTCCCCGGCGGCGAGTTCCCTGAAATTCCCATCGTCTGCCAGTTGGTCCCGTCGAATTGTACGGGCGTGCATCCTACAGGAGATGCTCGAAGATCATTAGCGACGAGCGCAGCTTGGCCCTGTTGTTTTTGGATCGCGGGTGTGCCCGCTTGTGAATTGACCACGAGCGTAGACGCCCCGGTATTGGCTACATCGGGGCAGAACAAAATTGTGTCCTTAGCTGCCGGCACGAAGGTAGGAGTCGTGGAACACGTATATGCCGTGCCTGAAGCTCCCGCTGCTGCACAGACAAGTGGAGTTGTTATCCCGTGGGCCGTTGCCGCGACGATTTGTTTACTGGAATTAGTCCCAGCAACATTGGCCGAGGCAGGGATGGTAGCGCCGTTCAACTGAGACGGGTTGTGGCCCTGGCAACCAAGGAAGTAGTTGGTCCCATCGGTTGAAATACATACGCTCTCACCGTTCAGCAGAGCAATACTCGTTACGCCGTTCTGAAACGTAGACACCGATGGAGTGATGGTCTGAGTTCCGGCCCCACTATTTGATACAACCAGCAGAAATTCTCCCGGCATTGTATTGGCGTTTGGCAGGGTAGGTGTCTGCGGAGCGGCATTCGATAGGTTCACAAAACCAGGGATGGTATCTTGCGCGGTGATTGCGTAGTTGGCTCCGGTTTGGCTGTTGACCCCCGTGCCGCTGGTCCAATACCCCTGCGGGTATGCTGTGGTGCCGTTATACCAGAGCGTTTCGACGGTCACGACATTTGGCCTGTTGTCCACCGGAATCGCATTGCTGAACCCCGCCGGCCACGACACCGCATGTTTCGTCGCGTTGTTGTCCATTGTGTACTGGAACTGCAAGAGCATTCCGACGGGTGTTGCACAAGTCGTATCAATAGTCGGTGCTGTGATGTCCCCTGTCACCGTGATTGCGAATGCGGTATTGGCGACCGGCGATCCGCAGACGTAATTCGGCGTCGCGGAAAACGCTACCGTAGCCGCCGGCAGCACGGGCATGGAAGTAACAACCTTTACCCCAGTACAGTCGGGCAAGTGCGTCCGCGGGTTCACAGCCATAACGCCGCATTGAGAAAAGGCCGGCAGACAAATGAAGATTGCTAGGAATAACAGCAGCAGTGTTCGGGTCATTTGGTTTGATTCTCCTGATGCCTACTAGCTGTAGGCAAGGCTTGTGCGGTTATTCCAGATGAATTTCTGCGCTGGGCTACCGGCAGTTAGAGCCGAGGTCCCTGCCCCCGGTACTGCCGCAGCCCAACCGGCCCAGATCAGTTTTCCCCCGGCGTCGTATACATTTTTGGAGATGGCCCAGACCGCATTCGATGTGAGCGGTGCGCGAGTCGTAACGACAAGTGTCCCGGTTAAAGCTCCAAAAGCCGTGGAGTCCACAAGTATCGTGAAGGCGTTTGCACTCGTCGGCGTAGCGATCCAGACACCGTTGATGGCAGCCCAGTTCCCGGTTCCTCCCGTAATCTTAACGGCTGGCGTAGCGGTTGCAAGAGACTGGTAGTCAAAACCGTGAGAAGTGGCGGTGAACGATACTGGACTGGCATTGGATGCCGCAGAGACAGATATCACCTGGTCCTTCAGTTGATCGGAATCTGCGTATCCAGTGTAAATCAGGTTAGTTCCGCCACCGTAATCGGAGATTATCTGATAGGCTCTCGGGGCCGGACCCTGACTTTGGTTAACTTGAACTCCTGGCATTGATGTCTCCTTAGAAAACTACTTTGTGATCTGCGATGGTGCGATGGCGATTGTCGCTGGCGGTTTTGGAGGCGGTTGACGATAGGGCGATCGCCGCAACTTCAGGCCCCAATCCGGGCTTTGTGCCACATTCACCGGCGGTGGCATGATCGGCTGATTCTGCGGAGGTGGAATTACCGCACGAAAGAATGCTGCCGCGGCCTGGCCATACTGTTCAGGCGTCAGATTCTGCGGTGGAGTCGGCGGCGGCATCGCCCCACCTGCGTTCAGTTGCGGCGGGGGCGCCGGCGGAACTGCGGTGGCTGGCGGGCCCACGATTCCACCGCGCGCCAACTTCTTGAGCTTTCGGTGCCACTTCAGACCCCTACCGGGAAGCACTAGGCCGCCCTTAGACATTTGGGGAAGCGGGGGTTTGGCAGAAGCACTTTCTTCCGGTTTTGCTTGTTCGGATTCCGCCGCTGCCGGTAGAGATACAGGACTGGCATCCTTGCCTGCCAATTTTAGAATTTGCCCTGCGGTAACGGCTGCAATATTCCCTGAACTCGGAGCAAGCGGCAGTCGTGCTCCTCTGATGAGCAGACTAGATCCAGCCGGGTCGTAGAGCATTCTCGCTAGAGCACGATTGGCGATCAGGTAGGCTGCCTGAGTGCCGAGCATAGACATCCCGACTTTAGGACTTGCCACGACCCACCCGAGACCGTGAACGAATTGGAGAACATTCAATCCGGCACCGGCGACGTAAGCCGTGCCGCTGGGATTTGGGTTCTCTGCCTCCATTTTGGCGAGTTGGAAAAAGTTATCTAGCTTGCTTATCAACTTTGGATCACGGAAGAGGATTCTCTTGGTGGCATCGCCCATCTTGTTCCACGAAGACAGGGCAGTTTGGGCGCCGGGTTTTCCTTCTGGATTGAGAGCGCTGTCGAATAGACCTTCAAGGGTGGCTCTACCTACTGCGGGGAGGGCTTCGGGCGCATTCTTTTGAACGTCACGGAGCAGGCTGATGTTCATGTCGCCTTTTTGCGTCAGCTGATTGAAGAGGCGTACAGGTTCGTCAACATTCAATTGATCCATCGTGGCCTGCGTTGCATATTTCGCGGCAGTGAGTTTTCTACCTTCTCGAAGAGCCGCTATCGCGTCGGGACCGGCAGAAGAAACCGCCGACTCAACCTGAGGAGCCAAGGCATCTATCGCCTGCTTGGCTAGGTATTTAGTTCGTTCATTCACGTTCTCGCGGAGGATAGCTTTAACAGCTCCCAAGTTGTCTTCTGCGATGCTTGCCGGGAGTGTATCGGGACCGTTGATGATGTTGCCGATTGCCTTCAGGCCACGGGAAGCTTGCTGTTGCGCGAGCGGCATGTCTTGGCTAAGTCGGTCATAGATGGGCTGCAAAGATGTCTTTGCGTCTCCCATGCTGACCGGAATCGCCATCTGCTCTACCTGTGGGACGGATCGTGTGATGGGTTGCCCGCTCTGATCCAAGACGCCGGTCTGGACGGTCTTTACCCCAGTTTGAATTGGCTTGATATTGGCAGGATCTTGCTCGATTGCTGCGAGTCGAGCATAAGCCCCGCGAGCCTGCTGGGCCTGAGACGATTTGGCCGCTGCGAGTTGTTTCGTCACCGCCGCGCCGGCACCTTCCGGTGTCGTGATACCCCCTGGCGCTACTTGCTCTGCCAGATTCTGCGACACCTGCCCCATTCGAGCGCGGGTATTTTCCACCGCCTGTTGCGCTACATTCGCGCCTCCGGGAGCATTGGCGACGGCACCCTGAACGTTCTTAACGGCTCGGTTACCCGTTCGTGTTGCCGCACTGATGGGGATGTTCTGCTCTTCGGCGAAGCGGACAGCCGATGTGCCTGCCGGTGTGAGTCTGGGTTCAACACCCGGCAACTTTATATTCTCGGGAAGTTTTGTCGCACCATGAAGCAGGGCGATCATTGATCCCGCCCCGGCAAGCCCAGCCCAGTCCTTGTTCCTAACTTTGTCTTCTATGTAACTGAGCGCATCGCCGAATCCAGGGATAGCCTCGGCGGTGCTGAGAACGGCGCGAGCCTTATTCCGAAACATCTGTCCAGGATCACTAGCCGGTGCATTCAAAGCCGTACCGGCTTCAGATAATTTCTGTTTGGATCGCTGGATCTGTCCTTCGATGAGATTTGGATCTACCAGTCCCGTCGACGCTCCGCCTAATGTCATCGTCGGCGGAAGACTGAATGCCTGCGGAGTTGCCTTCGCAATATCACCGGCGCCAGATGCAAAACGGCTTACCGCACCTGGTCCCTCGGGCGGGGGCGCAGAGTCTATTGCGCCGGCCTGCTTCGCAAGAGCCGCATAGTCTATCGGTTGCTTCCCACCAGGAGGCCCGAGAGACGGCGCGGGCGCGGCAGGCGGCAGACCTCGTGCCTGTCGATCCAGCGCGTCGTAATCTATCGTTTGTCCGGCCATGCTTACTTGATCCCCGCTAACTGCTTGAAGCGATCCGCTGATGCCTGATCCGGGAACGTATGGATGCCGCCGTTTGGATCGGTCACCTTAATGCCGCCTTGGCTCGGTGGAGGAGTTGCAGCGGTAGGATCAAAACCATGCTTCACAAACACAGAGCGAGCCGCTGGCAGCACAGGAGACCATACTTTATCGCCTGGGATCTGCTGGCTGTATCGCTGCTGATAGGTGCTCATCTTGGCGCCGAGAATATGCAGATTCGTGTCGATCGCCCCCAGTCCTTGTTCAGGAGATTGCGCGTCGTTCATGTTTTTCTTCATCGTGGCGATCTCCACATCGGTGGCATTGCCCTTTAGGGCTGCCGCCATTTCGCCAGATACCGCCGCGCTCAATGCCGCATAGTTCGTTGGGGGGGCCTTGCCGAATATAGTCTTGAAGTAGTTGTACGCAGCGTTCCCAGGCTGGAATGTGCCGTTATTCAGCGCCTGAATCGCATCCGACAGTTGATCCAGATGGACCGTCGCAGTATTCAGCGCACCGATGTTCTTGCCATCCGTCCCGGTGGTAAAGGCCTTGCGAATCTCTGCACGCTGAGCGCTCCATTGCGGATCGTAGTGATTCACAGCGTTCATGATCTGAGCGCCTGGACCACGAGTCATGGCAAATCCAGTGATCGGAGCTTGCCGTCCTTCAGCGATGGCCTTCACTGTTTTCTGAAGACCCCTCGGCAAGGTTGCGAGATAGTCTTCTCCCGTGAGATTTTGCCCAGCGGTTCCTCCAGGGTCAGAGAACCCAGCGGCAGTCTGGGCAGCTTGCGTTTGCCCAGCGGTGTAAATTTTGATCGGAGATGTTGCCTTGGCTGTGGCGACTGCCGTCTCCGTGGCGCTGATTTCCTTAGCGGCAGCTTTCACGGCATCCTTGGCAGCCACCACATCACCTTCGGCCAGTGCTGCCGCCACTAGCGTGTGGGTTCGCGCGTTCAACTCCGGGGCTTTCTTCTTATCGACGATCTTGTCCACAGTGGATTGAAGATCATCTGGGTTTGTGGTCTGTAGAAGATTCAGTTTGTTCGCTGTGACAGCCGCCGCCTCCAACTTCGGAAGCTCGTCAGGGAGGATCTTGTCACCATAGGTCGGGAATGCCTTCTTGATTGCGGCAGGCGTCGGAATACCGAACTGATCCAACTGTGCTTGGCGAGCATCACGCGCAGCCTGGGCATCCGTCTGTTTTTTCTCCTGCTCAATCACGCTCGCCGGTGGGATAAATCCCTTCTGGCCGCGTACCGTCGATTCAATTGAAGCTGGTGGCAGCGGTGCGGGCATCGGAGTTGTAGCACCTGCAAAAGCCGGGATATCCTGAAGCCCGGTGAGTGGAACATTGTTCGGCGGAGGCATCGGGCGCCATCCGCGGGCATTCGCTTGGGTGGCCGCGTTCTGTGCCCTTGCTTCTCCAATGGCCCGCCGGTAGGCCGCCTGGTTCAGCATGGCCTCGTTCATGCGCTCTTCATTGGCCGATTGCTTCGCAAGTCCCAACTGCTGCAACCGTGCCGATACGCCGGGATGCTCGATGTTCTGGGCAATCTCCGCCGCAGCACCGGGAGCACGCCTGCCCAGGAAGAATTGCGTCGCCACCCCACCGAGGGTTCGCAGCCCCTTTTGCCAGCCGGGAGCCGCAGCCTGTTTAGCCAGCAGGTCCTGAAGTTGCTGTTCACGGTTCTGATAATCAGTCACCTTTGGACCGGGCGTGTACGGAGTTGTCGGTGCGGCACCGCCTGGTGCTATCCCGGCTGGCGGCATTGGCGGCGGCATGACAGGACCACCACCCATCGTCGCCACATTCAACGGATTCGGCGGCGGCATCATGCCTGCGTCGTCGTACCACTCGCCTGTAGTTGGATCGTAAGGCATCGAGATTTACCGCGCCGCGTAGCGCCGTTCGAGCTTTGGAATATCTGTCGGGCGAACCCTTGCCCCTGGAGCGCCCTTTTTCAACGGCATCACGGCCTCTGGCTGACGCTTGCCCAATTCCATGACGGTGGGGTGGTCGACGATTTCAGTCTTCCCATACCGTGTAGACTTGGGAGGCGTGAACAGCCGTTCTCCGGGCCGACTCCTCGGGGCGAACACGCCACCGCGAGCTTCGCCAGCATTAAACTCCGGTGGCGGGCCACCGGGATCGGAACCGTAATAGCCGCCAAAATCCCCACCACCGAAATAACCACCACCAAGACCCGCGCCTCCGCCGCCTACAATATCGCCTCCAGATCCAGGATCAGGGGTCGTGATCGGAAGATTTTCTCCGGTCCCGCCGGCGTTTGGATCGGTCGGCAACTGGCCGTAGGAAACACCGATGCTGGGATCTGTCACACCTGGATTTTGGAGACCTGGATCAGGTGTCCATCCGGGGTAGTTGATCGGGTCGTTCCCTGGTGCGGGGAGACCGCCAACGCTAGGATCGGTGGGGACTTCACCGCCATACCGGATCGTGCTGCCAACATCAGGGTTAAGCGTACCAGGAGGTGTCGGCATCACCTCGCCCGGAGGAGGAGGAGCGGTAGGGTCTGGAACTTCTCCTCCGAACTGAATCGTGCTGCTCGAATTCCCTTCATGCGTTGCACCTCCGCCTCCGCCACTTCCGCCTATCGGAGGGGGCGGCGGCAAGTGCTGCTGGCCAATGTTGATCTGCGGCGGCGTATTCGTCGGTGGATTCTGCTTGGCCGTCCCGCCTCGAGGCATACCGAGCTTTGGAATCGGCAACGGAGATGATGGCCGCGGGCTGAAAGTCAGGGCGTCATGCGTGGCCGGGTAGGGGTTGTCCCGAAAGATCCACGGAAGAGTCGTGCCCTGATACTGCGCGGTATCGGCCTCAACGCCAGGAGAACGGGGGATGCCCGTATCTGTTTTGGGGGTATCGGCTGACGGCCCCGAGCCGAAGGGCGGTTTCTTCCCCTGCGACCCTGAAGTGCCTTGATCCTTTGACTTGTCCTTTTTGTAGGCTTCCGCCAGGTTAGCGGCCAACCCCATGAGACCGCCGCGCGATTGAGCATACTGCTTGGCCAGTCTCAGCCACGGTGGATCGGTATCGACCGTCCCACCATCTGCCATCGGAACAGGCTCGACAATGCCTCCATCTTCAAAGCGTGGCAGAATCCTCTGGAAACCTGAGCGAGTCATCATCCGCGGCATCGAGGAAGGCGATATCCCGTATCGCGGTGCCGGCCCAGCAGCGAAATGAGGCAACCGCGGTGCACTACCTACATGCGGGATCGCTACCCCACCCATCCCGTATCGCGGAGGGCCGACTTTGATAATGGCCTCAGGAGCATAGCCGGTAGGGGACTGCGGATCTGGCTTCTCGCCGACTAGAGAAAGTTGCGGACCTTCAATCGTGGCGCCTTTCTCATGGCCGAATATGACATTCGGGATCGATCCTGGATTGTTCTGGTTAACTGCCTTGTTTTCAACTTGTAGCCCACCAGCCTGATTCGAGCCTGAAGTCGTCGCAGTATAGGCTCCCGTCTGCTGTTGCTGGCCTACCTGTGCGCCTTGGTTCGCCTGAGACTCCTGACCACCCAGATAGTTGTTCCGGGCCTCAGCAGCTTGCCCTTGCTCCTGGTTCGCGACTGTGGTGCCACGCTGGGAGGCTTCCCCTTCAGCGGTTTGAGCCGCGGAAGTTCCAAGGCCGGTTTCGTACTGCTTAGCTCCTATCCCCTGCGCGCCGAGCTCGAGTTGTGCCCCTGTGTTGCGCTGGGCGGTCTGCTGCGCGTTCTGGGCTCCCAGGTTGGCATAGGCCTGAGCGGCGCTAAGACGGGCTTGCTGTGCCGCAAGACGGGCATTTGCCATCGTATCGGCGGAATTGACCTCTCCGGTTAACCTGGCACGGTCTTCCATCGCGGCAAGAGCTTGGGGAGTGACGTTCCCGGCGGCTACGGCGTTGCGCCGGATGGCGTCTTCCTCGGCTTGGGTGTTGGCACCTACGGACCGGGCGGCTTGGTTGACCATCGCCTCGGTCATTTCAGGCGTCCAGGTCAACTGGTTCGGATCGATGTATTGGTTTACGTTGGCCGCTCCCGTGCCGAGCGCGTTATTGACCGCCGCTCCTTCTCCGGCGACGGCAGTATCCATCCCGGCAGCACCTTGCTGGAAGGCCTGAACGCCGGCTTGCGGGTTCCCCTCAATTGCGGCAGTTTCCGTAGGATTGTATCCGCCTTTTCCTTCGAGAAGTGGGTTGTAGATGCCTGCCAGTTGATCCTGAAGGGCCTTAGTCCGAGCCAAGTTAGCGGCTGTGTAGCTGGCGAACTGGTCCTGAAGCCCCGTACCCCCAGATAGGGCGATCTGGCGCTGACTTTCGAGCTCCGCAGCTAGGTTCTTGTCTCCTGTTCCTACTTGCGGCCCAGGATAGCCCCCTGGAAGCGTAGGATAAGTTGTGCTCCCGGTATATGGGCCGATCGGGGGAGGTGTCCCGACATTCACGTTCCCCACAGTCGATCCGGGCAATGTTGGTGGCGGCATCGACCCTGTGGAACCGGGCAAAACCGGGTTTGGACCACCCGATGGACCGGCTAATCCCGGACCAGTAGCCGGCGGAAATGGCGGGTAGGATGGGCCGGCCGGCGGCATGTAGGTATTGCCCGCAATTCGGTTTGGATCATAAGGATTCCCAGCAACTCCCCCACCACCGTCAGATGGAGTAGCCACTGGCATAGATGCGGTCCCCGATGGCGGCAGAACAGGCGCCGCAGTCTTCGGCGGAACTGGCGGAGCCTGAGGAGGGGCGCCTGCCGGTGGAGTAAATGGAACCCCAGGAGCGTTCGGGTTCCCTAATGGATTTGCTTGGTTAGGCTCCTTGCCAATTTGGTCCGCCACATAAGAAGCGCCATAACGATTGATGCTGTCTGCCAGCAGACCAGCATTGTAGGTTGTACCGCCTATTTTCACCCCCCACTGGGTCGGCGAACTAGCCCCTGGCCCGGTAAAAGTATTGGGCAGTTGGACGGGTGTGCCAAAGAACATTTGGGCAATCTGCGCAGCACCAGATTGTGTGCCGTATTCCGCCGGATTCAGGGGAGATACCACCCCATTCAGAGTGTTCGTTGGCTTCGTCTGGAAGGCCGAAGAGCCGAACGTGGTTCCTGGCGCGTTCGGAGCCGGAGCCGAGGTCCCGGCGGGCGCGTAGGGCGAAGTGGGACGTGGGATTACCTGGATCGTGTCCCCAGCCGCTTGAATCTGCGCCTGGGTTGCCGCATCCGGCATCGTGTAGTATTGCCTTACCGCCATATGGAATTTGCGTCTTAGAATCAGAGGGTTGGAAATGAGTGCTGTAACTTCTCGCCGCTTGAGCGCACTATCAAATAAGACATGATTCTCTTATTTGTAGCAGGGTTGATGATCCTGCCATGGAGCCATCACCCAAAGAAAGATTTCGAGATCCATTACACGATCACTTACACGTTTACGAACCCGTTTGGTAAGGGAAACATTTCGATCAAGTACCTGAACCTGACGTCTGAAGAAACGAATTGGTCAGAGGACATTAGGAACTCGCTGCACCCAGTCTCCGATCTCAGATGAAAAACGGAGCAACAAGGAGCTTCTGGTCGCAATCGTGATGGTGTTGGCCGACAGCCGCAGATTGCTCCCGGCCAGCGTGCCCTGGTCCTGAAAAATTATGTTGTTCGCGCTCACATTCAGCAATTCGACACACTGCCCGTTCTTCCCGTCCGCAATCGTAGGTGCCGAAGTAAGCGTTACCGCTCCGCCGCTTGTATTGTTCAACCGTACCCAATCTCCAAGTACAACGATCTGGTAAGTGGCCGCCGGCACATTCTGAATGTCCGGTGCATCCGCGAATGTGAAACGCTTTGTGACATTGCGGATCGCCAAGGAGTCTGCCGAGTAGTCCTGCGTCTGCCCGACTTGGAACAAGGCGCTGAATTGATTAAAGGCTGCCCCTACGGCATCATGGGTCTTTTGGATTGCCTCTGCGATCGCTTGCCCTACTGGGCCAGGAGTTTTGCTGCGAATTACGGCTACGTAAGAGCTGATGTCGTATTCTGGATGAGTGCTCATACGTTGCTCACCCAGAGGTTGTAGTACGTGCGAATCCCAGACAGAACACAATTTCCATCCACGGTGTTTTCTCTGAAGTGATAGATCAGCCCCGGAGAATTCATACTGAATCGTCGCAGGATGGGTTTATCGGGCGAAGCAGTCAGCGTGATGTTGCTCAGCACGGCATTCTTAGCCCGGTCGTAGCTGTAAATCGTAGTCTGTAAAGTCCCTGTTCCCTTGACGCGCAGATGAGCATTCTGAAACTTCAACCACTCTCCCCCGGTCCCGCTGCCGGAAGATGCTCCCTGGAAAGTGGCCGACGTGGAGGGCCGCGGCGCCATAGGTGGGTCGTACTGCCAATCAATGACAACGGCTGTTCCTGCCTGTGCATCGTGGTCATGGTATACGGGAGCATCAAAGGTGCCCGTCAGTCTCTCAATCGCATATTGGCCAGCAATCCAGAGCTCCAACGCCCGCATTTGTGCTGTGCCATGAAGATCATTTTCCACGAGTTCGATGGCATAAGGACCGGCCGGCGCCGGCCATTTAGAATACTTGACATCATATGGACCCAAACCGTTCGTGTAGTCCCAAACCATAATGAAATTCGTTACAGTCTGAGGAGCGACAAGCAGCGGTGCCAAAAAATATACGCGGTGATTAACCGGATCATCTTTCAGGCAGATCGCGTAAGGCTCGGTAGTCCAGTTGATCGTGTTCCAATCAGGGCTCTGCAGATATGAGATCGGAAGCGGGGCATAGTTACCGTCGAAGTAGTACAACCCACTTCCGTCCGCAATCCAAGCATAAGCCCCTGACGGGCTGACCGATACGGCCCGTGGGTGTAGCGTACCTTTTTGGCCGTCCACTAAAAATGGCCCCGGCCAGGTGGATGGCAGATCGTTGTTGTCAGCCGTGCGATAGGTCCAGTGCGGACCCAGCAAATAGGTGGTCCCGAGAAGATCGAATACCGAGATCACCTGTTTGCCACCGGGCAGACCTACGAAGTGCTGATCGCTGCTAAATGTTTGGGGAGATCCTGGATCTGAGATAATGACCTGACTTGTTGCATTACCTAGTTGATCCGTCGTCTTTACTAGGTAAAAAGTTCGATTCCCGGCTCCGGTCACGTGATAGCATTCCAACAGGTTAGTACCACCGACTCCCTGCGAATAGAGATTCAAAGAATTTGTGCATTCGGCGCCGCGCGTCTGGATGAGCGTAGCGTCATCAATCGACCATGCGATAGTTTTGGACGCAGCCCCGCCTCCCACTGGGAGCAGAGCCGTGGCGCCCGGCACAAGGTAGTATTTATTTGGGTTAGATACCGGCGACATGATGATCTGCACCTGATATCCATTGACCGGCCATCCGCCGCCGCCGGGGTTGAGCGTGATTGAAAGGTTCTTTCCTCCAGAAGACGTGAACTGGATTGGCACAAAGGTCTGGGGTGTTGGGATGGTCGCCCCGCTATCTGGACACGGCCTGCCGAGATACCCCGAACGATCCAGGATGCGATAACCGATGTTGTGCAGTCCTGCGGTTATGATCCCGCCAGCCGGTTCCGTCGCCGCAACCGAATAAGTCATCGGTGGAGAGCAGATGGAGTCTGCCACCCATGTACCCGCCGCAGTTTTCAGAACATTCCCAGGATGAGACCCGACAAATCCAGGCAAGTTGGAAATAGTCTGCCCGAACCACTGGACATACGTTAATCTCGTTCCGGCCGGGTAAAAGGTCGCGGTGTATGCGTTACCGCCAGCGATGTGCGCCGTATCGACGACGGTCGGCGTAAGTGGGTTTCCGCCGATGTCCATTATTTGAACCCCGGCGAGTTGCGTTTTGAAGGCCAAAAGGTCCCCGAGTTCTGAGACCCAATTGAACATGGCGAAGACACTGTCAACAGTTACGCCACCGACAAGGGGTACCGAGTATATTTTCAAAAAGCCAGGCCGTTTCCCTACCATGCCTGGGTTGAAGATACAGTTCTGAGCCGCCAGTGCTCCGCGCGCATCGACATCCGGCGGGTCGGGTAGTGACCACAACCCGCCAAAGTCGCGCTGTTCGTAGGTCTGTAGCCCCTTTAAGCTCACGGAAGTTTGCTCGTGATGAAAACGGGCCGCCCAGAACAATCCAGGCGGCCCTACTGCTTTAGGTGATCGCGCTGGCCGAACGAGCCAGTTCAACCCAGTTAGTCCCATCGGACCAGAACTGGATCACATGCGTCTTGGAAGCGGTGAGGGTCAGAGTTCCAGTGGGACGGAAACCTGTTCCGAATGTGATAACGCGCCCGCCACCAGCGTCAGACGTGAATTGCATCGTTAGGCAGGTCCCCGCTGCCAGAACCGTGGCTGCATTGACTGTTACGTTTCCAGCAGCGGTCGCCCCGGCGATGTACGTCCCGAGCGTGGTATCGAGAGCATAGGTCGGGGTAGCATAAGTGACGCCGGATTGCGGAAAAGTGGATGGCGCCTTAATGACGCACGTCCCGGTGCCTTTTTGGAGGTTCAGGCTGGTCGATACGTTGGCGTCAGTCGTGGTATCCAGGGCCACGATTGGATTTGCCGTGGTCACATTTCCGGTTACCGTGATGCGGTTGATGATCGTACCGGCGGTATCGATAATCTTGGCCTGGACGCGGGCGTTGTTGCCCGTCGCCAGAGAAAGCGCCCCCGTGCCGTTGGAGCTGAGATTTACGCCGGCATTGGCGTCCGCGCCAGCTACCGCCGAGGAGAGTAGTGCAGGGCTGCCCGTAGCTGCCGGAGTGACCAGCAGACCATTGACGGCAGAACTGACGCCAACGACCGATAGCCCAGGCCCTGTGTTCCCAGACTGTGTGACGTTGAACGCCCCGGTAGCTTTGGGCGCTACGGTGATGCCCACGTTCGCATCGGTGGTGGTTCCGATAGCGATCTGCGGAGGGGCGGTGGTCGCCGCTCCAGTGACCGTCAGATTGTTGATGATGGTCCCGGCTGTGTCGATCACCGCGAACTGCTTGCGGGCGACACCGCCGGTAAAGACATTCACCGCACCAGTGCCCTTGCCAGACACATCCAGGCCCGTGTTGGTTTCACCGGCTGCTGCGACTGAGGCATTGACTCCGGTGGATTGGTTGGTGACCGTGACGGAGTTAACGGCACTGGCTGTGGTACCGATACCGATCACCGGCAGACCGTTGGCGTCGTTTATCGAACTACCTGTTCGGTAGCCGCGGTACAGCGTGCATGCTTCAGCGCCTCCTGTAACATTCGTGCAGCGAAGCACAAACGTGCGGCTGGCTCCGGACGGGATGGTCAGGTCGGTATCGCCGGGAATCGTGACACCGACTCCTCCAGCCACCGTGATGGTCTGGCCGGCTGATGAGATGTTCTCCACAATGAATTCGACGCTCGATCCTACTACCGCTGCCGTAATGGCGGCGACGATAGCCGCTGCCGTATCGGTTGTATCCGTTCGGCTCGCGCCATTGCAATTGCGGGTGATGACATTGATACCCTCACCGGCGCCTGCAATCGCGGCCGCCAGATATGTCCCAGCGCCCGCTGTGGTGATGGCCGTCAGCGTGGTTACATCGCTGAATGCTCCGCCAGCGTTGAAGGTGGCGGCTCCATTGAAGGTAACCGGGCCATCGAAGAGATTCCCTGATGCGTTCGGGAATTCCGTGACGTTGCTGGCATTCAATTTGACCAGTGCTACGTTTGCTGTGTTCGCCGCATTCCGAGCGTTGATTGGATCGTTGTTTAGCAGATCGATGGCATCGATGTTGCTGATGTCGTTCGTCGCTCCGTAATACTTGCGAAGCCGCCGTGTGAGGACGGACAAGATGACTCCAAGTGCCATTGCTGAAATCTCCTTCTTGTGTTGGGATTGTTGCTGTTTACTTCCGTTTTTGAAGTTGTTCTATTACCACGGAAAACCGAAGCCAGTTGCGGTGACGCGACGTACCCGGAATCTGCGCCGCGACGATGGTGTTGCCTGAGCGGCTTTGATGATGGGGTTCAGAAAATCCCACATCAGGCCGCCATCTCCGTTCAGATTCGGCCCCATCGCCATCGTGTTGAGAATTTGGGCCAGCGGAGAGTCATTTGCATCCGCGGCTAGGCCGGCTGTGCGACAGGCCGCCAGGCTCAGGCAGCCGTCTACTGCTACTGACCCCGTTGAGACTGGATTTCCGCTCACGGTGTAGGTCAACTCCAATTGCCTCTGAACCGTCGCCCCGATGAATCGGAAAACGTCTCCGCGCCATTCGAATATTCTCAAATGATCGGTCGGGTCTTGCTCTCCGAGGTCTTCTACTTCGTCCACCGGCGTGAAACGATCCGTTGAGGCGGTGAATGTTCCACCGGAGACGTAGGAACCACCAGAAGATGATCCATTGAGCGTAAAGTTGGATGGGTCTACTACCGTGATGAAAAAGCGACCGTTGGCTCCCGTCTGCCCTACAACTCCTGATCCGAATACTTCCTGATTCGTCGCCCACCCGTGGGGTGCCGTTGTGGTCACCTTGATCGGCGTCCCCGTATCGGTTGTGGAGACCGAAGCGGTGGTGTTCACATCCCGCTCGACCATCCCTCCAGCAACCAGTTCCCCAAAATCAGAGATTCCTGCGGTGGCCGGACTGAGAAGAGTCGTGTAGGCCGCTAGGTTGTAGTAGGCACGATTCTTGATCTTCGGCCCGCCAATGGCTGCGATCTTGCCGTAGAACTCTTCCCAGAACGTTCCGAAGTACGGGGTGAGATAGGTGTTGGTGTATTTCTCGCCGCCCGCCACATCGGTATCACCCAAGTGGGCGCGCGCTCGGTCGCAGATATTTTCAAAAGTGGGGATCATTGGGGTCTAATGGGGTATCTAGTGGGGTGTATTGGGGTGTATTGGGGTGTATTGGGGTGTATTGGGGTTCAGCGGCGTTCCTAAGTTCCTGCTCTGGGCCTAGAAACCCCGCATCCTTTCACGGAAACGGGCGCCGCTGAAGAGTTAAACGCCCGCGGCCTTCTGCTCTGCAGCGATCTCGGCGAGCCGCGCTGTTAGTGCGCCTCCGGTTAGCAGAATGTTTGCCTCTTCTACTTTTCCGGCGAAGAACGCCGCTGTTAAAGGTCCGCCCGGCGTCGGCGCCGGCATATCTCCCAAGCCGACCGTCTGGCCCATATCGTTATGCCAATACGCACTGAGGGCAGGCGACGGCTCAGGAAAAGCGGGAGGCGGCAGATGCAAACCGGCGCGATTATCGGCGTTCGCCGTCCAGTCAGAGACCCGGTGAGCATAGTTGGGTACGCCTTCCATCGGATCGTTCTGGATGCCTTCTAAATGAACGATTTCACCGTTGAGCCGATCAATCAGATCCATCGCGGCCTGCTGCTGCGGCTGAACGATGCCGAGGTCAGAAATGCGCTGGCGCCGGCTGGCGATGGCTTGCCCAAGAAATACCCTTATCTGTGCGATCTGGACGAGCGTAAAATCGGCGCGTGGTTGGTTCGGCGAAGGGTAACCGCCTGCAATTGCGGGCGCACTGGTGGCCCAAAATGTTCCCATACTGTTGTTCTCCTTTTGTTTGAATGCGATGTCTACGTTTGATTCCGTGCTTCCAGAAGTCCTGCTGAAAGCAGACCCAACTTGCGGAGGTGATACGTCAGGTCCGTGAGGATATCGGCCTCACCATCTTTGTCCCAAAAGCTACGGTTGAGAAGATCGACCACCCGCATACGTTCGCCTTCCCAGCGTTCGCGTGTAGCGCGTGGCTCTGGTTTCTCTGGTTCAGCATCCAAGATTCTGCGAAGTTCATCACGTTCTTTCTGACATTGCTGAGAGAAGCTGAAGGCGATCATAAACGACCACCCCGAGAGACGGACCTATTGTTTCCCGATATCCTGAGCCTTAGGCGCGCTATCCAAAGCCTTCTTGATCGTGTCCTTGAATACGGCTGAGAGCATCATCTTCTCAACGACACCCGAGATCCCATGACGCAGACTCATGCCTCCGAGCGCCGCCAGGATCGTGTCGGTGGCGTCCTTGCTGCTCAGGTGCCCGGTCCACCATCCGCTGAGTGCGTAGAGAATAGTAACCAAGCCAACGATGTAAGTCTTCCTGCCTTTTAGGAAGTTCCAGAATGCGATCATGTGTTCGATTCTCCTGCTTGCGAATTGATATTCCCCCTCGCAGATTGGATCGCTGCCGTTACGTGCGGACCGCGAGACAACGTCAATATCTTGTCGGCGTAATCTGGGTCTGTAGCATAGTGAGCCGATAGCGCCCGAACGTAAGCCGGGAAGTCCCGGTCCTGCTGATATTGTTCGAACGACGATCGGAAGAACGTCCCGGTCGTTATGAGATTTGCATGACGAGTGAAAGCATCGGCCAGTGTGGGGAAAGCCTCAAAGTTCTGGTCGATTATCTCTTGGGCCCCTGCCACCACTTCTGTGGTCGCGCAACGTGTGTACGCTTCGTCTCCGACTGCTTTTATGCCGAAGGGGTTATTCCCTGGCTGATGTCTCCCCCATCCCGATTCGTCTATCCATTGCGGGACAGTCAGTTCGGCCGGGACGCCGGTAGCAGCCTCGGACTGCACTGCCGCTTGTGCGGCTGCTGAGAGGTTATCGAGTTGTTCCTGAGTCAGCGACATTAGGCTATCCGCTCCGCGCATACTCTGGCCCCGGTGATCTTGCCCTCTTCGGAAATTTCGATCTCGATGTCGAATCCGTCACGATGGATCTCAAGCTGAAGGCCGCCGTCGGAACATGGGACTACAGAGGTCTCATCCACAGCCGCTATGGCCTTCGCGCTTATTCGTTTGGCATTCACCAAGTCCCAGCCTTCCTGGAGTTCCAGCAGAGTACGCTTCCAGTTACTGCCGATGATCGGGGCTGCCATGTCTTCAGGAACTCCGCCGGATTCCCATCTCACGATGTCGCGTGGCTTTCTCTATCCCGCCTGCCTTACCACGCCGGGGCGCGGGCGGATCTGAGCACGGCTTAAGCTCTGCCCCAACAATGCACATATCGTGATCGTGATTATTAAGGCCGGGGAGAACTGTAGTCGTACCCTGTTTCCAAATGTCAATTTGCATCACCTGCCTTTATGCCGTAAAATGACTTTGGCTCACTTGGCACGTAATGGTGCACCCGGCATACCCACGGGATAGTTATAAGTGGGCCACTAAAAACTTCTCCCTATCCCAGCTTCATATATCGTCTGCGTCGAGCTGATGGCGGTCTTCAGCACCCGCGCCCCCAGCACAACGCACCAGGCGCTCTTGCCGATCTTGATGACTCCAACGCCGCCGCCGGAGAATGCCCCGCCCAGGTTTGTCCCGCTTAGAGCCACGCCCGCGTCTCCGAGGCCGAAGATGCTCACTGGCCCGTATCTCCGAACCAACGTGGCGAAGCCGGTTCGTGTACTTGTCTGGATTGTGAACGGTCTCGCCGTCCGCGAGGTCACGTCGTAGGTCGAGTACGAATAGATGCCCACGCCCGGCGTCGAGATCAGATGCGCCATCGAAGCCCAGCCGTTGATCTGCGGGTGAGCATATTGGTTCCAGCCAGCGCCCGCGGCGTAGAAGTTCGGCGGCAATTCAGTGGTTGTCGGAGTCGATACGGGAACAGGGACGGTAATCACCGGAATCGGCTCGGCAGTGGGCGCCGGAGCAGGAGGCACAACGGCAGGCGCGGGCTTTGGGATCGGGCAGGTGTAGGACGCTCCGTCAGGGTTTACCTTACAGCCGGGAGGAATCGTCTGGCAGTGCGCCGTCGCCGCGAATATGAGGATCATCAGTACGAGTGCGAGTCCAGCCAGTGTCAATTTGAAAGTCTGTCCATTCATTTGGTTATCTTCGTTTCCTCTACCGTCGTTACGATCACCGCTGGCGGGTCCTTGCGCTTCTCCGTAGTTTCTACGGTGGTCACGGTCTTCACGGCTGGCAGCGGTTTCTGGTGCAGATACGCAAAGAACGGCGGCAGGCCGGAAAATATGAAGGTCCAGAACATGACTTTCAACAGCAGGGCCGGATGCTGGATGTTAAAATCGTTCGGGTCAACGACTATCGTCCCCAAGCCGCCCGACAGAGCCCCAGAGCCGCCTCCGATGAAGGCCGCGAACAAGCCGTACACCCACTGATCCCAGTCGAGGTTTAAGAGTCTACCCATGTATCACCGTCCGCGTATAGAATAGAGCCAACGTGCCGCTGGCCCATGACGTTCTCCGCTTCGTGCTGATAATCGTCATGGCCATTTACCTCTGGTATTTCTGGAAGACCTCGCGGGGCCACTTTGCGTTTGCTACCTACGTCCTACTGCTGATCTGGCAGGCCGTCTGGATGCACGCTCCGGGCGATATGGCTTGGTGGGCGTCTCGCTGGTTGCTCCTCGAGTCTGCTGTCATGGCAATGATGGTCTGCGCGGTGTACGAGGCGTTTTATTGGTCTACCGAATGGCTTCCGGCCCGCGAACGGCAACTGCTGTTTTCCTGTCTGATCGGACTGGGGGTCTGGTTCGCATCCCTGGTTTTTCATCCGCCATCTCCTACTCTCTTTGCCGTTTTCCTGTTGATCCGGGATTTGCTCTACGCCGCGGCCTTTGGATTTCTGCTAGGTTGGCTGATGTACCTGGTCATAAAACCGTTTTCTTGTGAACGCTATCCTGTGGTTCACACGATCCTGCTGATGCTACTAGTTGCCGACCATACGCTCTCGCGCCCGATCGGTCATTACCTGTTCACCCAGACCAACGCAATCTTCGCTCCGGTGGCGATAGTGTTGTTCGCTATATGGGTCGCGGCCGTCAAATCTCTGCCTCCGCGAGTCGGCGCCCCAGGCGTCGTATCTCCTGCAAGTTCACCTGCTCGGCAGAACGCAAAATGGTCACGTCGTCCTCAAGATGATTGACCCTTTCCGAAACAGATTGAATCCTCGATAGCCCCATCTCGGCCGCCGATTCAATTCTAGTGGCCACGGATTCAATCCTACCTACCATACCGTCCACCCGAGCAGCTATGGTGTCCGACGATCCTTCTGCCCTATCTAATTGGGCGTTGAGTTCATCAATGCGGGCGGTCTCGTCGGCGATGCGACGAGTAAGAGTGCCTAGCGTTGAGTTGACAGTCTCTTTCCAGCGGACCAGGTCCAGCGCATCGCCGTTTTTTATAGCAATTGCGCGGCGCGTGCGGATGGCTCTGAAAAATTGCGCGGCCGCCCAGACGAAGGCACTCATACCGCCGCTGCCGACAACGGTTTGGTAGTCCATTATGGTCTCCCTGGGCTATGGGACATCTCCGGGAGGTTCTTCGCTCTGATCCGATTTGTCCTCGGCATCGTCCAACGCCTTCTCAAGTGCTGTCAGCCCTGCCGTCACATTCGGATCGGTCGAGGTCCGGCAGATAGTGAAGAATGCGTTGTAGGCATCCACCTGCGCCTGATTGAGTTTCACGAATTTGTGAGCCATTGTTTTGTCCTTTCCCTACTTCTAGTGCGGCAATCCAAAACGGCTGATAACGGCTACTATGACGCTTACCAAAATCGCCACAGCCGCGAGCGATATCGTTAGGAACAATCCCCCGGTGCTCGACACGCCTTCGCTTTTCCCTTTTTGCTGAGCGGCGAGTCCTTCTGCAATCGCAATTCTCGCCGACAACGCCTTGACTTCAATTTCAACTTCGCTCCTCCTGGCAAAAGTATTCTGCTGATCTGACAATTGGTTGCGGAATTCATTTACCGCGTCGAAGCGTTTCTCCGTCGCCATGTCTGCCTTGACCACGGCTTTCTCCATCGACTGCAACATCTGCTCTATTTCTGATTTTCTGGCGAAGTCGCTCAACTGGCTGGCTATCTGGGAACGTGCCAGGGATTCCGCTTCGAATCTCTTGTCGAGCGCTCCAAGCGCTTGTCTGATGTTGTCATTCGCGGTCGTGAGTGCCTGATTGGTGTTGACGGTTGCCTTTTCTAAAGCGTCCTTTGTGCTCAACAGAGCCGTATTCAATGCTTCCTTGATCGACTGGCCAAGGTCGCTGATTACTTTATCGGTCGAAGAAAAACGTTGCTCGTATTTGCGATCCCGCTCATTGATGGTGTCCATCAAATACTCTTTGAGCGTGACCTCGCCTGTTAACCGAATCGGGTCAACATTCTTGCCGTTCATGTCCGAGGAAGTTCCCAGAGGCATAGCAGTCAGTTTGTACGATACGCCTCACACAGCTAAAGACTGTTCCGACTTCGCTCTGCAATCTCCCTATTTATTACTACGGATGCAATGGTTCCCGCTTCGATGTCGGCGGCGCTGGCTGGTTGAGCCGCGCGAGCTCTTGCGGGAACTCCGCAATCTGCGTCTGGCAACGTGGGCAGACCACTGCCGCGGCCGGGATGTAGGACTGGCAGGCCGGGCAGGCCTTCCGTTCACCGTGCGCTTCGGGCAGCCACGGCTTGTCCGAGATTTTCAGCCACTGCGCCATGATGCGGTGAATCGGCTGGATGTACTTGGCCTTATTGTCCCGGTGCCAGGCATCGGCCTCTTCGACCATCTTCATGCCCCAGTTCCACTGGCGTTTGTAGGCGGTGCTGAGTTCCAGCTTGCTGGGCTTTGACTCTTCGCATACGAAGACCCCTGGACAAGCATCAGGAGTAGCCAGTGGCACGCGATCGCACCAGCATTCCTTCAGATCATTCGCAATCACGATCGGATAGATCGGATGCGGATAGACACCTACATTCTCCCCGCCGTAGGTTGACTGGGAGCAATGCGGGATCACGATGAACTTGTACTCCCCTTCGACGTATGGGATCGCCGCGGGAGCCAGCGTGAACAGCCCCACCGGGGTGAAGGGCCGGCGCTCCTGCAGCGGCAGTGGATAAATTGACGCTACCGTTACCGATGGGCGCCTGAGGTCGTCTTTTGAAAACTTGGATACATCCATTGTTGTGTTCTCCTATTCAGGATTGAATTGCGTTAGAATGTGTGTATGAAATTGTCAAGGCGCGGCCTGTTCCGGATGCTGTTTTCACTACCGCTTGTTAAAGTGTTCCGTCAGCATCCACCAACACTCGGAGGCGTGCGCTTTATGCTCAACAGAAATCAACCAAAAGAGCGGATCGATTTCATTACTCCGAATGACTGGGGCCATGCGCTTGGTTTGGATATTTCGTCCAATCAAGAAAAGCTCCGATATTTCTTCGTCACAAAGAGTGGGGATCTCATCCAACCGAGCCCTAATCCCCGCCAAGTGCGATAGGATTGTGAACATGGCAGCCTCAGAAAGAATCCTGGAACTTCAGCGAGACATCGTCGATGAACTAGTGCGTAAATCGAAAGAGGCAGAGACGCCAAGCGACCGCGCTATGCTCCGCTTTTTGGGAACGATCACCAAAATTGACTACAGCGATGTTGGCCATGCTGAATACCTGCTGAAAGATCCCCATACGCTGATCGCGGCTATCATTGCTTACCTAGAGGAACGGGACGGCTAGATTCCGCCGAAGCTGACTGAACCCTTCCCCACTCGCAGCGTCGGGGCATCCAGCATGTCGTCCATTTCTTCGCCGATGCGGTTGGTCTTCTCTTCCAGCACCTGCTGATTGATTGCCTCGCCCTCGCGTTTGTGGTCCTCGAACGTCATTCCCAGATTGGTTTTGAGGACGTGGATCAGGACGTAATTGGCATCCTCGGACGGAACCTTGCCGCGTTTGATTCGCATGTTCTCCAGGGGTTGCCAGTCTCCGTATGGTGCCCAAGGGACTCCCCCGCCGTATAGGTTAAAGTGCGACCGCTCGGATATCGGGGGTTTCCAGATTGCCGCGATCCAGCATGGACCGTACATCCTCGCCCATGATTCCCTCTTGTAGATCGGCACCGTAGCGAGAATGTTCCCCACCGCAACAATGTCCCGCTTTGGCGTGAAGACACCCATCTCGTTGATCTGGCCGTCCCGCACCCAATATTCCATCTCCGTGCTGTAGACCCATTTGCATTTTGGCTGCTCGCCCTGGTTGCCGAACGAGACAAAGCCAAAAGTTTCACCGAGGCGTTGATTCAATTTGTTGATGTGGCGCTGTGTGTCGGTCATACTGATCTACCTTTTGCTGTTCCCGCCCATCACGGCCGTGCCGCCGAGGACGGAGGACGCACCAGCCGCAATGCCGGTACTAAACTCAAACGCCCCACGCTCCCAAGTACCGTCAAACGTCCGGCTGACTCCGGCTAAATCCACGTTGTACGGTGCCGACAATGTAATGCCGTCGTTCAAGTGGGCGTCCACCGTTTCACTGGTCAGGTGAAAGTCAGTAGCGGATACGAATGGATTAACCCCAACTCCTCCAGGAGCGGTGCCGACCTGAAATTCATGCGCGGCAACCGTTGTCGGCCCTTCCCCGGTATTAAGCCACGTGTTGTAATCATGCGAGATATCGGCGTTGCTAAATATGTCCCCGGCTGTACAATTCCACCAGAGATTATTTTGAACTGTGTTTCCCGTAGAAGCAGCCAAGGTGATTCTGACACCGGCAACATCCGCTCCGGGGTGCCCAGGAGCTAAATGGATTCCAGAAAAAGTGTTCCCATAGAATACCGAATTCGTCAAGACACCTGTAGGTCCGTTATCACCGATGCCTTTTGATACCCCACAAGTAGACGACGTGTCACCTAAATGTGTACAAACAGAATCCCAGTCGCTCGTATAGTAAAAGATATTGTTATATACCAGCCAACTGTCACACAGCCCGTTCAAACACGTGATAAAGCCGGTACCCTGGATATTTTTGAACGTGGAAGAAACAACCGTCAAATTACTCAGGCCCGTTTTTGTTGAATCGTTTGCCGGTGCCTGCGTCTGAATGGCGTTAGAGTGCTGAGCCGCATCGCTAAAATTATTTTCTATCCAATCATTTGACACGGTGAACCCGGTGACATTGCCGGCAGATTGCACCAAAACCTGGATGTCATGAACAAAAGAATGTTTAAGACTGATGGTCGTAACTGTTGGTGTGGTCGTCGACGGACTTCCAAAATAAAACGCAGTAGAGCCTGACTGGCTGGCGGCATACGCCAAACCGGAGGCCGTGGTGGGGGATGAAGTAAGAATTAAGTGCGTGGCATCCGTGACTGAGGAAATGGTGCGGACCACAGCGTTAATCGTTATTTGCTTTCCACTCCAAAAACCGGATGTATCGAACTGGCTACGTGGGCTACCGGAAGCGTCTGTCGCCCAAGTGACTGTAGTAGTTCCATCTGTATTGAGAGTGCCTGTGCCGAGCACCGCTGAACCAGCCGCCTCTACACCATCCAGTTCTATATGCGCGAGAGTGATATGAGATAGCGACGCTTCGCTGCACGCATGGCTGTCAATGCGAATGAACCCAAACATTCGTCCGCTGCTGACGAAATGGAACCCGTAGGTCCCCGTTGTATCGGAAGTCCCAACTTGTCCGTCCACGTCGTAGTAGTTGCCGCACATATCCCAAAAGGGATTCTTGAGTCCGTCTGTTGCAACAAAAGAATTGGACCACAAGATGTTAGGCGTCACGTCCACGCCAAAACTGGCATTCCATCCGGTTGCCGTTCCGTGATCCGCCCCAGTCGCCGCCTTGATCGTGATGTGACTCCCGGCTGTCCCGCTGGTGCTGAAGGTGTGAGTAAGTTCCCCGGCACACGGCGTGGTCGTGTCCGCAAGGTTGCCGCCGGAGTTCCCGATGTAGACTACATCTCCTGCCGCGAGCGGTGGGATTTTACAGTTGGCGTTTGACCAATCTGTCCCAGCGTGTGTCCCCGCGCCACCGGCGAGAACAAAGAACGTCGATGCAGAGCAATCCGACACCAGCAGAAACACGTAGATGGGGAATCGCAGTATCATTGCACGAACGCTGTCTGTCCGCCGACACTAGCCTGATGCTGTGCGGCCCCGACATCACGAAAATTGGTTGTCAATCCCGCAGGGAAAGTCAAAGGGTCTCCGACCGATTGAAGAAGCGCTCCGGCTCCGACCGTGTTGTTGAGAAGAAAGTTGGACGCTGCTGCGTTGACGAACACCGATCCGGCAGTGACTGGAATAGCTCCGACATTGGCCATTGGGTTGGCGTTGGTGGCGACCCCAACGGAATTATTGTTGAAGTAGGAAACATTTCTAAGGTTTTTCCCTTGACCAGTAAAATTGAATCCGGCAGAAGCAACGCTGACGCCGTTGTTTTCTGCATGAGAGTCAACGACTAGCCCTGGCGCGTTGGTGGTACTGGCAGCAAATCCATGCTGGCCGTTGGACACAGCAACGCAGTGGTAACAGACTTGATTTGAATAACCGATAGTGGTTGCGCCTGTGTTCCCGTAGGATAAACAATCGACACAATACAGAGTCGTTATCGGGGTCGCTGTATTTGCCCATGCTTCACAGGCAATGCAGATGGCAGTTCCTCCGAAGACCGCGGCAGAATTAGTCGTCGCGCCGCACTTGTAGAAGATCGGGGTACCGCTGGTAGCGGTATTGAAGTTTTTGAATAGGCAGTTGGTAAAAATGTTGGCCCCCGATGTCAACTTAGCCGCGGTCTGTGTATTTCCGTCGAAGATGATGTTCTTATATATAGTCGCGCTGGTCGTAGCGATTGTTACGGTGGTCGTGTTGATTTGGATCGTCGGTCTGTTGTCCGAGTTCCCCAGTGTGCGGCTGGAAGTATACCCTTGCATAAATACCACGGTCGCCCCGGAGAACGTGCCGCCCGCCACATTGCCTGTCGCCGAAGTGATCGAGTAGACGGATGCCCCGTCAGCACCAACATTCAAAAGAAAGATCACGTTTCCGGAAATTGCCAATGAGTTCGCCTGACCGGGGCTTAGAAGTGCCCCACCGATGTTCATGGTCGCTCCGGTCCCAGTAGTCAAGCCGGTTGACCGATCCACCACAATCGTGGTCGAGTTGGTGAAAGTAATAACTTGATACCAAGCTGAGGCTATTGATCCTGTACCGCCAGACACGTTGATGATGTTGCCGACGATGGCAGCGCTGAAATTAGCCGTTGCCGAGGTGATGGTGGTCGTTCCATTTGTGACCGCATCTGTGGTGGAGATGTTGATCGTCGCGCTCTGACAGGACGTGCAAGCCACGGCATTCTTATTGGCGAACAGGGACATATCCGTGCCCGATGCGCCGGTGACGAATCCGCCGCCATTGGTGTCGCTGCCGGTGAGCCTGACTTCAAAAACCGATTGCGCTGATATGGCGGAAAACGCCCGAGATGCAAAGAGTAAAACGACGAGTAGCTTTTTCATTATTGTGTCCCCGAAAGCGTGACCTTCCCAGACAGTGTGTGGATGTTTGTAGGGGAAGTAAGCACTATGCAAACCACTATTGGCGCGGCTGCCGTGCCTGAGATTGTTTTCGACCACCCGGTTAGAGTTGTGTCTTTGAATCCGAGAACCGCCGAGAAGGTTGGTGTATCCGAGGCTGTGATTGATGTGGCACCGCCAGGGCCGGATGTCAGATAGTTGGCAAAGGTCTCGGTCTGAAGATCCAGCGTAGCGCCGCCCGAAACATCCCCGAGTAGGCTAATGCCCGTGATGGTCGCGGTGTAGGTTATGGTATTGCAGGCTGTCTGTCCTGTGAGGACGGCTGTGCTGGAGAATCCTATCGCAATTTCATGTGTGACCGCCGTCACACCGGAGCCGCTGCATCCGCTTGTCGTCGCTCCGCCGTTTGCGTCGGTACAGAGAGACGCGCCAGTTCCCGAGACCGTGCCGGAACTCAGGAGCTTCGTGTCGGTGCCTTGGATGGCCTTGATGGAGAGCGTGCCCGGTGTACCAGCGCCGTCGCTCACAATTGCGCCTGCTGCGTCGGCGGCGGGGACTTTCCACTGGTAGGCGGTAGGAATCGACGTTGGGGCAAAGATTGTTAGGCCGTTGGCACCAAAGATAGGTAGCGTGCCCTGCCCAAAGAAGGAAGTACCGGCGATACCAGATCCTACTTGGGTGCTCAACGTGCCAGTGAGCGATAAGTTGCCGTTGGAATCAAGCAGGCACAAAGGGCATATCGTCTGGATCGCGGTCCCGCCCGCGCTGGTCACGATGGCCCCGTTGGTCATGGTGCCGGTGGTGGTGACGGAGCCGTTCCCAGATCCCATATCTGCCCAGGTGTCCGTCGCGGTGCAAAGTCGTTCCTTCGCTGTTGAGGTGTCGAAATATTTTTCACCGGCCGCGCAATGCGTTGGAGCCGTGGCGAGTTCGGGCCACGGGGGATTAGGTCCAACTATGACCTGAGCGAACATCGCAGGACAAACCAGGGAAAAAAGTAGCGCCTGGTATCTCATTGTCTACTCCCCTCTTTCTACGAGAACCCAAACCGAATACGCACCCGTCCCCGCATAGGTACTAGAAATGGTAATGGTGCTGATTGATCGGATCAGGGCAGCGCTCGTGGCGGCATTATTAGAGGTCAGATTGAATCCCGCAGGGATCGTAAGACTTTTAGCCCCGCTATCTGTTGTGAACCCCACTGAAAATGAGACAGACCCAGATCCAGCGGTAGAAGTTTCTGCATACACGCTTACTCTGTAGAGTCCACTGGGAAGTGAGGAGCCGACTATCGCTCCAGAAAGACTGGCGGACTGGGAAAGAAACGAAGTCACTTTCCCGCCGTTTTTTAGGCGCCCCTGGTAGTTGAGCATAGCGGCTCCATTCTGATTTGAAGCCGGTCTCTTCCGGCCGTCACGCCGCGCAAGCGTCTGGGGGCGTTCACAGAATTGCTAGGTTCTAGCTGACCAGCAGGAAGATTTTCATGGTCCCGGTTTCGGCACCATCGGCTACTTCCGTGTTGGTCAGGTTCGAGTAGAGCCGACACGTGAAGACGTAGGCTGTACTCGTCCTCGTCCAGACATTTGGCTGGCCGATCTTGATGTTGGTCCCGGCTGCCGTGACGACAGCGAATAGGACATCGACAGCTCGGATAGATGCGATGCCTTTCTGGAAAGTCCCTCCCTGCTGGCCTGAAGGCATGTCAGGGAAATCGCCATGTTCGAGCGATTGCAACGGAGCGGTGAAATCGAATGTGATACCGCCAGTTGCGGTAGCGTAAGTGAATCCGATCGTCGCCGTCAGCGAAACGATACGCGGATTGGTCAGGTGCGACAGACCAATTGGTGTGGGGTTAACTACAAAGCTGTTTGCCATGTCGTTTGTCCTTTTTCTTTCTAAGCCCTAGTAACCAGAGGGCAAACTGCATCCATAGATCGTCCCTTGGCTGCCTGGGTCAAAGGACACAAAGTTCTCGTCCTGCGTGAGAGAAAACCAGAGTCCCGCCTGCGGTGCTCCGCTCGGACCAGGGATGAAGAAGAAGCGCTGGCCACCGATCTCGAAATAGCCGAGTTGGTTCAGCCGCGCCTTGCCCCAGAGAGAAGGAACGATCCAATCGAGGCGCGAACGATCCTGCCGGTAATCCAGCAGGTGATCGATGCCGGCGAATGGGAACGAGGACTTCGAAGCGTCCTTGGTGGCATTGGGCAGGAAATCGCGTGCCTCCATGTCCTTCGAGTTCTGGAGGTTGACGGTTAAGGCGACCTGCTCGGAGAAAATCTGCGCGCGCTGCGAGATATTGGCGAGGCCCTTCAGCCCAGTCGGTTCCTGGCCGCGCCGTTGGCCGATTGCATCGAGTAGCAGCAGGCCGTGGTTCCAGGTCAAGGCTCCATTGGCGTTGATCGAGTTGACGGCCAATTCCGGCTCGACTGCTCGATCCAGGCCCTGATAGGTGCCCGAGGAGGCGTAAGAGTTGTGGTAGTACAGTCCCTGTTTCCAGGTTGGTGCGGCGCCGGTGGTATTGACACCATCGAAGCAGATCACATCTGTTGCTCCGGCCGAAGCGACCAGGCCACTCAAAGTGATCTTTTTGTTGGAGTAGTCGATTTTGGTCACGAACATTCCCGAGGCGCGCAGTGTGTTGAAGTCGCTCGAATACACGACGACATACATGCCGCGCCGCATACGCTGAATGCCAAAATTTGCATCGAGCGTATAAGTGGTAGCGCCCGAAACGGTAGCGGTGGCCGTCGCAGTTCCTGCTACTGCCGTGCCATCTGTGTGGAAGCTGAAATCGTTGTAGACGGCGAATTCCCTCATCGCCCTCTTCATCGTTTCCTTGAAAACCGATCCGGCCGGTGAGACTTTGGCATCGGCCGTTGCATCCATCTTGAGCTTCGACAACTCAAAGTTGAGGCGCAGGGGGAAGAACGTCGAGATGAGCCGATCCCCAGTCATTGAGGAGCCGCGGCCCATGTCGCCGAAGTTGTTGTCGTAAGTTCCGAACCGACCGCCGGCCGATAGCCAAATGGGAGCCCGGAAATCGCGCTCACCTACTCGCGTTACTTCCGTCTTCTCGATTAGGTTCGACGCGACGACAAATGATTCCTGCCATTCTTGCAGCTTTGGCCGGATGACCTCCGACTGCATCCAAAGTGAGTTTGTGTTGGTATAACCGTGAGTGGTACTGGCGTCTGCCATAGGAATTCCTTTTGATCGTCAGGTACACTTGTCCTGAGCGAATCGAATGAATTTGGTACTGCGGCGGGAGTTAGTAGGCCGCCGTGCGGATTCCGCTAGATACCGAAGTTCTGCCGGAAAATCTCATCAATCTCTGCGCTCGGGTCTCGCCCTTTGACTGCCGTTCCCACCTTCGTGAGATCGGGGGCAATCGAGCGCCTGACTGGAGATCCTCCGGCCAGGTTCTTCTGGCTGGCGGAATTCGCTAACTGCTGATGCCGTTGTCTGTTTTGCTCGACAACGGTATTGGTGGCCTGTGGCAGCAGACGCTTCACTTCAGAAGTGATGATGCTTTTGGCCCTTGCTGCATACCGCTTCACGGCTTTATCCAGGTCCCTTTCGGACCCGGATCGCCGGGCGGATTCCATATCGAGATCGTAGAGCGATTTCCACTCTGCGTTCTCGGAAACTTTCTTTTCAACCCCGCTGAGTACTCCGGTGCGGATCATCTCGAGCAGGGCCGGTCGATCTTTGAATCCTTCCTTGACCTTGGAGAGCAATTCGTCGGCAATTTCCATGACCGCCGACTCGCGCTTGGCGTTGGCGTTGGCTTCCCACTGTTTGGACTGCTCCTGGAAGTGCTGATGCCGAATCGCGTTGATGCGGCGCTCTTCCTGCTGCAGTTCGGCACGTTGCTGGGCGTATGGGTCCACGCTTCGCGCGTCATCGATCTGCTTATATCTCCCGGTAAGTTCCCAATTCGTCCTTTGGATGCGGAATATCTCTGCCTGGGCGGCCGAGATGCGTTTGGGGTCTCGGGATGCCTCTGCCTGGCGCAGTGCGTCAAACGCAGCCGGATAAAGCGCATCGAAGCTGGTCGTGATGATCGGTTCGGCTATGGTGCTGTTGAAAACCTGCGGAGCCGATCCAGCCAGAACACGTGTTCCATGCGCCACCATCTGCCCGAAGGCCTGCGGGTTGCCGGAATCGACCGCGACATTGACCAGATGCTGGACGAACGTCCCAATTCGGTTCGGGTCACCCGAAATCAGGTCGGCATTCATCCGGCGTAGGTCCGTGAAGCCCTGATAATGCTCGACGGCGGCCTCGGGTGTGAATTCTGGGATCTGTTCACGGATTTGCCGGAGCTCTTGATGCTCGGAAACGAGAAGCTTTCCTTTGGTCTCTGAAAAATGCCACTTTTTAGCACCATCACGCGAGGTCGTAATTTCTGGTTCGCCTATTTCATCGTCTGCCGGCTCCGCTGGAGCCTGTTCAGTGGCTTCTGCGCCCTCTTTTTCAGGCGCCGCGGCTTCCTGGCCGGGTTCCGGCGCTAATTCTTCGGGCGGCCGTCCATCGGGAGGCCCGATGGACTCCTCAGGATTGGAGAATTCAGGTGCTGTGAAGCCTGGGCCGGCTCCTGTGGTGGCGCTGGTCGTCCCAGTCTCAAAAGCGGCGTCAATTTGGGAGTCTACGAAGCCAGAAGATGGCAGTGTGCCGGCATCGGGCGCTAACGTTTCAGGCATTGGATCTCCTATTCAGGAAAATCTTGAAAATTTGGTCCCGGAAAACGAAAAAGGGGCCACCGATGACGTGTTAGGTCATCAGCGACCCCCTTCGAAGGTTCGCTTTCCGGGATTTACAGCATCGCCGCGGTCATGAGGCGCGACGAAACGGTTAGAAAATGGCGGTTACATTATCGTTTTCTCAGATCGTGCTGTCGGACCGCCGTCTCAAACATCCGGCGCCGCTGGTCATGTATCGATGCGCGAATGCGGTGGTCAGGGTCTGGGGATTCAGTTCCGCAGAGGATACGTGCCTGTTGCTGAGCTTGTGCCAATTGGGCGCGCTCCTGCTCAAAATACATTTGCGTCTCTTGTATCCCAGCCCTTATACGTCCCTCGATGAACTGTACGACTTCATTAGATGGGCACCAGACTGCGTGTTCTGCCCGGCCGAACACGCATCCCTCGCAGCATTGGCTGGGGCGATACGGGCGCGAGTAGAGAGGTTCGCTCATTGCTCAGTATGATCCGGCCCTCTATGGAATCCAGTTGGTCCCCGATCCGTGGACTTATAGTCCGCTGGCATTGAAGCAAACGCCCCACCGGGTTGCATTTTCTGCGGCATTTTGCTGTACAACGCCCCACAAATGGAGCAACATTCATGGGCTCCCGCTGGTTTGGATTTCAACCGCTCCAGCGCCTCGTGGCAATCGCATTCTTGGTTGGAGTAGACTGATTCACTCATTGGGTACCCGTTCAAGACTGTAGAATACCCCCTCGTATGTGGCTTGTGCTGGAAGAGCCTTCCGCATCGCCTGTCTCATCTTCATCGCTCGTTCGTGTCGTGAGTGGAACCAGACAACCGACCCATCACGTAGCTGAAGCGCACAGGCCGGATAACGATGGGAAATCTCAGTGCGTCGAACTGGCGGAAGATCTTTGTTTAGATATCCGAACATCTCAACATTCTACTGTATCGGTAAATTGGCCGGTGGTGCGCTGATCGGCCCTGGTTCATTCGTTCCTGGAGGTGCTGCTATGTTCGTGCTGGCCGCCGCCGCCGAACCATTAGGCTTCGCGTGGAGCGGTTTGCCGATGGGTTTTTGAGGAACTCCGGGAGGAGGTACTGGACTCGTTCCCGGAGGTGGTGCTGGCGGAGAGAGCGCCAACTTATGCTGTTGCCAGAAGTTTACCACGTTCTGAAAGTTCGGGTTCTCGTCCTGCGCCTGCTGCCCCTCATCGGAGATCATCCATGCCCGCAGGAGGTCCGAGACAATGGCATGGTCATCGAATGCATCCACCTGCACGATCTGGCCGGCCAGGAGCTTCTTGACCGCGCGCCGTACTTTCTCTCTCGCAGCTTCAACTGGCGCCCACATGCCTGGCACGCCAAGGTAGCGCTGTAACTTGCCAGCATTGAATGGCGAATCGAAACCTACCGCAGTAGAGATCGGCGGAGCGTTGAGCATGATATCCTTGATCCCATCTCTACGCTCTGCGAAAGTATCCGGCATCCCCGGATCAGCCTCGAAGTGATAGCCTTCGTCGGCCAGTTCCGCAATATCGGCCGTCCTGGAATAGGTCCCAAGAAACCCTTCATCCGATGCCACGCGAATCTGCCCTGTTCCGTATCGCGCCATCTGCTTAACTGCATTGAGGGTCAACCCGCAGTTGAACGCCCGGATATTGTCATAGGTGATCGACATCTGCATCAGGGCCATCTGCTTCTCAATCAGAGCCTGCTTTGCCGTCTTCTCAGTGGGGTCGTATCCTCCATAGATCGAGCGATTGACGCCCACGAGTTCGCGGCCCATTTCACGCTGCGAGTTCTGTAGATTAGTTACGTCAGGGGAAATTGTGGCAACCGGGAAAGGGTAAACCTGGTCCTGAAGGCGCACGCCGCCGCCGGGTTTCGTCCAGATGAAGTCTGCCGCATTCGGAGGGCGGTTCTCGAGCGATTCCCGATCCATAATTTCGTTCGACACCAGAAGCGCCGGTAACTGCTTCATCACCGCCTCTTCCTGCATGTTGACGGTGTTGTTCGTAATGTCCTGGGCCGGAATCTCATCGGTGCAGAGCGCATCAGACATGAGTTTGCTCGATACCGTTGGCTTGCAAATCTCCCAACAGTCGAACAAGTCTTCATCTTTGATGTCCACCAGATCGCCGTTAACGAAGTCCAGCCGACAGCCCTTGGGATAGATGTCCTTCATCAGATCGCACAGCTTCTGCTTGCCCTGGACGGCGAATTGCGCCGGTACGTCGCCTTTGATGAGTTCGTAGATCGAAGGTTTCAGCCAGTTGAGCTCGGAGCGCCAGAGATTAGGATGTGGAAAGCGAACTCCGGTCGGTGACGATAGCGACCCGCGCACCTCGACCCCAGATTGCTTCGATGAAGTCGTTCCCCCTTCTGATGCTGACTCCAACTTGTCCCTGAGTTGAGGGTACATCGTCACCAGCTTTCCCTTTGGCATGTCGCGTTCGAGCTTCAGGTATTCCAACTCCAGTTTGGCTGCGGCATAGAACGAGATCGAGACCTCAAGTGCGGAGTAGATATCAAGCTCGACGCTACCGTTTTCGTATTTGTTGATCTTGCCCGTATCGTGCGGGATCGGTACCGTATCAGGCTTGATGAAATTCTCATCACCTAACGGTCCCCCGCAGGTAGGGCAGGACGCAACGGAACCCTGCTCGCCTTCGGTAGCCTCATGGCAGGTCGGACATGCGTAACGCCCAGGTGTCAGCGGGACATCCTGCGTCTCGATGACTGGCTCCTCGGTATAACCGTACTTTGCTCCGTCGGCGCTGTAGTAGGTCCACCCGAATGCCGGGCCGAGAATCCACAGAATGAACGCCGTCTGCCGCGTCTTCTCATCCATGTTCCATTTGTCGTGCAAATCCTGCGCCACCACATCGGCCAGAATCGCTTGGCGCTCGCCATCGTCTGACTCGGGGTCGTCGGCCACCGCTCGCACAGTTGGCGCCTTGCCCATCACCGCGACGGCCTTCAGGCAATCGCCGCGGATGATGTTGAAGACGTAATCGAACTGACCGACCTGGGCATCCGGGCTGAAGTTGTTCGCCAGCGGAGCGCCAGAGGACCCGAAGTCCGCAAAGTTCGTGCCAATCCACTGCGGGACGATGTTCTGCTTCCCCTCGAAGTAGAGGTGGTTCCTCCGCATCGTGCGGTAGGTGACGATCTTCTCCTGCTCGCAGTCCGGGTCAACCTCATCGTCGATCAGCTTCTTCAGCGGCGTTTTGAGGAGGATGAGGAGCGTCTTCTTATCGAGTTGTGGGAGGCCTGGGGCCATCATCCGGCTTCTCCGTGTACTGTCTTCCACTGATCCTTAGCCTGCGAGATGAAGTTGAGGGTTTCCTTCTTGCGGATCATCGCCGTCTGGCTCATCGGTCGTTCAATCGGTCCCGGCTTCTGCTCAACCGACCGCCCCTCGGGAATGCCCGGCGCCTCAGGATATAGCTTTATGCCGTACTGCCGCTGCCATTCCACGTTAGCGATCGTCTTCAGCGCGTCCGACAGTTCCTTGTCCTTGCGAGTGAACTGCTCATACCAGCGGTCGCGCTCGTTCTGAACCGCGATGAGCCGGTCCTCGGCCAGCACGCGGGCGTCGTTGGCAGCATCGAGCAGGCGCTTAAGGGCGATGGGGTTTAGATTGATCGGGAGCATCACTTTGTCATCCGCTCCAGTTCCTGCAGCTCCAGGTCTGTCGCCATACCGCGATGGTCACCCATGAGCCGTAGCTGTTTACGCTTGCCACATTCACACGAAAGTACAACCAGTGTGTATCCCCACAGGCACCGCAAACTATCGACCGTGTAACAACCCCAGACCGCAGCGGATGGGTTGGCATCGTTGAAAACACACGACAGCATCCTGAACCTGTGCCCGACGATCAGCGCGTGGTAGAGACGCTTGAGCATTACAGGCCTCCGACGAATCGCATCTGCCAGACCTTGTAGTGGCGGTACCCGCCGCACTCCCACTCGCGGGCTTTGAGCACATTCCAGTATGAGGGCAACCAAAATAACGCTATACCGTAGAATCTGCCATACCTAGGGACGCCAGTGGTCCCCCAATCCGGTGCGCCATCCGAAATAAGTAGAGAGAACAGCGGTGTGCTACAAATCAGGTAATCCGCATCGAACTGGAAGCGCCAATACTGCCTCCAGAGCCAGAGAAGCCGTCTCACTAGCTTCCGTAGCCTCCGCCAGCGCCCCCACCGCCCGCTTCCTGCCCTTCGCCCTCGCCGGCCTCTTCGGTCTGCACCGCGGCCTCGATCTGGTCGCACAGGTCGCGCATCTGCGAGACAAGCCCCATCACCGCATCAGGACCTTTGCCTCCGCCGTCTGCCGCGCCATCGTCCAGACCGGCGCCCGCTCCGTTCGCTTTTGGTCTCGCCTCAATCGCTACCGACATCATCGGTCGCGGTGGCGGCATTCGTCTGCTTGGTGACATGGTTTTCTTCTTTCCTTGGTGCTGGCATAGATGGCCAGCGATCTTCCCTAGCCTCTCGGAACATCTGCAGCCCCTGTCCTGTAGGCAATACCGAATTTGGCGGCACCCCAAAGCAACATATCTTCAATTACCTGCTTGGAATCATCTGTGTTTGATCTCGTCTCAACAACTAGAAGCGTGGTGAAGATCGTAAACTTCTGAATCACCTTATTCCCGGCCTTGCCGTCTTCAAATACAACGCCGTTCGATTCATCAAACTCCTCTGGCTTGGTAGGGAATTTTCTAAACCTGTATCGCTCCACCATCGCCTTAACCACGTCAGGGAGAAACACATTTCCTCTCGGGCTGAGATCAAACGTTTCGATATAGGCAAGGGTTCTAGCGAGGACAACTGCGGCGAGTTGCACTAGCTTATTTTCCCTTGAGTGCTGCTTCCTCTGCTGGTGTCGACTTTACATCCACCGGCAGAATACCGATAGATGCCTGTAGTGTGGCGGCGGCCCGTGTAGCGGGTGTCGATAACAAATCGTTTACGTTAGAACTCGTGCCACGTGACCCTACAGCCACATCGAAATTATCACGAGACCGGGAACGTTTCTTGGGAGGTCCGGAAAAGACTCCCACGGCAAAAACAAAAGCCAATATAATAAAAAGACCCACCGATGCTTGCAGCATGATGCTTTAGTCCTCCCTTTCCGTAGCCGCCAGCACAAATGCCGCGAGAAGAAATACTCCGACCAAGAGGAGGCTGGTGTGCCAAAGGGCGTCGGCTGTGGGCATCAATCTCCTCAATATCCTCCCCGCCCTCCACTCGAACATCATATCCGGTGGGAACATTAGGCTGGGTGATCCCATCTGCGCCGGTTCCTCATCGAACCTCGCGCGAATCTTCCCCACGGTAGCGGCCGGTTCTTCTCCTGATCCAGCAGCGTCTTCTGAACCACCTGGTGCCGTACCATTGGATCGCTCAACACCTCGGCATTGACCACGCCGGCGGCCGCGATGCGCTCCGCGATCTGGATATCCAGCGGCTTCTGATTCTCGCGGGACCGGTCACCCATTACGAGATAGCGGGCGCTCTGCAAAGGGTCGTCACCAACGAACTTTCTTATGTCATGTTTGCCATCGTCATCATGAGTCGCAATTGCCAGAAGCTCTTTCAGCTTTTGGCAGCAATCCCATATCTGGATCTTTGGCAGGACTTCCCGCGGTTTCTTGTGACGAGCCAAGTATTGCTGGTAAGCGTCCCGGCCTTCACTGAGAAACAGTTCGCGGGCGAAGTCCATGTCTGGCTGCACCTCCGGCTCGATCGGTGTGAAGCGCATCAACCCATGAAGATACTGCCAGCCGTCCGCGCGCCGGTTATTGGCGCGATAGATGATGATCCGCATGCGGCCATCGAGCGCGTTGTACCGCTGCTCCATTGACTGCCAGGCCTTTTCCGGTGAACCAAGACGTTGCTCATCGTCCGTCAGATCTACCAGGAACGCGGAGCCAGCTCCCAGCACAATCTCGATACCGCGGCGAATCTGCTCGGCAAAAGTATACTTCGCGTCAGTTTTAGAGAAACACGACGGGTCGAGATGCAGCGGTATCGTGTGATCCGGCAGCCCTTCCAGGTCGCTCATGGACATCTTGGCGATCTCAGACCCCAAGACCTCCGAACCCATGCCCTTGATGACAAACTCCCGGTAGATGTGCAGCCTTCCATCGGCCTTGTTCTGGCAACCCCAATGCACCGACGAGAAGTGATCGTATCCCCAGTCGACACCCATCGTCCGCGGCCACCAGGGAAGCAGATCGGCGCCAAGAATGACGTGCCGCGCCTCGGGTGGTTCGCCCGCGAGCGGGCCGTGCGGTCGATACCACTTGAAGTACGGACCCAGCATCGAGTCCCAGTCACCCTCAAGCCAAGCCCTTCGCGTCGCTTCCGGCTGATCCTTCAGCTGATTGAGATAGTCCTCATTGTGCATCAGATAAGGATTGTCTTTTAGAAACGCCGGGATAAATATTCTGGTGCGCTTCGTCGCTGCGTCCAGCATCGTTGTCATCGACGGAATCAGGTTCCCGTCCTTGTCCAATACTTTGACGTAGCGTGCGTTAACCCAGGCCGACCCCGGACCGTCAGGATTAGTCGTGGCGAAGAATTGGGCCTTAATCTCTGGCATCGTGGAGCGGCAGCATCCGAGAAGTCTCTTGAACAGGTCGAGGTCTGGAACCTGCGTCAATTCTTCTACCAGAACCTGTTGATATTGTTGCGACTTGTACAACTCGTAGGACTTTGAATCCTTGAGGTGCCCGCCGCGGATGATATGGCCGTCCGGCCAGCGGATCTGAAGCGGACGTTCGGCAAACTTGGCGCCAGTCGGCTCGTAGAGCACTCGAGCGCGCGAGATCCACTCGGCCAGATCCTTTTCATTAGCCCGGATCACTAGACCGCGTAGGTCACGCAGGATACGCGGTTCCTGCGGTTCGATCTCGATCATCCCTGTTTCGGGATTGAATCGTTGAATCGTCCGATGTTTTACCAGCCAGGCGATGCCGCAGTCTGACTTCGCCCCACCGCGAGCACCACCGTAAAGAACCTCATTCTCCGTGCGTGCCAGAGCTATCGCCTGCTTCGGCAGAGGTTTCCAGATAATGTTAGGTTGGATTTGGATGCGCCCCGTATCGCAGCCCTTTGCCCTTGGGCGCCTCACCCTTCTCCTCAGGCGTCAGCTCGATCTCTTTGCCGCAGTGCGGGCAACTCACGACACCGCCATGCTCCAGGTGCTTCAGTGTGATCGCCAGGCGAGCTCTCTGGCCGGCCTTCCCGCTGTCGTGCTTGTGCTCCTGTTCGTAAGCGGAGTTCGAGACGCCTTCGCGCTTGGCGGCCGCGGTCATGGCGCCTGGATGCTTTATTGCGCCTTGGATAAAGTGTTCAGCCATGGTCGTTTACCTCACTCAATAAAACTGCGGGTGCGGTTGTGTCGCCCCAGTATCCGATCGGGGTATCTTCGTCGGTGGGCCCAACTACCTCAATCCTAAGATCACGCGGGTTCTTGCATCGCCGCTCGACTGCTCTCTTACTGTCGGCCGCTTCGTGATCGACCTCTAAAGTCTGTAGAAGACTGATACCGTAAAGACCGCAGGTACAGGACCACCGCGCGGCGAGCTTGGGCCTTTCGCTGTATGGCAATGGGCGCGGGGCGTTTTCGAGTTGTCTGAACAGCATGTCGGTAACCGTTGGCTGCCGTTTGCTCATGCCGACATCATGCCGATTTCAGCCCGAGAAACAAAAGGAGCCGTTCAAACCACGTGACCCGTCTGCACTCACTTGACGACAACTCTCCGCAGCGCCACCGCCAGTAACTATGGTAGCCATGCAGTGGATGGTACATCAGGATGGCTTTCTCGCGTTTCATGCCGACTTAGGGTCAATCACCCGCACCGCGTTCTCGATAGTCAACGGCGCGTGACCGTTAACCTGGTCCGCCGCGTGCCCGTTCGCCTGGCTGACCTGCGGAGCGATCAGCACCAGCACTTGCGCCGCGGTCGGCCCGTCGCCTTCATCGTCTTTCTTGACCGTCAACGCCCCAACCGCGCCGGCGATCTCCATTGCCATTTTAGCTGACCTGGTCGCCGACTCGAGCGCCTGCCAACTCACCGGCTTGATGATCGTGATCCGCGTTTTGCCGTCTTCGTCTTCCTTGACCTCCTGCTGAGTCAACGGCCACTTGGCCAGCGTCATCCATTTTTGCAGGATCAGGCCAGCACCGAGCGCGGAATTTTCCCGGTTCTCGATCAGGCGAAGCGCCCAAACATCACCGGCTTGCTCTACTCGGGCAAGCTGCTTGCCGAGGCTTGCCGCTTGAAGCCTTTCGTCAAAAGCCTTTGCTCGCTCGATCCACTGGAAGTCCTTTACCCACTTAGAGAATTTGCCAGAGCATTGGCTTGCCCGCGGCTTGCCAGACCACTTGCGGTAGGCCTCACGAAAGGTACGATTCTGCATTTCGCGGTAAAGCACAAAAGCTCGCCACGCTGGCTCATTCTCATCGGGCAGACGATCCCAGGCATGCTTCTCAGAGGTCACGGCTTGAACCTATGCCCGCAACTGGGGCACTTCACGCTCTTGTCTTTTCCCGCTGCCTCTGGCTGCTCGTCAACCAGTTTGCGCCCCATGTCGTCCATGATCTCCTGCAGCGCCTCTTCGTCAAACCCTGTTCCTTTCAGGTCACCTTGATCTGATCTAATGGATTCAAGCAGTTCCGCAAGTTCCTGCGGGTTGTCGACGCCGAGCCGCGCCGTCCGGTTGTCTGCCAGCATGAAACACAGGGCGGTAGCATCATCCAAGTCGGCCCAGATCACCGGGAATTGAATCAACCCCCGTTCCTTGGCCGCCAGCCAGCGATGCTTGCCAGCCACAATGTAGCCGGTCGAGCGCTGCACCACCGCGGCCCCGATGAATCCGTTAACCTCAATGCTTTCAATGATACAACCGACATCGCCTTCATTCGTATTTTTGGGATGCGGCTGCACTGAGTCAATATCGACCAACTCGTAGGTCTGTTCCGCCACAGTTACCGTTGCGGTTTCTCTTTTTCTCCCCATCGAAGTGGTGTATAGTGCTCAGTATAAGGCTTGCTTATGTTCTACCGCGTCCATTGCGTCAAGACGGGCCAGCGGTTCGGGTTCTTCTCGAGGGAGTTGCTTGAGCCTGGTCAGCGCGTTGCTTTCGTTGCTGATGACGGCGGGAACTTCGTTATCGAGGTAGAGCAAGCTTCTGAAGCTTCTCACGCGAACACCAGCGGCAGCCTGGCCGGAACCGCCGACGTTGGAACGTCAGCAAACGTCGGGTGACTGAACGAGAGCACCACTGAGCCGGTGCTGTGCTCAGCGAAGAAACCACGATAGACCGCATCTGACGGTAAATCAGGGCATTGCAGGCGTACTTTGTCGCTGGCAGCCAACAACTCAGCGAAGGCGTGCACGTCCATTGCGTAGTGGCGGAGACGGCGGTTCATGCGTGTTACCGTTCCTCCCTCGCGTGCCCGCCGCATCTCGGCCCGAAGAACTGCCACGGATCGAACGGAATGGTTAGAGCACGGCCTGGTGGACAGAACTGGACGTGAAGTTTACCGTGGAACACTTTTGCGGGCTGCTTGCGGGCTGGCTGCTTCGGCGGCTTCATGGTGCTCGGGAAAAGCATGACTTGGGGTTGCCCGTATCGCGTCGAAGCAATTGAGCAACCCCCGGACCGGCAAGCTCTGCCGAGAGCTATCCTGTGCCACTTGATTGTATATGCCGATCACACACCGAAGCAATAGGCGGCTGGGATACCAGCCGGATGGCGTCCACTTCTTCCGGTGGGTTGAACTGGTATCTACTCCACATAAGCGGCGCAATCTGCGCAACCGCTTGCGCCACAGCCACAAGCCGACTTGCCGGAATCTGATTCTGCATGAATTCGGCGACTGCTTTCACGTCTTCATCGAGCACACAATCCATTTTACACTCCCGTTGGGAAACCGGCGCCAAGTGGGGCAGAGAACTGGCTAATCGTAATCAATGTGAAACCGCCTCCAAGGAGGGTAGTAATAATCCCCCGTTACGGCGCGGGGCTGAAGAACGGCACGGCCATCGCGGTGTGGCGCGAACCGCCAGTTCCACTTCGGCGACCGCCTCTCAGGTTGAGGAGGGGCCTCGTAGAACTTGACCTTTGTGAGCCGTCCTGTCCTCGGGTTAGTGCTGCCTACATAATCTCCAAACGCAACGATTAACGCTACTTGCGCGCCTGGCAGGATACATTCTGTTCGTGAACCGTCGAGCCGGATCGAGACGACGCGGATTGTCTCGATTTTGGAGGCTAACTCGGCTAGAACTGTGGGGGATTTGATTAGCGGCAAGCCCGAATACCCTTAGACTTTACCAAGTCCCGGAACCATTTGGGTTGATTAGTCATTGCAGATTCAGAGAAATTGGCCTCCTTAACGTAGACTAACCGACCAGACTGGCCAGTCTTCCCGTAGTATCCTCCAAGGGAAACTATCGCAGCAACTTGCGGTCCAGTAAGCCGGCCTTCGCGCTGACGCCCATCTGGTAAAAAAGAGATTAGCCGAAGGCTCTGAATGGGAGTCGCTAGTTTCGCCAAAACTTCTGGGGAGTCAATAAATGACACTTGTAGCTCATCTCGGGTCTTTGGAGCCCGCAATCAAAAAATCCGCGGCGGCCACACCGAGCATGTACGTCGTGAAACATTCTGAGCCAAATTATTTTAGATGTCAAGTTTCTGTAATCACCCGGCCTTGCTAATCCCCGCCCGCAGTATCCGCCGGCGCCGGATCTCGTCCCAGATCGGCCCTGGTTCAACCGGCAGACCCAGTTTTAGAGCCGCCTCTACGTCGGCGTGGAAGTCCTCGTAGGTCTGGGTCATCTTTTCCAACGTCTCTGCCAACGCCAGCAGGGCGTCGTGCGTGTGCAACAGCCTTCTTAACCGTGCTTGAGAGATGAACCTTGTCGGGTGCATCGTGAGCACCTTGGGTTTCTTCATCGTGGCGAGCCTCTGTTTGGAGCTGCCCAACCGATGCCCTGATCTCATCGATTGAGCGTGTTGCAAGTTTAATCCATTCTTCGATTTTGACAAGCAGCAAGTTCTGGGGAGTCGAGACCCCCTGATTTGGGGTGGCGGGGGATTCCACAGCAAGGTAGTTCTCCAGCGCCTCCTGCGTCAGTTGCCACATCGGCCGTCCCGCATCCACCGCCCTGGCCTTGAGCGCCTTCTTGAGGCTGGGCAGCATCGCGATCCCGAACTTTATTCGCTTTTCTTCCATTGGGTTAGGTGCACTGGTGCACTTTTCTCTTGCACAAAGTTCACTTGTGCATTAGTATTATCAGCGACATGACAACCACCAAGCCGATAACTATAACCCAAGTGAAGTGCAAACGGTGCGGCCATGCCTGGCTACCACGGTCAACCGAAGTTCCTGCGCAATGCCCTAATTGCGGCTCTGCTCGATGGAACCGTGAGAAGCCAGCTAAAAATACCAGCGCCGCCTAAGCGCCATCCATGCCTTCCGCCCTCCAATCCGGTGTCGCGCGCGCCGCACGCCCGGCAGCCCCGGTTTCCCCCGATGGCGTACCCCGAAGGCCACCAGCGCGTGCGACACAGGCTGATGGTAACGGAGGCGTCTTTTTCAGCAAGCATCCGACACGGCGAAGAATGGGCAAACCGACTGAAAACAGGAAACATAGGATCGGCATTAGGGTCCAGGAAC
>Ga0209074_10000002_pt1 | contig 59428 bp, 77 predicted proteins | sample GAPlitter_FD_187522 | JGI IMG/M metagenome (GOLD analysis project Ga0209074, IMG submission 187522) | Agricultural soil microbial communities from Georgia to study Nitrogen management - GA Plitter (SPAdes) (version 2) | ecosystem: Environmental > Terrestrial > Soil > Agricultural land | place...
CCCCGGCACCCGATCGCGGCCATTCCTGCGAAACGCCGCCGAGCGCGTCGTGGCCAGCGATCCCCGAGTACGTCGCTGAGTTTCCCGACCTCGGTGGTACAGTCGCGCCTGAGACCTCGGGAAGGATTCACATTGGCTACGTTCAACGCCGACGGCACCGCCGAAGCTGCGCCCGCCTCCGAACAACTGGCTCCCCCGCCTGACAACACCGACCACGCCGCCGTCGAGGCTGAGGCCGAGACCGAAGCGGTGATCGAAGCCCAGATCGCCGAGGCGGCGACCGACGACGACGTGCCCGACCCGCGCGTGGTCGAGCCTGAGGGACCGGGCACCACCATCGCCCTCGCCCCGAAGGTGGACATCAGCACCCTCGGCGAGGACTGGCCGTACGACTGGCTGGAGTTCAAGGGCGACAAGCTCGGCATCCGGCTCCCGACGCGCCAGGCGCTCGCGGCGTTCTCCCTGGCCAGCTCGAAGTACGTCAGCCTCGGCGTGAAGAACGACCTGACCGGCCTGTTCATCGCGCGCCACCTCTCCCCCGAGAGCTACGGGCGCGTGTTCTCGCGGCTGATGGACCCCGACGAGAGCGACTACGACGTGGACACCGTGGGCGAGCTGTTCAACGCGATCGTCATGGCGGCGGTCAACGCCGACAAGGTTGCTCCCAAGGGCGACGAGTCCAAGTAATCGCAGCTCGATCGGATAGCCTGACCGGGTGACCGATGTCGGAAAGGTACAGCTCGGCGTCGAGCTGGACGCCGACGATCTGGCAGCCCGGCTCGGCGAAGCGGTGCGGCGGGCCATCGCGCCCGCGCTCGCTGAAATCAACCGCGAGCTGAACAAGGTCCAGCGCGAGTACGAAAAGACTGGCCGATCCGCCGAGAAGTCAGGCGCGGCCCAGCGTGTCGCGATGGAAGCCGCCGAACAGGCGGTCCACAACCTCGGCGAGGAGCAGACCAAGGCGGCGCGCAAAACCGCCGCCGCTGGCGGGATCAGCACGCGCTCGATCAACGCCGTCACTCGCGCCCTCGACAAGCAGACCGCCGCCTGGGCAGCCAACACCGCCGCGCGCACGGCCAACGCCGCCGCGCCGACCGGCGGGCCACCGACCGGCGGCACCCGAGGCCCGCCAGGCGGCGGCGGTAGCTTCGACCGTCACCGTGGCGGGTTCATGCAGGGCGGCAAGGGCCGGTTCGGGTTCCTGACGTCGCCGCTGGGGATGAACGCCGTCGCGCTCGGCGTCGGGTCGCTCGGCCCGGCGCTGGCGGTCGTGACTGACCTGGTGGGCGGCGTCCAACAGCTCGCCGGGGCGGGCCTGGCGCTGCCGGGCATCTACGGCGCGGCGGGCGCGTCGATCCTGACCGCCGTCGCGGGCTTCAAGGGCATGGGCGATGCCGTCAAGGCGCTGAACGAGGCGGCGAAGTCGGGCGACCCAAAGGACTTGGAGAAAGCCACCGAGGCCATGAAGGACATGGACCCGGCGGCTCAGGCGGTCGCGAAAACGGTCTCGGGCCTGACCCGTGGACCGTTGCTCGACCTCCAGAAGATGATGGCCGGGCGCATGTTCGCCGGGTTCGACACCGACCTACAGAACACCGCCGACAAGGTGATCCCCCGGCTGAGCGGACGGCTGGGCGACCTCTCGACGGCGTGGAACGGCACGCTGAAGGCGCTCACCGGGGCGGCGCGCGACGACCGCAACCTGAGCCTGCTCGACGGCATCCTGGGCGACACCGCCACGGCGCAGACCAAGATCAACGAACGGGTCGTAGCGCCGCTGACGCACGCCCTGCTCACGCTGACCAAGGGCGGGACCAACGTGCTGCCCCGGCTGGCCGACGGGCTGGCGGCGGGAGCCGAGCGGTTCGACAAGTTCATCACTCACGCCGCCGAGACCGGCAAGCTCGACAAGTGGATCAACGATGGCGTGACCGGGATGCGCCAGCTCGCCGAGAGCGGGATGAACCTGGTCAAGATCGTCATGGACATCACGCACGCCGCCGGGTCTGACCAGGGCGGGTTCCTGAGGTGGCTGGAGTCGGCCACCGACAAGCTCCACGACATCACCAGTTCGGCCTCGGGCCAGTCGGCGATGCGGAAGTTCTTCGATGACGCCCGCGAGATGGGCAAGGAGTGGCTGCCGATCCTGACCAACATCGGCAAGGCGCTGATCGAGGTCTACGAGGCCAGCCGCACCTGGACCAACATCCTGTTGCCGTTCCTGAGGGTGGCGAGCGACCTGCTCACGGCGTTCCCTGGGCTGATCACCGCCGCCGGGGTCGCGCTGCTGGCGTGGAAAACCTCCTCGATCTTCAAGCCGCTGATTAGCGGGCTGGACACCGTAATCGGCAAGCTCGGCACCGTCGCCCAGACCGCCGACCTCGCGCTGGGCAACACCCAGGCCGGGCGCGGCGGTATCTCAGGAGCGATGAGTCGCACCCAGCGCGGGCTGAACAAGCTCGGCGGCACTCGCGGCACGCTGGGCCTCGGCGGGCTGGCCGCTGGCACGGCGATGGAGGCGACCGCCGACGACACGACCGGCCAGGTGGTCGGCGCGCTGACAACGGTAGCGAGCGGTGCCCTGGCGGGGTCGGTGTTCGGCCCGGTCGGCACCGCCGTCGGCGCTGGCGTCGGCGCGGCGATCGCGGGCGTGACGTTCCTGCTCAGCGAGAACGCCAAGGAGGCCAAGGCGGCGGCGGACGCCCAGGCGGCGTACCAGGCCAGCCTCGAACAGTCGCGCGAGGCGCTGCTGAATCTCCAGGGCGCTCAAAAGGAGGTGAACGACTCGCTGCTGGCGGCGAGCGGCAACCTCGCCGACCAGGGAGTCCAGCAGGGGATCGCGGCCAACCTCGAAGCCCTCCCCGAATCGCTCAAGGCCCACTACGGCGACAACGCCGCCAAGGGCTTCAGCGACTCCATCGCCAAGCTCGGCCTGAGCAATGCCGAGCTGGCGAACCAGCTCACCGCGAGCCAGCCGATATTCGACGCGCTCCAGACCAACCTGCGGATGATGGGACCGGACGGCGCGTTCGCCGCCGACCAGCTACGCCAGCTTCGCGACCAGATCATGGGAGCCAGCCAGCAAGCGGCGGTGGCCGGGCCAGCGATGGCGACCCTCGCCGAGATTCTGCACACCGACGTCGCCGGGGCGGCGGCGACGGTTCGCACGGCGGTCCAGTCGATCCCCGAAAACGTCCCGATCACGATGGACCTGCCCAACGCGGACGCGACAGTCGAGTTGCTGCGGTCGATGGGCTACCAGATCGACATTGTGGATGGTCGCGCGGTCGTCATCAACGCCGACGACCAGAAGGTGAAGGACGCCGACGCCGCGCTCGAAGCCCTCGGCGTCAAGATCACGCACCTCCCGACCGGCCAGATTCAGGTCGAGATTGACCAGGCCAAGCTCCAGGCCGCGCAGATGGACATGAACAACTTCTTCGTGCAGTACTCGAAGTTGCTCATCCAACCGACGGTGCAGCCCGCGCCGGGCCAGATGCCCGCGCCGGGCGTGGTCACCGGCCCGCCCGAAATCATGCCCGGCGTGCCGTTCCCTCAGCCGCCGCGCGCGACCGGCGGCGTGCTGCCGGGGTACTCGCCGGGGCGCGACAACATGCTGGTCCCGCTCGGCGGCGGCGAGGGCATCATCATCCCCGAGGCGATGCGCTGGCTGGGGAGCGACTGGCTCTACAACCTGAACTCCAGCTTCCGAGGCGGCATCAGCCGCCAGGGCTACGCGGGCGGCGGCGTCCACATGGGGACCGGGCTGCCGCCTGGCCCGCTCGACCCCGACGCCAAGAACCCGATGCTGACCACGCTGGAGGACATCCTGGCGGTGCTCCAGGGCCGGGGCGGGCCGATGACGCCGCTGAACATGACGGCGACCCAGACCCAGAAGATGTCCGACGCGCTGATCGGCGGGCTGCCGGGGATGACGCCTGGCCGGATGGGACCGTTCGGCACCCCGATCAAGCCGCGCAACCGAGGCTACGAAATGGCCAGCGCGGCGCTTCAGGCGCTCGGCGCTGACCCCGAGAAGTGGATCGGACCCGATCCGGTCGAGTACTTCGGCAACGCCATCAAGGAACAGCTCGACCAGACCCGCCAGGCGGCGGGGTCGAGCGGTGGCGTCCCTGGTGGAATGCCCGGCGCTCCGGTCGATTACGGCAAGGTCGCCGCCGCGCTGGTGAGCTTCGCCCACACGGGCAACCTGGCCGACGTCGCGGGCATCGGCCTGAACGCGAACGATCCGGTCATCGGCGCGATCACCTCGGCGCGCAACAAGAAGGGCGGGCTGAGCGACGACGCCCTGGTAGAGCTGATCAATCAAATTGTCGGAGGCACAGGCTATTCCGGCGTGCTCGACACCCAGAACACCGCGATCGTCAAGAGCCTGACCAGGTTCCGCGAGCAGATGGACAAGAAGGGCGGCGTCCCCGGCGCGGCGATGGCCATGCCCGGCGCGGCCAACACGGGCGGGTACAACTTCGACGCCCTGGCCAAGCTCGAAGCGGGCGGCAACTGGTCGATCAACACCGGCAACGGGTATTTCGGTGGACTCCAGTTTGATCAGTCCACCTGGGACGCCTACAAGCCCGCCGGGTTCCCGGCGCGGGCCGACCTCGCCAGCCGCGAGCAGCAGATTCAGGTCGCGATGATCGCGATGCAGGCGCGCGGCGGGCCGGAATCGTTGTGGCCTCAGAACTACTCGGCGCTCGGCCAGCCCGGCGCGACCAACGTCACCGGGGCGAACCTGCCCGGCGTGACCCAGGCGCGGGCCTCGGCGGTCAAGGGCAGCAAGGCCGGGCTTCAGCCAGCGGCGGCGAACCTGTTCGACGTGATCAGCCAGTACTTCCCGCAGATCGGCGAGATTGGCGGCGTGCGCCAGGACAGCCTGCCGTACCACCCGAGCGGGCGGGCGCTCGACATTATGATCCCCGGCGCGGGCGGGCTGAACGACCCGACGCCGCCGGGCGCGAAGGCCCTCGGGGACTCGATCTACCAGTTCTTGATGACCAACGCGAGCGCCCTGGGCATCGACACCAGCGGCACCCTCTGGCAGCAAAAGGACCACTTCAACCACATCCACGCCCAGCTCATCGACGGCATCGACCAGTTCACGAACGCGGGTCTCAGCGCCGCGCCGGGCGGGCTGGGCGGCGCGACCAGTGGCAGCGGGACGCCCGTGTTCGTCACGAACTGGCCGGGCGGCGGCGGGGCGGGGATGCCGCCGGGCGTGAGCGCGCTTCTCGGCGGGCTGACCCAGGGAGGCCAGGAGGCGGCGGGCAACGTCGTCGGCGACATCGGCGCGGCGCTCAGCGGCGCGGTCAACCCGAGCGAGGGCCAGCCGAACGCCGCCCTGGGAGACCTGATCCAACAGCGCAACCCGATGGCGCTCGCCGCCGCGCTGGGCCTCAACGTGCCCGACTTCACCCGCGAGGGCGGCGCGGGCGCTGACGCGATCACCCAGGCGGGCGGGTTCGACGCCCAGGGCCGACTGTTCAGCGACACCGCCGGGCTGCTCGACCGGACGTTCACCACCCTGGCGACCCAGCTTCAGGCGATGCGCGACCAGATCGTGAGCGTCATCGACCAGGTAGTGGACAAGCTGAACGACGACGCCCTGACCCCGGTCGTGAAGGCGGGCGTCCAGAGCGCCCTCGAAGGGCTGAAGGAATCGGTCTCGAACCAGATCGGCACGGCGATGGGCAACGCCGCCGCCCCGCCGATCGCCGACGCGGTGAGCAGCGCGGTCAGCTCGCTCCCGATCGACCAGAGCGGCGCGGGCAACACCGGCAACAACGCCGCCAGCCTCGGCCAGAACGCCCTGGGAGCCATCGCGGGCGGGTTCGCTACCGGCGGTCTGGTCTGGGGCGGCATCCCCGGTCGCGACACGGTGCCGCTGCTGGCTCAACAGGGCGAGTTCGTGCTGGACACGGGCGACGTCGCGCGCATGGGCGGACCGAAGGGCGTCGAGGCGTTCCGCCGGGCGCTGGAGCGCGGCGGCGGCATCCGCCACTTCGCCACGGGCGGCGGCGTCAACGTGAACGATGTCGTGGGCGCGGAGTTCTTCGGCGTGAGCGAGGTGCCGATCATCTCCACGATCGTCAACCTGCTCGTCCGCGTGCTGCTCAAGGTGATCGGCGTCGAAATCGAGGCCCGCGACACGCTGGCCGAGATGACCGGCGAGTTCCGTACCTTCCGAGGTGACGCCTTCAAGGCGTTCGACGCTCAGGGCCGACTGCTGAACGACACCTCGGCGCTGATCGAGCGGTCGTCCACCAGCGAGGAGACCGCCGCCGCCGAGCGCATCCGCATCCTCAAGATCGTCATTCAGGCGATCATCAAGTACCTGATCGAAAAGGTCATCGTCCCGATTATGAAGGCGGTCGCCAACAGCGCGATCCAGGCCGGGGCGAGCGCGGCGGGCGCGGCGGTCAACACCCAGGCTCCCGGCGCTGGCGGCATCGTGTCGAGCTTGATCAGCTCGGCGGGCCAGGCGGGCGTGGACATCGCCGCCGAGGTCGGCACCGACTTCGCCCTGGCGATCAGCCAGACCCTTATCGACATGGTGGCCGAGGGCCTGGTGAGCCAGTTCCCCGACATGATGACCGGCATTTTCGGCGGCGCTGGGCTGGCGGCGCTGTTCGACCCGCTGGGCGGCGGGCTGGGCAACGTGCTCGGCGCGCTGCTGGGCATCTTCACCGGCCTGGTCGGGTTCGGCGCGCTGGGCGGCGCGTCAACGATGATCCCAGGGGACGCGCTGCTGGGCGGCACACTGTTCGATGACGGCGGCATGGCCGAGGGCGTCGGCTGGCTCCCCAAGGGCACCGAGGAGCCAGAACTGGTCCTCAGCCCGACCGAGACCAACATCTTCAGCCGGTTCGTCGCCGCGCTCGAACGGGGCGGGTTCGGCGGTGGCGGCAACCGAACGGTCAACGCTCCAATTACAGTGATCGGTGGGCGCGAGACCGCCGCCCAGGTCGAGGACCGGCTGCTCAGGATGATGCCGTAGAGGAGGGCGCGTGGCGTTTCGTGGCTACTTCGCGCTGAATGGCACCGAGATTGCCAACAGCAGCCGCGTCGTGGCGCATGTGGGCGCTGACACGCCGACAAGCGACATCGGCCTTCTCAGGGCAAATGAGAACTGCTCTCCGACCCCGATAGCGCCGGGGCGGCTGCTCGGTCAGCCGACCGATACCCAGGTGGCCATCGCGCCGGGTCGGCTTCTCGGGACCATCCCCGACGGCACGCGGCTCTACGGGCCGGGCCTCGGCGTGATCGGCGACTGCTGGACGCCCGACAACCTGTGCTTCGGGTGCCGGGAGATGATCGGCTACGACGACTCCTGGGAGGGCCTGGCGGCGTTCCTGAGCGACCCGCTGTACCGGCCCGAGCTGGCTCCCTGGTACACCACCCGCGTCCCCGAGAGCGCCGAGTTCGGCGGGGTCTGGGTGATGGACGTCAAGGGCCTCGACACCACGCCCGGCGAGCGCCAGGTAACCGAAATGGCCGGGGACGGCGGCGCGGCTGGCCCGTACCGCGACACCAGCCGCAAGGTCACCTTCGACGCGGTGCTGATCGCGTGCTCGAACGCGGGCCTGACCTATGGCCTCCAGTGGCTCAACTGCCAGCTCCGCGAGACCACGACACGCTCGGACTCGACGCTGCGATTCATGGCGGCTCACCCGAGCGGGTCCGCCGCCGACCCGGCCAGCCTGGTCCGCGAGGTCCACGGCGTCGTGCTGACTCAAGAGGTCCAGATTCAGGACGCGATCAACGCGGGCCACGGCGAGAACCGCCAGGCGACGATGTACCGCGTCACCTGGGAGCTGACCGTCACCCGCCCGCACGCCTATCACCCGCCGATCGACCTCGACGTGGCCTGGGACACGATCGCCGTCGAGCCGATCAAGTGGGTTCACGCCGCCGACTGCACGGTGCCCGAGAGCTGCGTGGACATGCCGGTGCTGTACTCGACTGAGTGCGTCCCCGAGCGCATCGACGTCGTGACGTCGCCGCCGCCGAGCTGTGGCGGATGTCTGCCGGTCTGCGCGGTGGTCACTCACGTCTACGAGGTGCCGACGTTCGACTATCCGCTGCGGTGCGCTCAGACCGTGGCCACGCTGCGGATCAAGAACAACGCCGTGCGAGGGCTGACGCTGCGCGGCTACTGGCGGCGGTGCAACGCCCTGGCGGGCTGCGACGATGAACGCTTCCCGTTCCAGGTGGCCGGGCTGCCGCCGACGGCTGAGCTGGTGCTGGACGGGATCAGCAAGACCTACTGGGCCAACTACGGCGGGCGGAAGCGCCGCCCGTGGGGCATCGTCGGCACGCCCAACGGCTCGCCGTGGCGACCGGCGATCATCGACCGCGCGCTGTGCTGGGAGCTGGTGATCGTCGCCGACAACGATGCCGACTTCGACGTGAGCCTGAGCCTGGCCGACCGGGAGGCGTAGCCGTGACGGTCGTGACCGATCAGCAGTTCGTCAGCATCCACACCGCCGACGGCGTGACGATGTACCAGTTCGCGCCCGAGCAGTACACCGACCTGAGCTGGACGCGCCGCCAGCGTGACGCCAGCCAGTGCGACATCACGATCCCGCCGACGGTGGACCTCGACCGGCTGCCGACGATCTATCCCTGGGTCCATTGGCTCTCGGTCTGGGATGGCGTGACCGACCGGCTGCTGTGGACCGGCCCGGCGATGAAGCCGACCAAGAACCGCGCGGGCCTGAGGATCAACGCCAAGGACCACGCCGCGTATCACCAGAAAACCCGCGTGGCCATCACGAAGCGGTGGGACGCCGCCGACCCGAGCAAGCCCGCCGGGGAGCTGTGGCAGTCGATGATCGCCGCCCAGGGATTGAACTCGCGCCCGATCGTGCGCGTGGACCCCGAGGGCGATCGTTTCGACTACCAGGTGATCGCCGACGAACAGATGACCGATCAGGCCCTCGGAGACCTGGTGCAGCTTGGGCTGCGGTGGTCGGTTGTGGCGGGCGTGCCGATCATCGGGCCGGTCGGCCTCGATGCCGTTGCTTCGCTCTCCGAGGACGACTTCCTCGGCGACGGCGTGGACCTGGTAACCGACGGCTCGGCGATCGTGAACGACGTGCTGGTGCGCGGCCAGGGAAACGAGGCCCGCGCGCGGACGAACTACTTCGGCCAGAACCTCCAGAGCATCGCCAACCTCGACCACCTCAGCGACGTATCGAACGTCGCCAAGGCGGCGAAGCAGTTCGTCCGCAACACGGGCACGGTGCGGACGCGGCTCGACGTCCCCGGCGGGACCGAGCTGCACCCCGACGCGCCCGTGGACATTGACGACCTGATGACCTCGGCGCGGTTCGTCATCGAGGCCCAGGGCATCAAAGAGCTGATGGAGCTGACCGACGTCAGCGTGAGCCGCGCCCAGGGCCGGGCGTCGGTCAGCGTGACGATGAAGGCGCTGCCCGACCGCGACACCGAGGGCCACCTGATCGAGCTGGCCGACGTCGAGAGCAAGAAGCAGCCGGTGATGACGCTCGGCGGTCAGGCGGGCCGGGGATGACCGCGCTGCTCGCGCCGGGCGCGACCCCGGCCAACGATCCCGAGCTGATCCGGCAGATGCACGACCGCATCGCCCGGCTCGAACAGGCGCGCACCGTCCGCGTCGGCCCGTGGGTTCTGGCCACCGACACCCTGACGGGCAATCTGATCGCTCAGCGGCCCGGCCAGACCGTTCTAATCGACGGCCAGGGAGCCACCGAGGTCGCCGCCCAGGCGGTGAACCTCTCGGGCCTGGGCGACTTCGTGACGAACGACCAGCTCACCCTCGCGCTCGAAGGTCTCGACCTCGGCAGCGGCGGGCCGGTCGGCGACGTCATCGGCGCGATCGAGAGCAAGTTCGCCGAGCTGTACCAGATGCTCACCGGGTCGGGCATCCCCGGCGTGGACGCGCTGACCAAGCTCAGCGACTTCTTCAAGATCGAGCTTGGCGGGCCGGTGGACATCAGCCGCCTACCGCTGCTGCCGCTGGCTCACATCCGCGACATCATCACCGAGCTTCTGGACGATCCCGACTTCAGCAACCCGCTCACCCTGGCGGGGTTCACCGACTGGCTCTGGGACAACACCGACGGCGTGGACACGCCCGGCGTGGCCAAGCTGGTCGCCGACGGGCTGACCCACACGATCTTCAGCAACAACGTCCCGGTGCGCCCCGGCGACACGCTCAACTTCATGTCCAAGGCCAAGTGGGAGGGCCTGACGACTGGCGCGGCCAGCCCGATTCAGATGCTCGTCAGCTTCTACAACGCCGCCGGGGCGATGATCGGCGCGCCTCAGCTCCTCGCCTCGACCGGCGCGGCGGGCACCAGCGGCGGCGTCGGCGGCTGGCAGACCATGACCGCGAACAACATCGCCGTCCCGGCGGGCGCGGTGAACGCCGTGCAGGAATTGAACGTCACGCCCGGCGCGACCGGCGGCGTGGTCAAGTTCGGCCAGGCCAGCATGAGCAAGAGCGGGCTGCTGCCTCAGGGCTACGTGTCGGGCCTGCTCGACGCGCTGGCGGGTCTCTGGTCGGGCATCCAAGCGCGCATTGACGACTTCGCCGACCTGCTCGACGTGTTCGGCAACTTCGGCGTCGGCTCGGGGATGGGCCAACTGACCGACGTCGCCAACCGAATCTCCAAGCTCAACCCGTTGACCGGCACGTTCGATTCGTCGTTCCTGACCAACATGGCGGCGATCACGCTGCCCAATGGCCTGTCCCAGGTGCCGGTGCTCGGCGGGCTGGTCGATAAGGCGACCGGCGCGCTGAGCGGTCAGAACCAGACCGGCGGCGGCATCGTCGGCGCGATCGTGGACGACGCCGAAGACGTGATGACCAACCTCTACAACCAGCTCACCGCCAACACCCGCAAGGTCCAGGCCCTCGAAGCCCAGGCGACCAGCTCCAGCGTCGGCGGGCGGCAGTTCAACATCAACTTCAGCGACTACCCCAACGGCGCGTTCCCCTCGGGCCTGTTCAACCTCAGCTACTCAGGCGCGGGGACCGGCGTGCTCGTCATTCAGGACGGCAAGGCCCAGTGGAACGTCGGCAACAGCGGCTACCGCCGGGCCACGATGCAGTACCCGACCCCGACGCTGACCAGCTTCCAGATCGTGCGCGGCACGATGGCCAGCCCGCCCGAGCAGGGCACCAACGTCCGAATCTGGTCGGTGGGCCGGGCGAACGCGGCGATGACCGACTTCGTGTTCGCGCGGGGTTACTGCACGGGATTCCTCAGCTACAAGGGCGACATCGGTCGGTACCAGGGCGGCGTCGAGGCGGTCTGGCAGGCCGGGGTCAGCTTGACCTGGAGCCTCGACCTGCGCGTGGTGATGGGCGTCGGCGTCAACGCCCGCCGCCACATGGTCCTCAGCGGGGACACGATCGTCTGGGACGGCATCGAGCCGGGCGGCGCTCAGTCGGTGCTCGACTCCGCGCATATGTACTGGGGCGCGATCAGCGAGACTAACGGCGGCAAGGTGCCCGGCAACGTCGCCGGGGCGAGCGTCGTGGACAACGCTCCCCCGGCGGTCATCGGCTCGACGTTCCGCGCCAGCCGCCGGTCGGGCGCTGACGTGACGGTGCCCAGCGGCGCGGCGAAGATGCCGAACAACTTCTACGAGACCGTCGATTACATCAGCCCAGACCTGACCTACACGCCCGGCACGAACTGCCGCCTGACGGTCAGCAAACAGGGCACCTACCTGGTCCAATATCGGATTCTGCACGGCCAGTACGCCTCGGGGTCGTTCGGCCACGGGCTGCTCTGGAAGAACGGCGCGATCTACGAGCGCGGCGGCTGGGGCGGCAACCAGCTCAACCTCGGCTTCAGCGTGAACACGACGCTGGAGGACGCCACGTACGCCAGCTTCGTCGTCCCGCTCAACCCTGGCGACTACATCGAGCCGGGGATGAACTTCACCGCCAACATGAGCAACACGGGTGACGCCGCCGCGATGGCCGACGGATCGCAGTCGTGGTTCGCGGTGACCCGCGTCGGGATCGCCTGATGCCGTGGTTCCCTGAGCGGCCCGAGCCGGGCGACCTGCTCGCGCCGCCGCCGGGCTGGCACCCCGAGCCAGCGCCCGAGGAGTTCCTGATCGAGAAGCCGCCGGGCTGGTGGGCGGTGATCGCTCTCGACACGGCGATGACGGTCTACTGGGTGAGCGAGCTGGAGCTGGAGTTCATCAAGGGCGTCGGGTTCGAGGTGCTACACCTCAGCGTCAGCCGATCGCTGGCGCTCCAGAAGCTCGGGATGCTCAGCCTTCAGCGCAACGTCAACGTCACCACGGCGCTGGACATGCACGGCGTCTACATGCTCGGCCTCGCGCTGGCGATCACCCTTCAGCACACCCTGGCGCTGACCAAGATCGCGAAGCTGGACTTCTCCAAGGCGCTCAACCTGACGCCGAACCTGGTGCTCGGCAACATCAAGACCATCGACATTCCGGCGTTCTGGTCGATGACGCCGAGCCTGGTCTACACGCCGATCAAGATGCTGAGCCTGCCTCAGGCGGTCACCGCCACGCCGTCGCTTCAGCTCGGCGCGTTCCTGTCGATGGCGTTCAGCCAGTCGATTGAAATGTCCTCGGCGCTGGCGTTCGGGTTCCCGCCGACCGCCGAGGTGACCGACACCTACACCGCCGCCGGGGCGGCGACCCACACGATCCGGCGGTGGGCCAATTTCATCGACGCGGTGACCCTGGGCGGCGGCGGCGGTGGCCAGGGGAGCGGCTGCTGCTTCGTCAACGGGTTCGGCGCGGGACCAGGCGGGTACGCCGAGACCACCCTGACCCGCAACTCCGCGTCCACGGCGACGACGGTCGCCTGGTCGGTGCTCACGGCGGCGATCAACAACGGGACCGGCGGCAACGGCGGCAACGCGGGCGCGGGCGCGATCCCCGGTATCCCCGGCGCGGGCGGCAACGCCAGCACAATCACCATCGCCGGGTCGGGCACACTGAGCGGACCCGGCGGCTCAGGCGGCGCGCTGGGTGCCTGGGGCGCTGACATCACGGGCGGCGGGCCGGGCGCTCACTCGTTCAACGGCAAGCCCTACAACGGCGGGGCGAACGTGACCGGCTCGGGTGCCAACGGAAACGCTCCCGGCGGTGGCGGCGCGGCTGGCGCGGGCGGGTGCTGCTTCGGTACCAAGGGCGGCAACGGAGCCGTCGGGCGATCGTGGATGAGGAGCTACCAGTGACCGTGATGACCGAGCTTCAGGGCGACACGAACGACTACACCTGGGGAGTGCGGTACTGGTCGCTGAACGCCGTCGGCGCTGACCCCGGCGACGAGTATTCGTGGAGCGAGGCGGTTTTCATCACCGAATCGGCGCTCGACGCCTACACCCTGTTCGACCAGTACGTGGCGGCGTACGCCGCGAACCCCGACGTCCGCAACATTCAGCTCGTCTACACCCCGAAAATCCAGTGGAGGGTCCAGCAAGAGGAGTCGCCCGGTGACGCCGAAGCGGCTCGCCAGCGAATCGCTGAAGCCCTCCGCGACACGCCCAACGAATAGGATCGACCCGTGGCCGAAGGCATCAGCACATATCTGGCGAACAAGCTGCTCGACCACGTTTGTCGCAACGTGGCCTACACGCCGCCCGCGATCGTCTACTTCCAGGCGCACGTCGGCGCGCCGGGCGCGGCGATGACGGCGAACGTGGCGACCAACACCGCCCGCGTGGCGACCACCTGGGCGGCGGCGGCGGCTGGCGCGATCAGCCTGTCCAACACACCTGAGCACACCCTGGGCGGCACGAACACCATCAGCCACGGATCGTTCTGGGACTCGCCGACGCCCGGCGGCGGCAACCCGCTGTGGTCATCGGCGGCGTCGGTCAGCAAGGGCGGCGTGGCGGGCGACATCATCCGCGTGAGCACGGCGGCGCTCAGCCTCGGCCCGCTGGCGAGCTAGGATCAGCCCGTGGCCGCATACGAATACGCCCTCGGGTTCGACGCCTGGACCGGCCCGGTCGAGAAGCTGCCGCCTCAGCCGATGGAGCCGCTACCGCCAGGGCCGGATGCCACGGTCGAGGAGCAGGACCGCCACGTCCGCGCGCTGGCCGATCACACCGACGCCAAGCGCGCCTACGAGACCGAGCTGCGGAAGCTCACCGCCGACGACGGCAACTGGACGACCCAGCGCACGCCGCTGCCGGTGACGACCAAGGACGACGCCGAGACCAGCGTGGCCGAGTTCGCCGAGCTGCACGCGACGAACCCGCTGGTGAAGAACGTCGGCCTCTACCGGACGCCCGCCGTGAAGTGGGAGCTGGTCACCAGCTACGGCTGAGGGCGGTTCAGGTTCGGGAAGAACCCGCCGATGAACGCGCCCAGGTCGCCGATCACCGGCAGATTGATCCCCGGCGGCAACAGCTTGTCGATCGAGTCCCGCGCCGAATCGACCACCTCGGCGATGTCGGGCTTGCCGTCCTGGTCGAGGTCGGTGATCCGGTCGAAAGCCTTGTCGATCGCCGCGCCGATGGCGACCGGGAGGACCGGCAGAACGAGCTGAGTCACCAGCTTCGCCCCGAGGGCCATCGCCGCCGCCTGGGCGCGCTCGTCCTCGATGACGTCGATTACCAGTTCCTTGACCCAGCTCCGTACACCCATGCGCCCACCGTAGCGCGATACCCTGAGCCGGTGACCTCGCCGACCGTGTGCGTATCGGAGAATCTGGCCATCACCGCCGACGGGCGGCTGAGGCTGGCTCCCTGGTCGGTGCCGCAACTGGTCCTCGACGTCGTGGCGCACAGCTCAGCCGACACGACCAAGCTCACCGCCCACGAAACGCTGCCCGGCGTGCTGCTGATCGACAAGCTGGTCCAGTGGAAGAACTCAGCGCCGATCCCGCGCCAGGTCCGCGTCGAGGTCACCCGGCGCTGGCGGCGGTGGGTCACCAGCAACCCGAACGCCGTGCAGTTCCGCGATCGGTGGTCGAGCGCCATCACGCCCGCCGGTCAGGCCGCGCCGATCATTCCCGAGGAGCCGATCACCAGCGGCATCCTGAACGGCCAGGTCGGCACGGCGGGCGACATCGGCACGAACTCAGTCGCCGAGCCGAACCCCGGCAAGTTCTGGCAGTGGTGGGGCACCGGGTCGAGCGAGGAGTGGCTGGGTCCGGTCGAGCCGGGCGAGACCCTGAGGGTCTGGTACCGCCAATATGTCTGGACGCCGCCACCTTTCAGCGACAACGCGAACAAGAACTCGCCCGGCCACGAAGCCGAAGCGGGCTGGGCGCGGCTGAGCTTGTGGGCGTTCCCCGACCAGGGACGGCTGGTGGTCGGATGAGCAGCCTAAAGCTCTGCACCGCCGAGTACATGATCAGCGACTCCAATGGCCTCGGCCCGCGTCGGACGTGGCTGCCTCGGGTGATCGCTGAGCAGTTCCTTGAGTCAACCAAGGACGGCGAAATCAAGCTCAGCCCTGACCCGGTGACGATGATCGACGGCGACCTGACCTGGTTCAACAATTCGCCCGATCCGCAGCGGGTCTGGGTGCTGGTTCACACCGCGCCGCGCTCGATCATCGCCCAGAACCCGACGACGGTCGTCATTCACGACGCCTGGACGCACCGCGTCGGGCGCGACCCGATGGCTGACTTCCCGAGCGTGGTTCAGAACACGTTCGGCGGTCGGCTCCAGATCGACCGGGCCAGCGTGGCGGCTGACGACATTCAGTTCGGGCGGTTCTTCCTCGACGGCGACGACTCCCAGACCTGGGTGGACCTCGGCGTCGTCCCGGCCAAGCAGAGCTTCCACTTCCGGTACCTGGCGGCGGTGCAGACCCCGAACACATGGATCGCGCCCGGCACGAACAGCGACGTCACGCCGCGCTGGGAGGCGTACGCCCGATGGACCCGGCTCACCGCCTGGGGAGCGCCCGTGGAGGTGGCAGCGTGACCGAGCCGTTCCCCTGCGTGGACACCGATCACTTCGAGGTCACCGCCGACGGCGCGATCCGGCCTCAGCCGTGGATGCAGTGGCGGCACGTCGGCGGCGTCGAGGTGCCCAGCAAGTCAGGCCAGTACGGCGTGACGCTCTCGACCGGCGGCGGGGCGGTGCCCGGCGGCGTGGACATCTTCGGCACCCTGGGCACCCTGTTCGGGTCGCTGTTCTCGTTCCTGCCTGGAATCTTCGGAGCGGCCAGCCTTTTCAACGTGGTCGAGCAGTCGGCCAGCGCGGCGGGCAACAAGAACGACCTGCTTCACGCGCTTCAGACGTCGTGGGTGAACGACTCCCCGGTGGACCAGTGGGTCTACGGCAAGCTCACCCGAGGCGGCTGCCGGGTGACGCTTCAGGCCCGCTCGCGAGGCGGGCTGCTGGTGACGTCGGGCTACAAGGTCGGCGCGCCGGGTGATGCCGGTCCCCTGGTCCCGGCGTCGATGGTCGGCGTCGGCGCGGACATGGCGCGCGGTGGGACGCTGGCGACCGGCACGACCTATGGCATGGAGGAGATTCGCCAGAACAGCGTGACCATCCCGCTCGCGCCCGAGCGCGCGGGCTGGGCCAAGGTCACGCCCGGCCAGTCGATCACCGCCCGCGCCGAGGTCAGGTTCATCAGCGAGTTCTGGGAGCCGAGCACCATCGACGGCGGCACCAGCGGCTCGGAGTCGAGCTACGAGACCGGCGGCGCTCGCCTCGACCTGTTCGCCGTGCCGGTACTCTGAGGGCTGATTCCCGACCTCGGAGGGTGACTTGTATGACCCGCCAGCCGCGTACGACGACTGCCAATCGGACGCCGACGACGCGCCGACACCGCCCGACCACCCGTACCGCGAAATCGAGGTCGAGGGCGTCGGCCTGATCCACGCGCGAAAGCCGCTGCCCAACGCGATCCCCGCGCTGGCCGGGGCGGCGAACAGCAAGTCCACCGGGCAGGGCCGGGTCGATCAGCTCGACATCTTCGTGCAGGCCCACCTCGCGCCGGGCGAGTTCGAGGGCCTGCTGGCGCGCATGATGGACCCCGACGTCGAGCTGCCCGAGGACACGATGCTGAGGGTCAGCCGGGCGATCGCCACGGCGGGGACGGCCAGGCCCTACAGCGCGGTCATTCAGCTCGCGCTGATGGCCGCTCACAACTGGCGGGCGCTGCGGGTCAAGTACGCGGGCAACGGAATCGGCTCGCTGATGGCGCTGCCGTCGATGCACGTCGTCCTCGACATGATCGAGCAACTGGGCAGCGAGGCGGCGGCGACCGACGCCAAGAACGCCACCGAGGCGCGGGCCAAGATCACCAGCTACTTCGACAAGCTCTACAAGCCCGACGCGACCATGATCAAGGTCGATGGAAAGCTGCCGCCGCCGCCTGGGTTCTCCGACGAGGAGGTCGAGGCGAGCTTCGATGCGTTCCTGAACGCCCGGTGATGACGGGCTGATGCCCGCCGCTCCGTTACCCTGACCATCATGGCCATCACCTCCGTATTCTTCGACACCGCCGCCCCGGCGGGGTCCAAGTTCGACGCCGAGGTCGCCGCCGAAATCGAGGAGCTGGCTCCCGGCCTCGCGCCGGGCGAGGTCGGCGAGGCTGAGCTGGCCGACGGCGCGGTGACGAACGACAAGCTGCACGCGGGCGCTGTGACCGCCGAGAAGATCGCCGAGGGCGGCGTGGACACCGCCAACTACGCGGCTGAATCGGTGGACACCAACGCCCTCGCGCCCGACTCAGTGACCGCCGAGAAGGCGGGCGTCGGGGTCTCGACCGCCTACGACGCCGCCGGTAACCCGGTGGAGGACAAGAAGGTCTACCTCACGACCGCCCAGTACAACCTGCTCAGCCCGCCCGATCCCAACACGACGTACTACATCAGCTAAATGCCGATCCGACACGGCGCGCTGCCGCAGCCCATCGCGATCCGCCGAGGCCGCACCGTCATCCGCGAGGTGCGGCGCGGCGGGACGCTGGTCTGGTCATCGAGCGCGGTGCGCGACTGTTTCGACTTCGAGGGCTGGCTTCAGGGCTGGATTGACGAGATGTGCGACGATCCGGCGCACCTGATCCCCGACGGTCTGGGCTACCTGTTCGACGGGCTGGACAACGCCGTCGGCTCGGTCGTGCAGTACACGAACGACGCTGTGAACCAGACCGGCGTGCTGGTGGCCAACACCACGAACAGCGCCGTTGACGCCTACTGCGGCATGTGGGGCGGCTCAGCGCCCGACGGGCTGCTGGGTCTGATCAACGGGCTGCCGCTGATCGGTGGCCCGGCGAAGCCGTTCCTCGACATTCTGGAGCAGTGGTTCGGCGGCACGCTGGAGGTCGATCAGCTCATCGGCAAGATTCCCGTCGTCGGCCAGCTCGCCCAGAACCTCGGCCTGATCCCCGACCAGCTCGGAAACCTGCTCGATCCGATCAACTACGTGATTGACGAGGCAGGCAACGTCGTCGGCGTCATCACTTGCGGCGCGTACAAGGACATCGGCGGCGTGTTCGAGCCGCTGTGCTTCGTCATCGGCCAGGTCGGCGGCGCGGCGCGAATGCTCATCCCCGACGGGCTGATGTCGCTCGATCTGACGACCAGCCGATTCCGGCACCCGACGGTGATGCTCGCCGACGACGGCTACCTGGAGGTCGAGATTGCCGAGGGCGGCGGGCCGGGCGTCATCACCCAGGTTTTCCGCCGGTACTCCAATGACGGCTCGGGCAACGCGGGCGTCGGCCTCGACCTGCGGGACCGGGCGGTCTCGATCGTCCGCCGGGTCGGTGGCGTCGATACCCTGGTGAAGCCCAACCTGGCCAGCTTCGGCGGCGGCGACAAGCTGCGCCTTGTCCAGACCGGCAACCTGCACGAACTGTTCAAGAACGGCGAGCCGGTCGGTTCGTGGAACGACGCGGGCGCGACGGCGGTCAAGTCAGCCGCCGCCCGCTCGATCGCGATGCTCATGCAGGGCGCTCAGCAGTTCGGAGGGAGCCGACTGTTCTCGCCCTCGCTGAGTTGCGTCGAGGCGGCGTAATCTCGCCGCCATGAACCCCACAAACGTCGAAGCATTCGAGTTTGCCCTGTGGTACGAGTGGACCGGCGACGATCCCAGCGACCCGTCGGCCACCTGGACAGGCACGCGCTACGTGCTCGGCGAGGGCCAGGCCGGTCTCGATCAAGCCCTGGCCGAGCTGGACAACATTCAGGGCTACATCGACGCGGGCTACGTGACCAACGTGCGCGCGGTGGCGGTGCGGTACGCCTCGATTCAGACCTGGACCGACTGGCAGACCGAGGGCGGCTCGCTGAGCAACTAGCTCAGGCGACGTCCCTGTAGCGCCGCTCGCGGGTCTCGCGCTGCCGCTCGCGGGTGATCCGCTCGGCGAAGGGTGGTTGTGAGGGCTGAGGCCCGAGCGACCGGGAGCGGGCATCTGAGGGCCGATCGAGGATCGGTCGCAGCACGCTCGCGACGATCATCGCCAGGCCGAACGCCCAGACCACCCAGGCGCGGCGGTAGTCGGAGTCCAGCCCGGCGACGAACACCAGGGCACCGGCCAGGAACAGGCGCACGTTCACGGCGTTACCGCCCGCCCCACCATCCGCGACCGGGGCGCTCGGCGTGCCAGGCGTCGATGGTCTCGGGCAGCCAGCCCTTGTGGACGCCCACCTCGACGTCGTGCGGCGGGAGCGCGATCCCGTTCAGGTTGCGGACGTTCTTGATCCCGATGCGGTGGGCCACCTCGGTTCGGCTGAGGTAATGGCGCACCTCAGTCTTGGTCGCGGTCATCACGCGCTCCTTTCGACTTTCCCGACAATGGTAAGGGTGATCGGGGCGTCCTCGGAAGCCTCGACGGCGGCGCGCCCGGCGACCAGGCGGTGCCATTCGTCACGCTCGGCCTCGGGCTTGCGCGTGTCCACCTCGTAGCTGAGGGCCAGCCCGCCGCGCTTGTCGGCCTCCTCGATCAGGAGGTCCACGTCGGCGGCGAACTTGTCGCTCAGGGCCTCGACCTTGGCGACGAACCCAGGCGGGGCGGGGTTCGACCCGGCCTCGATGCGCTGGTAGTCGCGCCGGTCGAAGTCGAGGCGGCGGGCGATGTCGCGCTGGCTGAGGCCCATGTAGAGCCGGTGAGCGCGAATCAGCTCGCCCTGGCCTCGATCGCCGTGGAGCTGGGTCGCCTTGGTGACGGTCATCTGCTTTCCTTCCGTGGTTGATCCCCGGCCCTGGGAGGGCCGGGGATCGTGGTCGTGGGTCGAGCGGTGAGCGGCGGTGCTCACCACCCGTTCTTCTGGGCACAGACCGGGCCGATCCCGCGTGCCCGGCTGTCGTCGTTCGTGAGGGTCCGCCCGCACACGCCGCACTCGCCGATTTCGTGGCCGTAGCGGGCGCTCGCCGCCTCGGCACCGGCCTCGGCGATCTTGGCCATGATCGCCTTGCTGGCGGCGAAGCTCATGCGCTGCTCGCCGTCGCTGATCATCAGCTTGACGAACACGTACCCGGCCCAGCGGCCTTCGGTCGGGCGATCGACCTTGTAGAACGCGAGTTCGTTGGTCGCGCCGTCCTCGGTCTCGATGGCGTAGCGCCCGGCGGGCACGACGTCGATCGAGGGGAACGCCGCGCCGCGATCGCTGGCGACCGCCGCCTTCGCGCTGGCGACGTTGGCCTCCTCGACGGCGCTGCGGGTGTTCTTGAACTCCAGCCCGCCCAGCAGGTCGATCAGCTTCGACGCGCCCGCCTTGGTCAGCGGCTTCGAGTCGGCGGGGTCGCGCTCATCGTTGACCGCCGCGTCGAACCCGTACGACATGAGCTGGTGGAACGTCGCGTGCAGGTCATCGCGGTCATCGAGGGCGATGTCCAGGTTGCCGATGATCTTCTCAGCCGACGGGCCGTGCTCGGTGATTTCGGCGGCGATACGCAGCGTGACCGCGATCGTGGCGATGCGGCGCACCCAGCTATCGGCGAGGCCCGCGTTCTGCCAGTTGCGGTCGGTGACCATCGGCAGCAGCGCGTTGCGGAGCTGGCGGTCGGTGGCGAGCACCTGAAGGCTGGCCGGGGCGCTGGAGCTGGAGGCGAAGGGTGATCCCATTGTCGTGTCCTATCGTGTGGGGCGGGCCATTCCCGCCGACCCCGTAAGACTAGCCTGTCGATGTCGGGTTAGTCAACCCGTTTCACCGGGCCGGTCTACGCTGGGCGTCGTGTCGTTCGTCTGGAAGGCTGACCGCCCGCTGCTCTCCGAGGAGGAGATAGCCCGCATCGTTCACCAGGTCAGCCTCGAACGCGACCTGGACGAGCTGGCCAGCGTGCTCGCGCTGATGTGCATTCGCCAGGAGAGCGCGTTCTGGTGCCCCTGGAATCGCAAAGACCCGTCGAGCGAGAAGTACCCTCACGACTCCGAGAGCGACGACGGTCGCTCGGTGGCCTACTACCAGCAGCAGAACGGTCGAGCGGGCGAGGTGTTGCCGCCCGGCGACCGGGACAACTGGTGGGGACCGATGTCGTGTCGGATGGACCTGCGGTGCTCGACCAACACGTTCCTCGAACGGCTCAGCGACGACTACCGAGGCGTGACCAACGGCGTTCAGGCCGGGCGGTTCGTCCAGCGGGTCCAAGGCTCGGCGTACCCCGACGCCTACGCCAAGCACTGGGACTACTGCTGGGCGCTGCTCCATCGCGCGCTCGACGGCGGCGTGCAGAACCCGCCGGTCGTCGTCACCCCGAAGCCCGCCGACCCGCGTCCCGCCCCGGCGATCAAGCCGAACCCGGCCTGGCGCGGCGATCCGATCTGGCTGCCTGAGGTGTTGCGCGCGTTCGGCGTCGAGGTGTACGAGGTCGAGGGCGCTCGCGAGCGCGGCCACGGCGATTTCGCGGCCATCCCCTGGGTGCTGTGGCACCACACGGGCAACGTGAACGAGACCGACGACGGGATCGCTCACCACCCGAGCCTCGGCCTGGCGGCGAACATGCTGATCCATCCCGACGGTCGGGTGGCGATCACCGGGTTCGGCATCGCCTGGCACGGCGGCGTCGGCATCTACCCCGGCATCCCCGAGGACTCGATTAACCAGCTCTCCATCGGCATCGAGTGCGCGCACAGCGGCGCTCACGGCGACCCGTGGCCCGCCCGCCAGATGGAAGCGATGATCCGCGTCGGCGCGGCGATCGCGTGGTTCACCGGCCAGGACGCGCGCCGGTACCAGATCGCGCACAAGGAGTGGGCCGGGGCGGACAACCCGCTCGGCATCAATAAGCAGGGCAAGCCCGACCCTATCGACATCGACATGCGATGGTTCCGTGACCAGATCGCCCAGCGGGCGGCGGCGGGACCGACTGGCGACACAACCACAGGAGAGGATGACTGGCTGATGGCCGTAGACACCGATCGCCTGAACAAGGCGGTGGACAAGATTCTCGGCGGCGGCTCGATGCCGAACGCCTGGGCCTCGCGCTCGATCTTCGCCCGCGACGGGGCGGGCGTCGATGACACCGTGGGGATGCTGCTGCACACCGACGGCAACGGCCACACCGAGAAGGTCATCCTCGGCGCGCTGATCGGATACCCCGAGTACGTCGCCGACGTGCGCCGGGTCGCCGCCGACGGGCCAGCGCCGGGCAGCTACGCCGCCGAGAACTACTTCGAGGCGGCTCAGGAGTTCGCCCAGAAGCTCGAACCGCTGTGCGGCAAGCTCGCCGACCTGCTGACGTCATTTGACGCGCCAGCGGCGAAGCCAGCGGCCAAGAAAGCGCCCGCCAAGAAGGCGGCGCGCTGATGGCTCACGACGACCAGGGGAAGTGGATCGGCTACGGCGAGGGCGATCGCGGCCCTGAGGTGACCAAGATCGAGCGCCGCCTGGCGCTGGCCTACCCCAAGAACAGCCACGCCGCCGAGTACGGCGTCCAGGTGGACGACTATTTCGACCAGGCGACCGAGCTGGCGCTGCGGGAGCTGACCATGTTTATGAACGCCGACCCGCGCGAGCGCGAGCGGCTGATGAAGCTCAAGGTCAAGCTCCCGATGCGAACCGACGGCGTGGCCGACCTCAACGTGCGGACGGCGATCGGCGCGTACGTGCCGCCGCCGCCGGTCGCGCCGCGCCAGAAGTACCCGTGCCAGGGTGTCTGGGCGGACAGCCGCGCGTTCCTCAACCCGCCCGACGCTCACTCGTTCGAGAAGGCGACCAACGATTTCGCGAACGAGGGCTTCCGGCTCTACGAGGGCATGGTCGGTCGGCCTATCTGGGTGCTCGGGTACTCGATGGGCGGCACCAGCGTCCAGAAGTTCCTGACGCGCCTGAGGCCCGAATGGCGTCAGCACGTCGTCGGGGTCTCGACGTTCGGCGACCCGTGTATGCCCGCCGAGGGATCGCTGAACGGCGACACGACCGGCGAGGGCATCAGCCGCACCCCGCAGCCGACCTGGGTCCGCGACCGCTACTGGTCGTACGCCATCCCCGGCGACTGGTACCCGCAGGCCCGAGGGCTGCTGTTTCTGCTCTACAAGATTCTGACCAAGGCCGAGCTGACGCTGGACTTCGCGAGCTATCTGTTCACTCAGTTCCCCTCGGACGCGATGCAGGAGCTGATGGGCCAGAAGCCGACCAGCTCATCGAACCCGCTCGACCAAGCTCTGAACGGCGTGCTCGCGCCGCTGGCGGGGATGATGACCAGCGGCCCGCTCGGCGTGATTGGCTCGCTGCTGACCCCGTTCGGCCTGATGGCTCAGCTCCCGAACCTGGTCTATCTGCTGTTCGACGCCATCAAGTTCATCGCGACCAACGCCCACGGTCAGTACGCCGACCCGGCTCAGGCCAACTGGGACGGCATGGTCGCCGTCGATCACGCCGCCCAGATGATCCGCGAGCACGCGCCCGGCGGCGCGACGTGTTTCCTGTTCCCCGGCACCTGGTCGAACTGGGACCAGCTTTTCCAGTTCGACACCTGGGTCAGGGTCAGCGGCGACACGCTGTAGCCGTCCAGAGCGTATCGCCTTGTCCACCTGATGGTCTGGCGTCTAACCTGATCGACAGACCGACGTGGTTGTGGGTCCAGCGAGCGAACCCCGGCCTCCCATCAGGGAGACCGGGGTTCGTCGTTTCACCCGAGGCCGGGCTTACTTGGCGGCGGCAGCCTTGTTCCGCCACTCCTGGTAGATCGCCTTGTCCTCATCGGACCCGGCGACCAGGATGTACGGCGCGGACTGGCCGGGCTTCTTGTTGCCCTTGACCAGCCGACCGAGCAGCCAGGCGGTGCCGTTGTCGAGCGCCTTCTTGAACTCGCGAACGAGCGCCTGCTGGAAGGCGAGAACGTCGTCCAGACGCTCGCCGACCTCGAACGGCTCGAACGGCTCGACGTCGCCGTCCTTGTTGATGATGGCGAACTGGCCATCATCGAGGGCGACGGCGGTCTGGCTGTTCGGCTGACCCGGCTCGGGCACCGTGAGCGGGATGATGTCCACCCGCACGAACTCGCTCTCGGGCTTGTCCGAGTTGTTCGTGGAGGTCTTCATCGACCCGTGCTCGGTCGGGTGGACGAGGATGAGCTGGCCCAAGAAGTACTGCATCTTGTGGCCGCTGATCCCCGACGGATCGGCAGCGGCGAACGGGTCGCCCTTGCTGATCGGCTTGTCCTCGCCGAGGTTCGTCGCGTCGGGCAGATCGTCCTTGGCGGGCGCAGCCTTGGCGGCGGGAGCGGTGGCGGCAGCGCCACCCTTGTTGAACGGTGAACCGGCCATGATGGCGGTCTCCTTCTGTCGTGCGCGTGCGGGTTTGCGTGCGCGGATGGGTGATCGGGCGTGATGCCGCGCGACCGAGGTCGCCGCCAGCCCGAGGGACGGGTTACAGCAAGCTCGCGATGTTGGCCGCGAACTCCCCCAGGGCGTCGTCCCAGACGTCCTGGTAGGTCTCGAACACCGCCTGGCCCTCAGCGGGCGAGGTGATGGCGCTCAGCGCGTTTCGCGCCTCGCAGTACCGGATGGCCTCAGGCGAGGGGACCGGGATGGCGTGCTTGGGCACCTCGACCTTGGCCTCCTTGCGGCGGCGGCGCGTGTCGAGGCTGGCGACCATCGTTTCGGCTCCCCAGTAGCGGTCGATGGTGATGGCGGCGGCGTTCTCGGGCCGGTCGCTGGGGATGTGCAGCAGCACCGCGAAGTCGTCGCGAATCTCGGGCATCGGCTCCCAGGAGCGACCGTCGTCGCTGAGCACCTTGGTCGCCCAGCCGTACACGCCGCCGACCTGCACGCCGTAGCTCAGCCAGGAGTACTTCAAATCCTTGTTCGTCTTGACGTCGAGCAGCACCAGCTCGCCGGTCGTGAGCAGCCGACCAATGCCGTCGATCTTCCCGGCCACGGTCTCCTCGCCCTGGTCGTTCAGGATCGTGCGCTCGGTGTACTCGGGCAACACGACGATGCCCCGGTGAGCGAGCACCTTCAGCCCGTAGGTGACGTGAGGCAACACGATGTCGGGCACCTGGCTCAGCAGCGCCGTCCCGGCGTTCACAGCGCCCAGCCAGGCGTGCGCGCACTCGCCCAGCTCGCGGGCCTCAGCGCCGCCCATGATGTTGTCGATGACGTCGAGCACCGTGTCGATGGCGGTCACCTTCGACCCGTTCATCGCATCGACCAGGTTGCCCAGGCAGTCGGCGGCGGTGGTCTCGCCCGTGTCGTCAGACCAGACCACGGTCGCCGGGTCCATCGTGGCGAGCTGGAAGATTCGCACGGCGGTCTCGCGGCGCTTCCAGCGGCTCAGCCCGTAGGTGTCGTCCAGGGTGTCGGCGATCGTCGTCGCCCTGGGAAAGCCCGTCGGTCGGCCCGTCGTCGGCGAGGGGAGCTGGTACCAGCCCCAGCCGTTGAACTTGCTCACCGGGCGCGGCGGCTCGGGCGGCAGCGGGTAGCGCATCCATTGGGTGAAGCGCGGTGGGCTGTACTCCTCGAAGTCGTCGGTCAGCGCGGTCATGGTGGTCTCCTCGGTGGTTGTCGGTGCTTGGTCGGTCTCGATGACGGGCGGCGCGCCCGGCTCGAAGTAGCTCGGATGGGCGTACTCGGCGATGGCGCTCCAGCCGTCCTGAGCGCCGCTGCCCGAGCGCCGCCATACGGTGCCGTCGGGCTGGCGGCGGGCCGGGTACTGCTCGGCGACGGTGCTCATCGGCCCGCCATCAGGTCGCCGTAGTCGAACCGATCGCCCAGGGCGTCGGTGATCGTCACCGGGTCACCCTCCAGTTCCAGGCAGCGGTTGTCGAAGATCACCGCGTACTTCGGGACGGTCAGGTTGCCGCCGACCCAGCCGACCCCGGCGGTCGTGAGCCGCCACCAGCCGGTGCGCGTCGAGCCGTCGGGCCTCACCTCAGCATCGCGCTCGATGAGTCCCCAGTGGCGCGTCAGAACCTCGTCCTGGCCCGCCGAGCGGATCGACGGCAGATGCACCCAGCCCTGGCGATGGCCGGTCCACATCTCCACCAGCACGCGCGCCATCGAGGCGGTGATCTTGCGCCGGTAGACCTTGACGTTCTGAGTGCAGCACGGGCACTCGGCTCCCTCGTCGTACATGCGGGCTTCGAGCCAGTCGCGGCCCTCGCCGATGGTGGCCTCCAGGCCGGGCGTGTCAGTCATGGACCACGACCGCCCTGAAGATGCCGTTGTTACCGGGGTTCTCGGCCAGGCCCTTCTCGACCAGGCGGTGCAGCCGCGAGCTGGCGGTGCTGGCCTTCAGGTCGGCCTGGCGGGCGTAGGCCCGATAGTGGATGCCGCCCTCGGCCCGGTAGCGGTCGAACAGGAAGCAGTAGGCGTCGAACAGCCGCTCGCCAAGCTCATCGACCCCGGCGGGGCACTTGATTCCCGGCGGCTGGCTGTGCGCCTCGCTGGCGATGGCGTGCGGGGCAGGGTGGTTAGACCCGAACGGGCCTCCCGTCGGCTCAGCGGGGCGCTCAGCGGCTTTCTTCGGCGGCTCGACGGGCGCGGGCGGCGTCGGCTCGGGGTCGGGCACGGCGATCAGGCGCGGCGGCACGTCGGGCGTCATGGCCTCGGCGGCGTCGGCCTCGGTCACGGGGAACTGAATCGGCGGTGACAGGCCCGCCAGCGCCAGTAGCGCGCGGCGGTCGTCATCGTCCTCGGCGATGAGTAGCTTCACGGTCGGTCCTTCGTGGTTGTGGTTGTGGTCGAGCGCCGGGGCATCAGTTCTCGATGCCCCGGTCCAGCACCTTCGCGGCGAACTTGATCGAGATTTCGTCGCTCAGGCGGGCCTTGGTCATGTTGTCGAAGTCAACGATCTTCAGCGTGCGGGCGAGGGCGCGCTGCTTGTCGCTGGGCGGCTGGTTGCGCCGCCAGCTCGCCGTGCGCGCCGGGAGCCGCTGATCGCTCTCGACAATCCACACCTCGGCGGCTTCGAGCGCCGAGGGCAGGTCGGTGTAGTCGGGACCGTCGTGGCTGACGTACCGGCCCGAGGCGGTGACCCAGCCGCCCTTGCCGGTGCGGGAGTTGATCTGGCCGACGCACCAGCGGGTGGACTCGATGGTCTCGCCGGTCGGGCCGGGCCGACCGGGGCGGTAGCCGTCCTCGGGCCAGACGAACACGATTTCGTTGTTCTCCATCAGGTTGATGAACGGCACGCCCTTCGGGGTCTCCAGCCAGAGGGTGTCATCGTTGGCGAGCAGGTCGATGGTCACCATGTCCACCGGACCCATGCGAACCGGCTTCGGGGCAATCTCGACGTCATCGGCGTAGGTGTCGTCGGCCAGCTCGATCAGCTCGCCGGTCTCATCGACCTCCTTGGCGTCCACGCCTGGGATGAGCTGGGTCAGGTTGACCAGCTTCATCTGCCGCGCCGACCCGGCCAGGTCGAGCACCAGCGCGTCGGCCTTGCCGTCGAACAGGCGCAGCGAGCGACCGATCATCTGCGAGTACAGGTTGCGCGAGCGGGTCGGGCGGGCCAGCACCACCGCATCGCACATCGGAAAGTCAGCGCCCTCGGTGAGCACCTGGACGGTCACCAGCGCCCGCGCCGCGCCCGAGCGGAAGTCGTCGTAGATCGGCTGGCGGTCGGCGTAGCTGATGCCGCCGGTCACCGCGACCGCCGGGTAGTCGGCGTCGGTCAGCGCGTCGGCGATGTGGTGGGCGGCGTCAACGCTGGCGGCGAAGATGATCGGGCGGCGGTCGGCGGCGTGCAGCTTGATCGCGTCCACCACGTAGTCGGTTGCGGCCTCCATGACCTCGGCCAGCTCTCCCTGGTGGAAGTCGCCCGCCACGTTGCGGACGTCATCGAGCTTGTCGAGGCCCTTGATGCGGACGGTCAGCCCGTGAGGCTTGACCAGGAAGCCCTTTCGGATCGCCCAGGCGATGTCCTTCTCGTAGGCGATGCTTTCGATGACGTCGCCGAGGCCGATCACGCCGCGCTGGTCGCGGTACATCGTGGCGGTGAACCCGGCCATCAGCGCGTGGTCGTAGCCGCCCAGCTCCGAGAACGTCGTGTGGAAGCCCTCGGCTCCCGCGTGGTGAACCTCGTCCCAGTAGATGCGGGTGCGCTTCCCGAGGGCCTGGCGGCGGTGGGCGGTGGCGAGGGTCTGCAACGTCGCGAACACGATCGGGCAGTGGTGGTCGTCCTCCTCGGCGCGGACGATGCCGATGTCGGTCAGCGGGATCGTGGGATCGACCGCCAGCAGGTCGCGCTTCATCTGGTCGAGCAGCTCGCCGCGATGGGCCAGCGCCACGACCGGCTCGCCAGCGCGGTAGTCGCGGCGGATGCGCTCGCCGATGACGGTCGATTTGCCCGAGCCGGTCGGGAGGACGACGCCTGTGCGGCGCTTCCCGGCGGTCCACTCGCGCTCGATGGCGTCGGCGGCGGCGGTCTGGTAGTCGCGGAGCTGGCGGGGTGCTTGGGTGGCGGTCATGTCGGCTTTCGGGTCGGGTGGCGGGAGGCGTGTGCGGGTGCGTGTGGTGTGCCAGTCGCTCGGGGTCGCCGGGCGACCGGCCCACCTACACTAACCCATAAATGTCGGGCTTGTCTAGTCGGAATCGGTGACCTCGGCGGCAGCCGCCGCGCGGGCCTGATCAGCCGTCGCCAGGTCGGGGATGTACCGCGAGCCTGAGGGCGTGCCGGTCAAGGTCTGAATGAGCTGGTACCGCAGGCCCTTGTCCACAGCCTCGCCGATGCGCTGCTTCCAGTAGGCCGAGGTGTCCGACCGAGAGCGGGCGTAGGCGTCGGGGTGGATCGCCTGAACCAGCTCGGTACGGGTCGCGCCCTGCATCGACAGACCATCGACGTGCTCGCGGATGCGGATGGCGGTCTCCACGACCGGCTCGGGCAGCGCGCGAGCCAGCACGACCTCGCCCTGCATCGGGTCGATCGTGCCCGAGGGCGAGGTGATCAGCGGCGCTCGCGTGTCACCGGGGAGGTCGAAGTTCATCATCAGCAGCGGGATCGCGTCCTCCAGTTGCTCGGCGTTCTTCTGCTTCGACGTCCAGACCTCGATCGGCTTGCCCGGCAGCCGCCCGTTGTCGTCGGCGATCTGCTGGGTATCCCAGGTCGCCGCGCGGACCAGAAGCTCGCTGTCGAGAGCGCCGTTCAGCGCGCTCGACCCACGGGCCACGCCCTGGTCGTGCTTGGCGGTGTGATGCACCACGGCGACCCCGGCGTTCGTCAGCTCCTTGAGCTTGTCGAACCGGCGAACCGCCCGCCCGACGTCGGTCGCTGAGTTCTCCTCCAGCCCAGCCGACATGCGGGCGAAGGTGTCGAAGATGACCAGCCCGACGCCCTGGCGGGCGATGTAGGCGGCGATGTCGCCCCAGGCTTCGTTCTGGGCGTTGACCAGGATGATCCCGTTGCCGAGCAACAGGTTCTCGTCCAGCTCGACGTCGTGCGCCGCCTCCCAGGCCCGAATGCGCTGAACCGCGCCGGAAAGGCCCTCGCCGGGGAGGTACAGCACCCGTGTCTTGAGTGTCTGGCGACCCTGCCAACGCTTCCCGGTCGCGATGTGGCACGCCATGTCGAGCGCCACCGATGACTTGCCGATCCCCGGCGGGCCGATGATCGCGCTCAGCCCGCCGTGTTCGATCAGGCCCTCGATGATGAACTCCGGTGGCGGCATGTCGCGCCAGTGGGAGAACGGCGCGATGCGGGGAACGCCGTTGTGCTTGGAGTCGAACACGTCGGGGTCGCCGTCCTCGACGTCATCGCGGTACGGGCTGGCGGTCTCGGCCTTGCCGAAGTCAGCCGGTAGGTCGCTGAGGTCGGCGGCGTACTCGGTCGGCTCGGGCTGGCCCTGAGGTTCGCTCTCCGAACCCGGCAACGGGTCGCCCGTGCGAGGGTCGGTGTCGGTGCCGTCGGCGCGGTGCCCGCCGGTCTCGGCGGCGTCGTCCTCGTCGCGGGCGTGCCACAGAACGCCGTCGTCGTCGCTGACGAACAAGCCCTCGGCGGACTGGCACGCGGCGCAGAAGTCAGCGGCCACGCCGCCCTCAGCCTCGAACGCCGCCTCGGCCTCGGCCATCTCCTGCTCGGGGTCGGGCTGGCCCGGCCCGTTGCCGTAGTCGGGCAGCTCGAAGTCGCCGTTGCCGCTCTTGTCGAGGTCGGCGTCCACGCCCTTGGGATCAAGGCCCGGCTCCACGCTCAGGTCGGGCGTGACGCCCATTTCGTCCATCGCCCGCCCGACGTTGCCGCCGAAGTTGATCAGCGCGACCGCCTGGAGCTTGGAGAACGTCGGCGACCAGCCCGGCTCGTCCATGTGGTCGGTGAACGGCGGCGCGTCGTGGTCGGTCCACAGGTGAAGCGGCGCATTGACCTCGGTGTAGCGACCGGCGGTGCAGCCCGTGTCGTGAGCGGTGGCCGACTTCGGGCTGGCGTGGTTGCCCGGCGCTGTCCAGACCGCGCACCCGCAGTTGTCGGCGCGCGGCGCGGGCACCCAGCCCATCGGCTGAAGGATCGACTCCCACGACACGCCCTCGGCCCAGGCATCGACCGCGCTGGCAAGGTCGCCGTCCTCGCGGTCGCGCTGGCCCGCCTCGGCGCGCTGAACCCGGCGCTCCCCGGCCTCCATGATGGCGCGGGCCAGCCAGTCGGGCAGCTCGTAGACGTGGCCGAGCTGTTCGTACTTGCCCTCGGGCCGGGTCGAGGGCGGGATCAGCACATAGCGCCGGTCCCAGAGCACGGCGAACCCGTTGTCGCCGCCCCAGGTCATCGCGCCCAGGTGACGCGGCAACACCGGCAGCAGCTCATCGGGCACGGTGAACCAGAAGTGACCGCCGTCGGCGTGAGACCAGGTGGACGGGTCGGCGGGGTCGGCGTCCGGTCCCATGTGGCCGGGCGTGAGCACCGTCGGCGGAATGAACTGGTCGCCCACCTCGGCCACCTCGAACCAGCGGGCCATCTGCCCTTTCGTGTCGCAGTCGATCACGACCACGCCCGAGCCGCCGACCTCGACGGCGAGGTTCACAGCGGCGGGCATCGTCATCGCGATTTCGCCAGCGTCGAGGCGCTTCTTCGAGTAGGTGACCTCCTGGCCTCCCTCGACCTCGGCCCAGGTCGAGAACAGCTCGATGTACCGCTTCAGGTAGCGGTCGAGGGTGGCCTTGTCCGACGTCGCCAGCGCCAGCCCGGCGGGACTCTTGACCGTGGCCCAGTCCCGGCGACCGGCAGCCTGAGCCGCCTCGCGCGCGGCCTTGTCGTCGGCGTTGCGCTTGGCCGGGGTCCGCAGGTCAGCGGGCACCTTGGAGTCGGGGTAGATGAACAGCAGACTCAGCCCGAGGTCGGCGGCTGAGCGGACGAACGCCCGTACGGCGTCGTGGTCGCGGTTGTCGATGCCCGAGCCGAGGACGGCTTCGAGCGGGGCACTTCCGAGCATGGGTGTAGTCCTTCGTGGTCGTGGTCGAGCGGGTCAGTTGTCGAGGTCGGCGCGGCGCTTGACGATGCCGCCGCCGAGGGAGCTGTAGCCCACCTTGTCCACCCAGCTATCGGCGTGGTCGAGGTGGTGAATCAGCCGGGCGGTTTTCACCAGGTCGAGGCACAGGGCGACCTGCTCGGCGCTGACCGGGTGGCCGAACACGACCGCCCACAGCGCGCCGGTCTCGGTGAAGTTGTCGAGCGCATCGCCATAGTCGGCGTTGCGGTCGCCGTTCACCAGGTCAGCGGCCTCCTCGCAGATGGCGCGGGCGTGCTCGCCGGTCGAGGTCGGCGCGACCTGGCGCGCCCGGTCGAGCAGCGAGGTCACTTCGTCGGGACTGGCCGCTGGCGGGATGGGCGGTGGGTCGGCGTAGAGCTGAGGGCCTGGGCCGGTCCAGCCCTCGGCGGCGCGCAGGGCCGATTCGAGCGGGCCTGGCTCGCCGTCGCCGACCTCGGCGGTGACCTGGTGGCGACCCTCGCCCCAGTTCTCGGGCAGGCCAGCGGCCAGGCCGACCGGATCGCGGAGCGCCCTGGGAGCGTTGACGTGGGCAATCTCGTCGGTGGTCAGCGCGACCCGCGAGCCGTCGTCAGCCGGGCACCCGCCGACGTGACCGCCGACCCCGCGACAGGTGTCGCACGTCGCGGCGGGCGCGTGTTCGGGGCAGGCCGGGTCGAGCGTGGCCAGGTCGGGGCAAGAGCAGTCGCCGGGCATATCGAACCCATCGGTGCCGAAGCCCTTGACCGGGGGAAAGCCCTGGCCTCGGCCCGCGCCCTGGGAGTCGGCGGCGCGCTTGACCGCCTCGACATCGCGGGCGATGTCGTCCTGTCGTGACATGGTGGACCTTTCGTGGTTGTGGTTGTGAGCGAGGGTCAGACCGGCCAGCCTAAACCCTTGGGCGGCAACGGATTAGCTGCCGCTACATCTTGTGGTGCATCGTCGTGTCGGGCACTAGATCGGCGGTGCTTGGCCAGGTAGGCGTCCATCTTGGCGCGCCAGTCGGCGTTCTCGTACCGCCCGAGGTCGCGGTTGCAGATGGTGCAGAGCAGCCCTCGAACACACTCGCCGCACGACTTCTCGCCGGGGCAGCAGTTGTGGTCGTGGTCAACGCTCAGCGCCGCCTCGCGACCGCAGATCGCGCATCGTCCCTCCTGTTCCTTGAATGTCTGGTCGAACCACTCGACCGTCCGGTTGTAGGTGCGCCTGAGGTAGTTAGCTCGGTGGCGTCCCTTGTCCCTCGGTCCCTTGGCTCGACGTCGCGCTTCTCGTTCTGGGTTCCATTTGCCGCCCATGACGGTCAGCTTAAACCTTGGCCCACGCACCTCCCATGTCGGCTCGGTCGGTGCGAAGCGTCGGGGTTCGCTCGGCCCACTTGATCAGGAACGGCGGCGGCGTGAGCATGATCTGCTGCACCTCCTCGGCGACGGCGGTGTCCACCACCAGTTCGTCGTGCATCGCGAGCTGAAGGTGGTCGCCCAGACCCCGGCGCTCCATCTCCTCGATCGTCGCGGCGAGCACGTCGTAGGCCGATCCCTGGACGGTGTAGTTGACCGCCTTGAACACGCCGCCCTCGTCCACCGGCAAGATGCGCCCGGCGGCGGTGACGGTGCAGCCGTGGGTCAGCGCCACCTCCTGCACCTTGAACATCCATCGCTCGGATCGCTTCATCGCCTCGAACATCTGCCGCCTGATCTGGGCGGCTGACTCCTCGGTGTGGCCGATGGTCGCGGCCATCTTCGTCGTGCCCTGGCCGTACATCGTGGCCAGCAGAACGACCTTGGCGGTGGGCCGGTCGATGCCGCAGCTCCGCATGATCGGCTCGTAGAGGTCAGCGCCCGCCTCGAACGGGCGCAGAAACGCCTCGTCCCGCGCCATCAGGCCCATGCAGACCGGCTCGATCTGGCTCCAGTCGATCGACGTCAGCCCTTGACCGTCGTCGCAGATCACCGGGCGCGCCTCGGCGGGGAACTGCTGAAGCTCGGGCGAGCCGTACGACATGCGGCCCGTGGCCGACGCGCCCAGCACGCCGACCTGAGGGTGGCACCGCCCGGTCACGCTGGCCTGGCGATCGACCTTGGCCAGGTAGCCCTCGACCTTCTCGATGACGGCGAGCTTTCGCTGGGCGGCGGCGAGCGGGTTGTGCTCGGCCAAGAACTCCATGTCCGCCTTGGTGGCCCTGGGCTTGCCGCCGGGCGTGCGCGGCCACGGCTGAGGCAGCTCGCCCCGGTCGGCGAGATACTGAATCAGCTTCGGCCCTTTGCCGGTCCCGCCCTCCAGCCCGTGCGCGGCCAGCTCGGCGATCGCCAGGTTGCGCTCGATGTCCACCTGTTCGGCGTACCGATCGAGGTAGGCGCGATCGACGTTCAGCCCGACCGCCGACCGGCGCAACATGACCCGGTGGACGGTCTCCTGGGTAGCGAGAAGGGCTTCCGCCTCGGCGTCGGTCGTCGCGCCGTAGGTGACGAACGGGTGGTCCTGGGACCAGCGGATGCCCTCGGCGCGCAAGACCGGCTCCAGCGCGAGGGTCGCCACGGTGTCGGCCATCGCCCCGAACCGATAGATCGGACTGTCGATGTCCATGCCCTCGAACCCGGCGGCTTGCGTCTTGTACCCCGCCGCCTTGAACGCCAGCGCCATCCCGCCCTTGTTATCGGCCAGGCCCAGGTGACGAATCGCCAGCGCCTCCAGGTTCTTCGGGATCATCACGTCGGGCAGCGCGAACCGCGCCAGCAGCAGCGTGTCGGTCAGGCGGTTGATCGTCGCCTTGCTGAACAGGCCCGCGTGAAACAGCGGCGGCGTGTCGAACGGCGCATTGTGGAACACCAGCCGCGCCGCGTGGTCGAACAGCCGCTCGATCAGTTCGTGGTGCTCGCCGTCGCGCTGAGGGTCGAGCAAGATCGCCTGCACGTCGCCGTCGGGCCACGCCCAGGCAGCCGTGACGCAGTTGATCGTGAACGTGTTGTCGAGGCCGGGCGTTTCGATGTCGGCGGCGATGACCGTCGAGCGCCGGGGCAGCCGCGAGCAGAACCGCTCGACCGCCGCCACGGCGTCGGCTCCAGTGGCCAGGGTCGCGCCCAGGACGGGATCGAACCACGATCGGCTCGGTACTCGCGGCGATCCCGCCCTGGCTGTGCCGGTGATGGTCACCTGATCCTCTCCCAGTTCCAGTCGTTCGGGTGGTCGGCGAGGTCGGTCACCTGGACGGCGTAGGTGCCGTCCTCAAGGGCCGACCGGCCCGCCTCGATGATGGCCGACGCCACGGCGCACCCGAACAGCTCGCCCTCGATACGCTCGATCATCGGGTGCTGGACGTTCACCTGGTCGCGGGTCAGCTTCACCAGATGATCGCGGATGTGCATTCCCTCGGGCGGGTCGAGCAGGTCGCTCACCGCGTCGGGGTCGGGGCAGTCGTCGGCGCTGCACCTCACGTAGCCCTGGCCGGGGACCAGGCGCAGCGTGTCGTGTCCGCCGCACGCGGGGCAGTACCCGAGCACGACCGGGGCGCTCTCGGCCATCACTCTCCCTCCATCGCGTAGCCCACCATGTCGCGCTCGGGCGGCTCGGGCGCGACGTCGCGGTCCAGCCAGTCCTCGAAGTGCTCAGCGGTGGCCAGCACGATCGAGCTGGCCTCCAGCCCGAGCGGGATGCCGAGGCCCTGGTAGACCCTCGCCGCCGCCGCCAGCGCCGCCTCGCGCGCCCAGGTGCCGCCGTGGATTTCGCCGACCTCGGCCAGCGCCTCGGTCAGCACCGGCAGCTCCTCAGCCGCCGGGTACTGGTCAGGGTGGAACGCGCCCAGGCGAATCACCTCGCACGGGAAGGTCACGCCCGCGTCCTCGATGGTGTGGGGCGACCAGCCGCCAGGGCTGATCCACACGACCACGCCCTGCTCGGGATCGACCTCGCGGCGCACGAACGCGACCGCCTCGCTGGTGGCGTCACCGGGGATGCGAAGCCAGCTAATGATCGTGCCGTCGGGGAGGGTGCGGAGGTGTCGGGAGTCGCGGATCATGCCGCTCGGGGTGCTCACGACCGGCCCGTCTGGGTCGAGACCGCCACCTCGTAGGCGTTCAGCCGCTCGGTGATCGCCGCCGGGACGGGCGTGCCCTCGTAGCCGTGGCCGCGCTCGATGTCATGGCGCGACCAGTCGAAGTCGCGCGTGTTCACGTTGCGGTTGATGTCGCCGGTCCCGGCGAGCTTGCCTGACTTCAGCACGCGCGGGCCGGTGACGGCGATGCGGCTGAGGCGACCGTCGTCCCAGGTGGCGGTGAGCCAGCGCGGGCGGAAGGTCTGGGAGCCGTACTTGTGGGTCAGGTCAGGCACCGCGCCCGGCTCGATGGCGAACCGCGCGGTGTGCTCGACGCTGGTGCGCTCGGAGCCGTCGCCCTCGCGGTCGATGCGCGTCGAGGTGGTCGAGCGAAGGAACGTGATCCCGCCGTCGAGGTCGGTCGGGGTCGGGACCGGAATCGGTCCACTCTGGTCAGTTGGCATGATCGCCTCCGTTGGTTGTGGTTCGGTTGGGGATGGCGGGCGGGCGCTGTGTGCTCAACGCCCGTCCGCCCCGCCGCCCGGCAGAGCGGCGGTTGCTCGGTCAGGCGACGGTCGCCTGGTCGTAGGCCATCAGGCCCGGTACGTCGGTGTAGTCGGCGGGCGGGCGCAGCGTGAGGGTCTGGTCATGGGCCAGGGTGGTCTCACGCTCAGCGCCCAGGCCGAACACCACATGCGTTCCGGTGCCGTCGTGGCTGAGCTGGCGCAGCTCGGCGGTGGTGATGGTGGCCACCTCAGCGCCGGGGTCGAACTCGCGGAAGCGGATCAGCGTGCCGATGTGACCGGCGTGCAGCTCCCCGGCGGTGATGGTCTCGCCCTTGTGCGCCGCCATCAGCGAACGCCCTCTCCGGTGTCGTCAATCACCAGGGACGACTGGCCCTCCCCGGTGGAGAACCACCAGTTGCCGGTATCGCGGTCGAGCCACAGTCCGATCTGGCCGGGCTGGTCGGAGCAGTCCTCCTCGACGCACGTCGGGATGGCGTCGATGTTGCCGAACTCGCTGAGGTTGATCGTCGCCGGGCCGGGGCGATCCCCGGTGCCGGGGTGCGGCTGATCGGCGGGCGGGCCGGTCATCAGCTCGGCGAGCGATGTCGGCTGCCAGACCGGCGTCGGGTCGGTCAGCGCGCGGGCCAGATCGAGCGGGCTGACGCTGACCCCGGCGGGCGTGGTCGTGACCGTCGGCGCGGCGGTCGGGTTCGCCGAGCAACCTGCCAGGGCGAGCGCGATCGACGCGGCGGCGAATGTGGGTCTGAGCATTGTGTTCTCCTCTGGTACCCGGCGGGCGTCTCCCGCCTGGGTTAGTCAGGTTATATCAGACGATCGGCCTCGGCGTCGAGGTGTTGCCCGACAATGGCGGGTGTACTCATGCACCGCCGTCGATGATGGCCTGAGGCTGACCGGGGTCGCGGCGACCGGAGTGGTGCCATCGCTGGCCTCGGTGGGCCATGTAGAGGGTCTGCACCGCCGCCGCGAGCGCCGCTGGCATGTACCGAATCAGCATCGCCCACAGCGAGCCGTCCAGGGCGGGGTCGCGGTCGGTGGCGGCGTCGGTGCGCGCATCGCGGCGCATGATTTCCTCGACCAGAGCACAGACCCCGCCGTACTGGTCGGCGTGGACCGGGCGGGCGACGACGTACCCGAGCGCGAACGCCAGCGCCTCGGTCGGGGTCTGGCTCAGCGGGACGCCCGTGGGTCCGGTGGCGGTCGGCTGGCGGGCTGGCAGATGATCGGTCATGTCGGCTACACTAGCCCGACAAGGGCGGGGGAGTCACGGTCAATCGAATCCACCAGGGACGCCGCCCCGCGCGCGTGCGCGCGTCAGGATAGTCGGCGCACCCCGAGATTGTCAAGGGCCTTGATAATGACCTTGACAGGCTGGTTAGGCTTGCGGCGAACGCCTGGCAAGCCACCAGGTCGCTGCGCTCCCGCCCCGGTCAGGGTGGTTGAGACCGACTCCCAAGAACACGAACGGCTCTGCCGGTGACTACTCGCGCGTCGGCTGGCGCACGCGCGAGCGTCGGACGGCCACGCCACGCCGTCACCTTGAGCAGATGACCGGCGAGGGTTAGCGTGGTTAGTTATGACGACACCTCGACGCCGATCGGCCCGACCTGGGAAGGCCAAGGCTGGCCCGACGCATCAGATGACACTCGATCAGTTCGACGCCGCCCTCACCAGCGAGCACGGGCATCCGACCGGGTTCGCGGCGACAGTCCGCGAACTGGCGGTGACCCGCGCTCAGATCAAGCAGATCGACGCCGCTCGGGCTGAGGTATTCGAGCACGTCAAGCGCGCGTACGACGTCGGTCACCGCGCCGTCGGCGGTACCGGCTACGAGCTGCGGCAGACCACGCCAGGCGAGCCGACGACGTATCGAGCGGTGGCGAGCGCGGTGTGCAAGAAGGCCGATCCCAAGGCGTGGCAGCGGGCGCAGGCTGCGAAGCGGTGGGTCCAGGTCAAGCCTCCCCCGGCGTTCGAGCTGGCCATCCCGGTCATCGACACGCCAGCCGTGCCGGACTTTCTGCCGCCTGACCAGGCCACCATCCTGTATCGCGAGCACCCGGCGTGGAAGCGGCGGCGGTGGCTCGCTGATGACGAGGAGCGGCTGATCGGCTCGCTGGAGAAGATCGCTGCGGAGTTCGGCTGGGACGGCGGCGAGACCGACGGGCCGGTGACGTTCACCGACGGCTGGAGCGTGCAACTGCGGACACGCCAGTACTCAAGCGAGCGCCTGGCCGAGGTCGATCCGGCGCTGTTCGATCAGCTCGCCGAGGTCAAGACCAAGCAGACGCCCGCCCGCGTGGTCGTGGCCCGCGCCGAGGAGCGCGAGTGGGATGAGCTGGACGGCGAGTGACGGGCTAACCTTGCTGACATGACTATGCCCTCAGCCCGCGAGCGCCAGGCGGCGCGCACCATGAGCAGCCACGCCAGCCCGCGCGTCGAGCCGGTCCTGGTGCCGATCAAAATGCGCCCTGACCTGCGGCGACGGTTCAGGCTCGCCGCCGTGGAGGCCGACCTGACCTATGCCCAGCTAATCGAACGCTGGCTCGACGCCGACGCCGAGCGCATGGAACGCGCGCGGCGGCGTCAAGCCCATCCCTTCCACCGACCGGCTGAGGAGTGAGCCGCCGTGACCGACGCCGCAAGGCCCGCCGACGTGGCCGGGCGCTGCCTCAGGCGGCGCTGATGGGCCTCGCCGACATGACCGACGCCGAGGTCAGGGCGCGCCTGGGCCTGGAGCCGTGCGACCGCCCGCTCACAATGGAGGAGCGGATCGAGGCGTACGCCGTCAGGGCGTTCCCCGAGCCGTTCGACCCTGAGACCGAGGGCGACCTGGAACTGCTGGACATGCGTGAGGAGGACCGATGATCGAGGTCGGCACCGTGGTCCCCGAGCTGACCGAGGCTCACCGGGACGGCACGGTCTGGGCCGACGTCGATTGCGCGCTATGGACGCCCGTGCCCGACTTCTTCGGCGGCGGCTGGCTGGTGACGTCGTGGCTGCCTTTCGCGATCACCAGCCAGCACATCCATCCCGACGCGGGCGGGCGGGTCTATGGCCCGTACGTCGCCGTCGCCCCAGGCCCACAGGAGGACCGATGACCGCAGCGATGGAACAGCCCGACGACATGGACTCAGACCTCGCCGACCTGATCGACGCCGAGCTTCTGGAGCGTCGGGTCAAGGTGATGTTCCTGAAGAACGCGGGCGGCACGCTGAAGGCGATCGCCAAGGAGTGCGGCGTGTCGATCGCCACGGTTCGCAAGGACTTGGCCATCGTGCGCCGCGACATCAACAACGAACAGCCGACCGACGTCATCGCCCGCCATCGCGCGGTGATCTTCGACATTCAGCGGGCCAACTACCCGGCGATGATGCGCGGCGACAAGGACGCGGCGGCGACGATCCTCCGCGCCCTCGATCGCGAGGCGCGGCTGCTCGGCCTCGACCAGCCGGTGAAGCTGCTGGCCGGGGTGACCAAGGAGGAGTTCGCCAACGAAGCAGCCCGACTCATCGAGCGAATCAACGCCCTCGACCCCGCCACCCTCAAGGAGCTAGAACGTGTCCGACGACATGACGACCAGGCCATCATCGACGTCACGCCCGAACCGGCTGATGAGGATGCTCGACTGGCTGCCGAGGCTGAGCCAGCGCCAGCCGGTGACCCTGTTCCCGTCGCGGGACCGTGGCGGCTCGGCCAGCCCATCCTCGACCCGAGCGCCATCCCCGACTCGTTCTGGGACCGATCCGAGCTATCTCGATCGGCTGGCGCTGCCGACCCAGGTGCCGGGAGTGACGCCGCTGATCCCGACGCCGACTGGTCCAACATCGACTGAGTGCGGGTGCCCGCCTGACCCGATGGGCTTCGACTGCGAGCACGATAACGCCCTGGCCACCCATAGCGCCGAGCTGGTCGAGCGCCATCGGGTGACGCTGCCCGAGGGCGCGACCGACGACAACGTGGCGGCGGCGCGCCTGGTGGCCGAGAGCTACGCCGAGGCTCACGGGTTCGAGATACGGCCAGGGTCGTTCTCGGTGATCGCCTCCCAGGGCGGGTACCTGGGCGTGGCGTTCGACGTGACCGTGGGCCGGGGCGACATCGCCCTGGACCAGCGCGTCCCCGGCGTGCTCGACTGCTGGACCTGGAGCGGGCCTCGGCTCGAATGGTGGCGGCGCATCTTCAACCGAGCCGACGGGCGTCAGGGCCGACGCCTGGCCGCTCGCGACGACGTGGCCGGGCGGGTTCTCCCTGGCCCGTGGGGAGGTGCTGACGCGCTGCGCGGGCCAGACCGCCCGAGCGCCAAGGTTCAGGCGGCGATGGGCGTCGGCGTCGGCGGCTGCACATGCCACCTGGGAGGGCCGTTCGTTGACATTTGCCCGGTCCACTTCGAGGCCGATCGCTGAGGCGTGAGCTACCCTGGCGACGTGTCAGACCTCGGCCTACTTCAGCAACAGCGACCCGAGCGCGGCCCGACCGCCGATCAGGTGGCGATGTCGCTGGCCCAGGAGGGCGTGCGGCTCGCCGATATGTTCCCTGATCAGCGCCGCGCCGTGGTCACCTGGCTCCGCAACGAAGCCGGAAAGCTCTACTGGCGCGCTCAGGGCGTGATGGCCACCGACGTCGCCCAGGCCGAGGCGTGGCTGGGCATGAGCCACCAGCTCACCGCCAAGGCCGACGACATCGCCGCCGAGCTGGAGGCGAGCGCGTGACCGAGCGGGCGACCGGGCGGCTGGTCCAGCACGATCCTCAGTCGAGGGCCTACGCCGCGCCGAGGCGGGCGCTGCGCCCGGCGAGCTGGCTTCACCCGATGGGTCCGGTGCTCGATCAGGGCCAGCTCAACGGCTGCACCGGCTTCGCAGCGGCGAACTGGCTCAATAGCTCGCGCGCCCTGGTCGCCCGCGCCCGCTGGAATCGCCTGGTCATGGAGCGCGACCGCAGCTACCTCGACGGCCAGGACGCGACCTCGATCTACAGCCAGGCGACCAAGGCCGACCCGTTCAAATGGACCTGGCCACCGACTGACGGCGGCTCCTCGGGCCTGGGCGTGGCCAAGGCGCTTAAGGCGGCGGGCGTGATCGACGCCTACCTGTGGACGTTCAGCTTCGATCAGATGCTCGCCCAGGGTCAGGTTCAGCCCGTGCTGGTCGGCACGATCTGGACCGAGGCGATGGGCGACCCCGACTCCAAGGGCGTGATCCACCTCGGCTCGGAGCGCCAGATCAAGTCCGCCCTCGACGGCGGCATGGGCCACGAATGGGTGCTTCGCGGCGTCCGCTGGGACCGCAAGCTCGCCCGCATCCGCAATCAGTGGTCGTCGGACTGGGGCATCAACGGCGAGGCGCTGATCCCGCTGGCCGAGCTTGAACGCGCCGTCATCGACTACCAGGGCGACGTCATGGTGCCTCAGATCGCGAGCGCGGCGTGAGCCGCCAGGGCGTTCTGGTCGCCGTGGCGATCGCGGCGGCGGTGACGGTCGGGCTGATCCTGGCCGACCTGGGCGTGAGCGTGGCGGCGCTTCACGTCGCCGACCGCTGCGCCGTCGGGGAGCACCCGTGACCTCAGCCCGCGACGAGGACACCGAACGCTGGTCGCCCGATGACCTGCTGATCCCCGCCGTGCTGGCTGGCTCGCGCACCACGATGGCCGACCTCTCAGGCGCGGATCGGGCCTGGGTGGTTGTGGGTCTCTACTACGACGAAGGGCTGACCGCCGAGGCCATCGCCGAACGGCTCGATTGCTCGGTGCGGCTGGTGCGGGCGATCGCCGCCGAGGCGACCGGCCAGGTCATGCGGACCTACCGTGACACGATCGACGCCGCCGACATGACTCACCGCATGGTCCAGGCCGAGGTGGCGCGCCTGAGCCGCGAGCTGGCCGAGGCCCAACAGGCAGCGGTGCGCTACGCCGCTCAGCGCGACCGGCTGCTGACTCAGGTGATGGCCAAGGGTCCAGTGTTCGGGTGCGGGTGCCCCAAGACGAAGTACAACACCTACACCCATCCCCGCACCGGCAAGGAGTCGTGTCGCGAGCACCATCGCCTGGCCCAGGCGGCGTACCGCGAGCGCGTCAAGGCGTCACGGCGCGGGTACACAATGGTCTCGGAGGTGGTCGATCATGGCAGCACGGAAGGGTCGGCGCGGGCCGACGTCAGCCAAGCGGGGTAGTCGGCGCTCCCTGGGGCGCTCAGCGCCCAAGATCGCCCGTTCTCGCTCCGCTGGCACCGTCGCCCTCAGCGCCCGCTCGGGCGGGGTCGGCCAGTTCGCCCGGCGCGGCGGCGGTTATCGCGGCTTCAAGTCGAAGAAGCAGTGGCGCTGGGCCTGGGCCACGCACCAGCCCTGGGCGCGCAAGAAGTCCCACGAAACCAAGGGCGGGCCGAAGGTCAGGTACCGCCGCCTCCCCGCCTCCAAGCACAGCGGCCACAAGGGCGGTCCCGCGCCGAGGGCGTGATACCTCGGTCATCACGGTTCTGGAAGCTCGATCGCCTCAGGCAGACACGCCCGGCAGGCGTACAGGTCGCCGAGCCAGCGCATGTCCGAGCGGTAGCGCGTCAGCCCGCATCGGGGACACCAGTCCGCCGCGCCCGAGGCGCACGCCGCCAGGCCCGCCTCCAAGACGATCGACTTACCAGCCATCGGCGCGGGCCTCCTCGACGCCGACCGGGCAGTCCCCGGCGTGACCGGCGCGGCGGCTGGCCCAGAACTCCACGCCACACGACCGGCAGAACCCGTCAGCGTCGTACGGGTCGGCGGCAGCGCGCAGCGCGGCCATCACCCGCTGACCCTCGCGGTGCGAGCAGGTTGGACAGTGTGGCCTGATGTTCGAGCGGATGTACCGGCCTCCCTGGTGGGCGGGCACGATCCGATCGACGTGGATGGTGCGGTCGCTGACCATCGCCCCGCACTCCCAGCACGGCACCTTGACGCCATCGCCGCCGAACCCCGAGGCCGGGCTGAGCAGCCACGCCCGCCGCGCCCGGCGGTCGTAGCTCGACCCTCGATCGTTACCGTTGGGCATCAGGCGGGCCATCGACCACGCTCGGCGCGCACCAGCCCTTCGGCCTGGTCCGGTGGAGCTGGGGCGAGTTCTTGGCCCGCTGGCCCGTGTCGTGCTCGGCCTGGCGGCGCTCCTCGATCGACCAGCGCGCCTCGGGAAAGGCTCGCCTGAGCTGGTCCTTCGAGCACCCGAGCGTGCGGGCGACCTCGTTTCGCGAGCACCCGTCAGCCAGCAAGGTCTCGGCGCGGGCGAGCTGGGCGGTCGTCAGCGGCGGCATGTGGGCGGTCTGGTCGATGCCGTGGGCCTTCTTGACCCGGCGCACAATCTCAGGCGAACACCTCACCACCCGAGCGATGCGCGCGGTCGGGACGAACAGCTTGGCCAGGCGCACGATTTCGGCGTCCCTGGCCTCCTGGTCGCGGCGCTTCATGGTCGCTCATCCTGCCTGACGTCGCCCGCGCCCTCGCGCGAACACTCCGGCCACAGCTCCCTCAGATTGCAGCGGTTGTAGACCGCCTGGTCCACCTCGACCGTGCCGGTCCAGTCTGGGTTGTTCAGGTCGCGAACGGTGACGTCCCACCGCTCGGGCCAGAAGATCGGATAGCCCGGCGAGCTGATGCACACGGGCGGGTTTCCCGAACACGACGTCGTGCCCGGCATCCACTGCATCCACGCTGGCGTGTAGTCGGCGTCGATCACCAGCCCGTGCTCGGGCACCCGAGGCGTGTCCTCGCCGCACCCGGCCACGCTGAGCGCGACCAGGGCGGCGACGACGGCGCGTTTCATCGGTCGGCCTCGCCGGTCAGGCCCAGCGCCTCGCGCATCGACCTGGCCGACTCAAGCAGCCGCGCCGCTTCGTCGGTGCCGTGCTCGCCGATCAGCCCGGCCACCATCGCATCGGTCGCAATGTCGAGGCGGGCGTTCAACTGGTCCATCGCCGTCTTGAACTCGCTGACGGTCTCGGCGACGTCCCCCAGACCCTTCGGCAAACCCATCATCCTGCGTACCTCCCCTTCGTGTCGATGTTGAGACCGCGCCGCCTGAGCCGCGCGATGTCGTTCTGCGTCGAGCGGTGATCGCTCGGCGTCGAGGCCAGCCCGCCGATGTACTCGCCATCGAGGTAGACCTTCCAGTGCCCGTCGCGGTTGCGACACGGCACGACCTCGCCGCCTGCGCGCTCGATGGCGTCGAGGAGCTTGCGAACCTCCTTGCTCTTGCCCCGGCGGCGCGAGCTTGACCCTGGGACAGGCCCAGGGCGCTCGCGGTCGCTCAGCACCAGAACCGCCCGGCGTGACGGACGATCGAGACCGATTCGCCCTCGGCCATGACGTCGAGGTACCCCTTCAGGTCGCGGAGCTGCTGTTCTTCCAGCCTCAGCACCTCGACGTCGCGGAACAGGTTGATCGACGCCGCCAGGCCGGTGCGGATGTTCTCGGCCTCGATCACCTGGTAGGTCTCGACCGTCCGCACGGTGCGGATCGCCTTGACCACGTAGGCGTCGGCCTCCAGCGTGCGGAGCGAGCCGCGCGAGCGGTACACGTCGCCGACTTCGAGGTCTGCGGCGGGGATGAGCGTGCTCACGCGAACACCGCCTGGGGGAACCCGGCGATGCCGCCTGCGGCCTCGACCTCGCGCATGAACGCCCAGGCCCGCGCCCGGTCGCTGATCTGGCAGACCTGCGGCTGACGGCTGGCGTCGGCCCGGTACTGCACGGTGTAGTGAGTGATGCGGCGAGCCATGATCGGCTCCTCTCTGGCGGGCGATCCCGCCGGGGAAGGGGACCGGGGCGGAAGGCCCGCCCCGGTCGGGGATGGTCAGGCGACGTGCTCGAAAATCCAGTCGTTCAGCTCGTCCTCGACGGCGAGGGGCAGGCCCTCCCAGGCGACCACGATGCGCTCGCCGCTGGCGATCGCGTGGCCCTTGACGAACCGATCGGTGATCTGGTCCCAGGCGACCGCGCCGAGGCCGACCTTTGCGGCCCAGCGGCTCGCCTCGATCATGCCGTTCAACAGACCTGCTTCGATGGTGTCCTCGGGCGTGGCCCAGAACGCGCCGTCCTTGTGGCTGACGTTGATCGCGCGCTGCGTGGTGGTTGTGGCCATGATGGTCTCCTATCGGTTGTGGCGGCTGACCGCCGGGCTGATGTGACTACATTAACCCGCCTTAGTCGGGTTTGTCAAACCCTCCTAGCTGGCAATTTGCGATTACTTTTGCGTGACCACCCGGCGGCGCAGCTCATCTGGGCGCAGTTCATGTCGGCGGACCAGCCCGTCGGCCTTCTGCTCGAACCGCCGACCGCACCGGGGACAGGTCGCCTTGCCGCGCCAGACACGCCCTGGAGGCCCGTCTGAGCCGGGGCAGCGGTCACCAGCCGCGCGGGTCACTCCGCACCTACCTCCGAACCGCTCAGCGCCAGCGAGGCGAACTGGCCAGCGCCGCCAGCCCAGACCGGGCGGGCCTTGTCCCACGGCGCGGGCAAGTACCCGCCTCGGGTCAGCCAGCCGTCGAGCGCGTCGAACAGCTCCCCGGCCCGCTCGACGTCGGCATGGGTCAGCCGGTGATCGGCTCGGACGCGGGCGGCGATGGCCCTCAGCTCATCGAGGGCGGCGTTCGGGTCCATCAGGCCACGCTCACGTAGCGCATGGCGGTCGCCAGAAGGTGGTCGTAGTCGCCGCTGAGGGCTTCATCGAAGAACTCGCGGGCGGCGTCCCTGTGGCCCGCTCGGTCGAGCGCCCCGCGTACCCGGCTGGCGATCAAGAACCCGTTGCCGTCCTGGCCGGTGAGCTGAACGAACACCTCAGGGAACTTCGGCCCTTCGGCGGCGGTGGTCTGGTCTGACATGATCAGGTGTCCTTTCTGGACGGTTGGGTGGTTGTGGATGGGCCGACGCCCGGCGGCAATCTGGGTCTGACACTGCCCGCCGCCGGGCGTCAGGGAACGGCTACCCCTCGTACGGGCCGACCATGCCGCCGCGAGCGAATCGCGACTGGCCGTACCCGACGATCGGGCTTACGACGTCCTCGGTGCGCTCGACGCGACCGAACCGGCCCATCACCTCGGCGGCGGGCGGCTCGCCGCCCTCGGGCATCATCGAGGCGTAGTCGATGGCCAGCTCCATCGTCGGCCAGTTGGCCTCGCCGATGAACTCCAGCAGACCCGGCCAGTTGAACCGGCGGGCCTCGCTGCCGGTGACCACCCAGCGGACGTGCCGACCGTCACGCCAGCCGACGGCGGCGTAGTGGTAGGCCCGGCCCGCCATGTACCGGCTGAACCGCACGACCGGCGGCGCGGTGGCCTCGGCGCTGACCGGCGGCATCTTCGGGCGGCTGGCCTCGCGCTCAAGGCGCGCCGCCTCGGCGGCGGCTCGGGCCAGTTCGTCGGCTCGCTGGCGCGCTTCCTGCGCCTGGCGGACCAGTTCGGCGGCTGTGCTCATGGTGTTCTCCTTGGTGGTTGTGTGCGATCTGGGTAGGGCGGGAGGCCCGGCCCACTAGCTCGACCGGGCCTCCCAGGTGGACTCTCAGGCGGGCATCACGGCGGCGAACGCCTTGGCCTTCATGTCGCTGACCTCGGCGCTGAGCAGCGTGCGCTGGGCGCGCTTGATCGCCGCCTCCTCGGCCTCCATCTTCGCCTCGCCCGTGACCGGCGCGAGGTGGTCGAAGTACTCGGTGACCGCGTTGTACGCGCCGAACGCCGTGCCGTAGAACGGCTTGACCGTCGGGCTGGTCTGGTACAGGTCCATGACCGTGTTGACCCGCTCGATGCGGCTGTTCTTCTGGCGCTCGGTGGTCGCGCCCTCGACCCCGAACAGGCCCGTGAAGATGTCGAGCACCTTCACGTTGTCGAGCGACTGAGCGATCCGGCGCTCGCACTCAGCAACGTAGGTGTCGCCCAGCTTGAACGTCAGGCCCAGCAGGTTGCGGACCTCGGCCATCCGAGCGCGCGGGTCGCCCGTGTGGCGCAGCGCCACCCGTGAGACCGCCATGCTCTCGGCCATCCGCTGAGTGTTGGCGCACACCACCCGAACCGGGCTGATGTTGGCCACCAGCGAGCCGCCGCCGTCGTGCCAGTTGAAGATGCTGAGGTACAGGCTGGTCTTGTCCACCGAGCCGTCGAGGCCCTTCAGCTCCATCCAGTCGGGCATGACCATCGTGACGAACGTGCGCCGACCGCCGTCGAGGCCCGCCAGGGTCTCGATGTGCCCGCCGCTGGCCTCGGTGATGTCGCCGAGCAGCGCCGTGGTCGCCTCGTTCTGGAAGGGCTGCCAGTGGTTGCCGACGACGCCCAGCGCCTCGACCTTGCCGTTCACCGGGTTCGTCCGCAGCGTGGCGAACTTGCCGGGGACGGTGACCTCGATGTCCTCGCCGTCAGGGCCGGGCACCTTGGCCGTCAGCGGCACCTTGCGGACGTCCCAGCCGCGCATGTGAGCGGCGTCGAGGGCTTCGTCCACGGTCATCGCGTGGCCGACCGGGGTGCCGAGGCGGTGCCAGGCGTCGGTGACGGTCTCGCCGTTGGCGAGCTGGCGGGTCCGCGAATCTGCGAACGCGGCTACCCCGTCGGTGATGTCGATGTCGTGCATGGTTTTCCTTTCGTTGTCGGCGGGCCTGTCCCGCCGGGCTGGTGGTGAGTGATCGAGCGGGCCAGCCTTGAACGCTCGCCGCTGGAACGAATGCAGCCGGGTCGTTGCGCCAGTTGAGTTACCGGCCCGCTCGATCGTCGCTGTGAAGTTGTAGCCCTACACTAACCCGCCCTTGTCGGGTTTGTCAAGCGCCCGGACCAGCGAATTTAGGCCAATATCGCCGCGATCGGTAGCCAGAGGCACCCTCCCAGCACGATCACCGCCGACCAGAACTCAAGGCGCGAGTGCTGGCGGGCGATCAGCAGCCCTCCCAGGGCGAACAGCCACACGATCAGGCTCCAGACGATCACCATTGCCCCTCCCCTTGTGGCCCGGTGAAGTACCAGGTCAGGTCGCGATTGATGGCCTCCAGCGTGGCGTCGTCCACCTCGGGCAGGATGTCGGTCACCTCGACGGTCTCGCCGCCGGGGTACTCGATGCAGCCGGTCTCCGCGCCCCGGCACGGCTGGTCGGTCGTGTGCGTGTGCAACGTCAGCGCCGGGATGCGAACGACGCGCTCGTAGCGCCCAGGCGGCAGCACGCGGCAGTCGAGGCTCGCCATCAGCCCATCAGGCCGGGCGCGGCGCGATCGGCTCTCAGCGGCGAGCTGAGCCGCCCAGGCGATGTGCCCGGCGTCGGCGACCCGCTCGGCTCGGCGGGCGCGCTGGCGGCGCTTCCAGCCCAGCGGGCCACACGACCGGCATCCCAGGGCGTGGTCGAGGCTCACGGCACGACCACCTTGAACTCGCGCCGGAACAGGCACAGCTTCCGGCCTCGGGCGAGGTGCAGGCAGAACATCGGTTCTCGGTCTCCTTTCAGGACGGTCGCGACGGTGCCGCGCCGGTCGTCGTGGGCGGGGATCACTACCAGGTCGCCCTTGACCGGCTCGACCGTGGTCTCCGACCCGGCGATGCGGGTCAGGGCGGCGTCCTCGGCGTCGGCCTGGGCGTCGGCCTTCGTGTCGTGCTGCTGGTCGAGGCCCGGCCCGCTGGCGTACCAGCCGTGGGCGTTCTGCTCGACCAGGTACGGCCCGGCGGTGTAGACGCCGTTCTGGACTCGGCTCCACTTCATGGCCTGACCACCGATCCGTCGGCGGTGCGGCAGATCGTGCAGCGCCGGATGTGGTGGGTCTCGCACGGCGCGAGCTTGTACCAGGCGCTCACCTGGGCGTGCAGCTCGCCGATGACCGGGGTCAGGGCGTGAGCCTCGGCCAGCCGACCGCTCGACCGCAGAATCTCCCGCGCGGTCTGAAGGGTCTCGCGGGCCTTGATCGCCTGGTGGGCGGCAGTGGTGCTGGTGACCGGCTTCCGCGCATCGCGGACCCGGCTGGCGACGACGCTCATTTCGCGCTCCTCACGCATCGGCAGTAGGCCCTCGCGCCGTCAGGCGTCAGGGCGTAGGTGAACACTCGCGCCACGCACCGCTGGCAGCGGCGTGGCTCTCCCAGGTGTTTCTCGAACTCGCCCAGGGTCGCCAGGTCGGCGACCGCCTGGGCCTCGCGCTCAGCGAGCAGCGCGCGGTGCTGAGCTGCCTGCTCCCGGCTCAGGACCGGGACGGCGAACTCGGGCCTCGGCTCCCTCATCGCGCCGCCCTCCGTGCCTGCCAGTACGCGGCGTTCTCGTTCAGCTCGAAGTCGATGATGCGGGCGGCGTCGGCGGTGAGCTGGTCGTCAGCTCCCAGGGCGGTCTCGCCGAGCTGGCTCAGCTCCCACGCCTCGCGGTGGTCGGCGCAGTCCTCGGGACGATCGTTGGCGCACGGGCACTCCTCGGCGAAAAACCAGTCGGGGTGCGGGACGCCGTTGATGTTGACCCATCCCATCGGGGTCTCCTCTCGGTCGGGCGGGCTGGTCCCGCCGTCGTGGTCTACAATAACCCGCCCTTGTCGGGTTTGTCAAACCCTCCTAGCAGCGAAAACCGCCCCGGCGCGATGGCCGGGGCGGTCTCGGGGCGGTCGATCAGGCTTGCTCAGCCTGACGGGCCTGCCAGGCGGCGGACCCGGCGGCGCGAGCGCCGTTCGGGATGTACCGCAACCAGGTGTCGAGCTGGAGCGCGGCGTCGTCGGCGGTCATGCCCTCGGGCAGCTCGCCGTCGAGGATCGCCTGCACCGCCTGGTGGACCAGCGCGCCGAGCGCCTGGCGCTGGGCGACCTTGCCACCCTTGGGCTTCGCCGGGGCGATCGGGGTCGCCTCGCCAGCCTCGACCGCCTCGGCCTGAACCTCGGCCTCGGGCTGAGTCACGACCGGCTCGTCCACCGGGGACTCCTCGGCCTCGACCTCGGTGGCCTCGACCAGCTCGGGCTGCTCGACCTTGGCCTTCGGCGCGCCCTTGGCGATGATCAGCGCGTCGATCGCCTCGGCCTGCCAGCCCTTGTCGGCGGGGAAGTCGCCGACCTCGGCCTTGCCCTTGACGGCGGTCGGGACGGCGGGGACGACCTTGGTGCGGTGGTTGTCCTGGTGGTAGCCCTCCTGGCTCGCCTTGAACGCGGCGGCGGCTGACTTGTGCCAGCTCCACGGGCCGAAGTCGCTCTCACCCTTGCCCGCGACCATCAGGACGTGGGTGTAGGGCATGGTGCCCGAGGTGCGGGTGAAGGTCTCGCCGTTGGGTGCGGTGGCGGTGAACTCGATCTTTGCGGCCATGATGTTTTCCTCTCGGTTGTGGCGGGCTGTTCCCGACCTGACGAGAGCTACACTAACCCGCCCTTGTCGGGTAAGTCAAGTGGATAGGAGAAATTCGCGCGAAAATCTTTTCCCCAGGTCAGCGGAGGTATTCCGCGCACCTCTCGGTTGGTCCCCGGCGACCGGCTCCAGCCCTACACTAACCTGTCAATGTCGGGTTTGTCAACACGCCTGGACGATCTGGGCCTGTCCTCGCGATACGATCGCGGCATGGCCTCGACCTCGACCGTCGGCAAGACGACCAACGTCCCGCCGTCCACGCTGAATACCTTCCACCGCAACCCTCGCAAGGGCGACATCCCGGCGATCATGGCGAGCCTGCGCCGCCATAACCAGTACAAACCGATCACGGTCAACGTCGGCACCCACACGGGCCGACCGAACGAGGTGCTGGCGGGCAACCACACCCTGCTCGCGATCCGCGCGCTGGCCGAGGACGACCCCGACGACAAGCGATGGCACAAGGCGATCGCGTTCTGGGTGGACGTCGATGACGACATGGCCGACCGAATCGTGGTCGCCGACAACCAAACCGGACAGCTCGGCGGGTTCGATGAAGCCGAGCTGGCCGAGCTGGTGGCCGGGTTCGGCTCAGACATCGAGGGCCTGGGGTTCACTGAGGCCGACATCGCCGACCTGAACGCGCTGCACCAGGAGGGGCAAACCGACCTACCGCCGTTCACCTCGCCATTCGATGACCGTGGCAACGGCTCCACCGGGGAGACCGGCCCGCGCGACGACGGGCTGGTGAACGCGAAGGACATGACTCAGCGCCGCGACGAGTACGCCGAGAACGCCGGTCAGCGCATGGTCGTGCTCTCGATGCCGATTAACGTGTTCGTCTGGGTTCAGGAGGCCCTGGCCGAGGTGCGCTCGGCTGAGGGCGTCGAGACCAACACCGACGCCGTGGTGAAGCTGCTGGAGGCGTACACCAGCCGGTCAGCGCCCGCGCCCGAGGCCACGCCCGAGCCGGTCGCCGACGAGTTCGAGCGATTCCCCGCCGAGCCGGGCGATCCTGAGGGCTTCGATGACGCTGGCGACTGAGCTTCATCGCCTCGATGTGAAGCGCGTGGCGTCAGCCGAGGACGCGACGACGTGCGTCGGCGACATGGTGCCCGAGCGCGAGCCGACCGACATGCGCCCTGGGACGGTGGTCTACGACGCCGACACGGGCGAGCCGGTCCTGGGATACCTCGCCCTGGCCGACCCAGGCCCGCTGCGGCGGGCGCTGCTCCAGATCGACTGCGGGGCGGCGGTCCAGCGGGCCAACAACTACCGCTCCCGGTCGCGGACGTTCGGCTATGCGCCGCGCCGCCCGGTGATCTGGCGCGAGGCGTGCGGCATCGCCACCCTCGGGCGCGACCAGCCCGACATCGAGGCGGTGCTGGAGGGGTACGCCGATCAGTTCATGGACGGGCTGGCCCGCATCGACGTCAACCTGATCCGCGCCGGGCGGGCGGCGACCGAGAGCGTTCGGCCCGACTGGAAGATGGGCGGCGCGCAGTTCTGGACCTCGGGCGTGGTCAACGACACCGCCCAGCTCCCGTACCACCGCGACGGGTTCAACTTCCCGGTCTGGTCGGCGATGCCGCTGGTCCGCCGGGGAACGCGCGGCGGTCATCTTCACCTCCCCGAGTACGACCTGGTGGTGCCGTGCGCCGACGCCACGGTGACGTACTTCGAGGGCTTCCGCCTGGTCCACGGCGTCACGCCGATTCGCCGGGTCAAGGCCAAGGAGGGCTACCGAATCAGCGCGGTCTACTACGCGCTGCGGGGGATGAAGAACTGCCGCTCAGCCGCCGAGGAAGCCGCCTACGGGCGGAAGCGCCGAACCGAGCGCGAGGCTGAAATGGCCGCGCGCCTGGCCGCTGGCGATCGGTCGATCCCCGGTCAGACCAAGGGCTGAGTTACCCGACCGGGGCGGGCAATAGGCTATCCTCGGGCCATGCCTCGGAACGTCCAGATCGCGATTCCCTCGTACCACCGCCCGCGCCGCATCGCTGAGACCACGCTGCCGCTGCTGCGCGACGGCGGCGTGGACATGGCCAGCGTGACCGTGTTCCTGACCGATGAGACCGAGCTGGCCGCGTACACGCCCGCCATCGAGGCGTTCGGCATCGGCGTCGAGGTCGGCCACGGCGTCGGCACCGCCGAGGCCCACAATCACATCGCCCGCCACTATCCACCAGGGACGCCGCTGGTCCAGATAGACGACGACGTGAGCCGCATCGTCCAGCGCCAGGACGAGAAAACGCTGGTCGATGTGCGCGACCTCCCGGCGCTGTTCGACCTGGCGTTCCATGAGGCGTGCGGGACGCTGTGGTGCGTGTACCCGGCGGCGAACCCGTTCTACATGGCCGACCGGGTGCGGCGCTCGGGTCTCTGGTACGCCGAGGGCTGCCTGTTCGGCTACGAGGTCTCAGGCGGTGACTGGGAGCTGTGCCACGTTGACCACGGCGACGACTACGAGCGGTCGATCAGGTTCTTCGAGGCCCTGGGCGCGGTGACGCGGCTCGACAACTACAGCTTCGTGAGCAAGTTCTGGAAGGAGCCGGGTGGCCTTCAGGACGTCCGCACGCCCGAGAACGTCATGGCTGGGCTGACGTACATCACCGACCGCTGGCCACACCTGGCGAAGCTCTACTACAACGCCGCCGGGCGTCCCAACCTGCGGCTGAAGGTGATCAAGTGACCGCCCTGATCGTCGCGCCACACTGCGACGACGCCGAGCTGGGCTGCTCGATGGTGGCCAAGGGCGCGCGGCTCGCCGTCGTCAGCGCGAACGACGGCGCTCGCTGGGAGGAGCAGGTCCAAGGCGCGGCGTGGATGGGCGTGGCCGACACCATGCGCGCGGGGTTCCCCGACGGGGAGGTGGTCCACGACCGCCACCTGGTCGGGTTCATCGAACTGGCGCTCACCGGCTGCGACGTCGTGTACTCGCCGCCGCTGGCCGACACCCATCAGGACCACGCCGCCGTCGCCCGCGCGGTGATCAGCGCCGCCCGCCGGTCGCCGGTCGGCATCATCGAGTACGAGACCCCGAGCGTGCTGCCGAGCTGGGAGCCGAACTGGTGGGTGCCGATGACGCCGACCGACCTGGACGAGCAACACCTGGCCCTGAGCTGCCACGTCAGCCAACACGACCGGCCCTACTTCAGCCCGCACTGGCTCGGCAATCGAGCCATGTTCCGAGGCCAACAGGTCGGCGTCCCGTTCGCCCAGACCTTCCGCGTGGTGCGGGCGGTCCGACAAGGAGGGTTCCTGTGACCATTCACCGCCTGATCTACCTCGCCGGTCAGCCCGGCTCGGGCAAAAGCACGCTGATGGCGCGCCTGACCGAGGGCTACGACCGAATCCACGTCGGCCCGCCCGAGGTGCCCGTGGCTCACGACCAGCTCACGCGCGAGGTGCCCGGCGGCGTCGATGACGGCACGATCGAAATCGTCGGAGCCGAGCTTGGCGAGCAGCGCGGCGCGTTCGGCGGCACCGACCTGCTCCCGGCGTCGATCATCGACAAGGCCATCCCGTGGATCGAGACCGCTCCGTACCGGCTGGTCCTCGCCGAGGGCCAGCGCCTCGCGAACAAGCGATTCCTCCTGGCAGCCGCCTCGACCTACCAGGTGACGCTGGCGCTGCTCGACCACGCCGACCAGGACGCCTGGAGGCGCAAGCTCAGCCGGTCGCGTGGCCGGATTCAGAACGAGAGCTGGGTGAAGGGTCGGCTCACCGCGAACCGTAACCTCGCCGACCAGCTCGACGGCAAGCTGGACATCTGCGTGCTGCGTGGTCATCCTGACGCGCTGTTCGAGCCGCTGAAGGCGGTAATCTCGGGCGATGGCTGAGGTCGAGTTTCCAGACCGCTCGGGCGTTCCGCTGCCCGACGTCTGGACCGCTGACGGCGCGTTCGACAGCCAGCGAGCGGCCCTGATCGCCGCTGAAACCGACGACTGGCCCGACGACCAGCGGGCGGCGATGCTGGCCAGCCTCCGTGCCGCTGAGGTGCGCGCCGTGGCCAAGACACGCTACCGGCACCCCGCCGACATCGCCCGCAGCGTCGATCCCAACTTCGTGCTGACGCCCGCCCTCGATCTGATCAGCTCGGCGATCGAGCGCGTGCTGGACAGCCCGCGCAAGATCAACCTGGCGATCACGATGCCGCCTCAGGAGGGCAAATCAACCACGGCGGCGGTCTGGACGCCGATCCGCGCGCTCCAGAAGAACCCGAACCGCCGGATCATTCTCTCGACCTACGCCGACGCCCTCGCCGAGGCGCACAGCCGCGCCGCCCGCTCAATCATCAGCACCTACGGCGCGGGCCTGACCGATTCGCTGACCGGCCTGGCGGTCGAGGACAAGATCGGACTGAAGCTCGCCCAGGGAGCGAACAAGGTCAGCGCGTGGTCGGTCGAGGGCGGCGCGGGCGGTCTGGTCGCCGCCGGTATCGGCTCCACGATCACCGGCCTCCCGGCTGACCTGTTCATCATTGACGACCCGTTCAAGAACATGATGGAGGCCGACTCAGCCGCCCACCGCAACCGCATCGAGGCGTGGTTCAGCTCGGTCGCGCTGACCCGCCTCGCGCCCGACGCCAGCGTGATCCTGATTCAGACCCGCTGGCACCCCGAGGACTTGGCCGGAAAGGTGTTCGCCGGGGAGAAGCTGCTGCCCAAGGGCGAGCGGACCTGGCGGTTCTTGAACATCCCGGCCATCGCCGAGGAGGGCATCCCCGACGCCCTGGGACGCGCGCCGGGCGTGCCGATGGTCAGCGCCCGCGACACCGCCGAGGCCAAGCGCAACTTCGCCGTCACGCGCCGCCAGGTCGGCGAGCGCACCTGGTACGCCCTCTACCAGGGCAGCCCGCGCAACCCGGCGGGCGGCATCTTCCAGCGGGCGTGGTTCGAGCCTCGGCTGCCTGAGCCGCCGCTGTACCCGATCGCCTCGATGGTCGGCGTGGACCCGGCTGACTCAGGCGAGGGCGACGAAGCCGGAATCATCGGCGGGATGCTCTACCACGACGCGGGCCAGGCCAAGGTCGCCCTGACCCACGACCGATCCGGCCAGTTCACCGCCGACCAGTGGGCGCGCGAGGCGGTGCTGCTGGCGCTCGAAATCGGCGCTCGGGAGGTCGCCGTCGAGAGCTACACCAGCTCGACCACCTACGTCCAGGTGGTCAAGCGGGCCTACCAGGCGGTCCACCGCGAGGCGGTGACCAAGGCCCACAACGGCGCGGCGCTGACCCCGGTCGAGCAGCGCGCCCTGACCGACATTCCGCCGTTCATGGTGACCAAGTGGCGCGGCCCGACCAAGGCCGACGCCGTGGCCCGCTCGGGCGCGCTGAGCCAGGCCCTCGAAACGGGGAAGTGCCGAACGGTCGATTACGTGATGCGCGTGTTCGAGGAGCAGGCGTGCGACTGGCAGGCCGGTCAACACCAGCCCGACCGGGTGGCGGCGGCGGTCATCACTCACGACAAGCTCGCCACGCTGGCGGGCGGCGGAATGCACCTGGCCAGTCCGATCGACGCCCAGGCGAGCGTCGTCGGGGTCGCGCCGCCCGCGTACCTGCGGCGCAAGATCGGCTAATCGCTGAGCTTGTCCACGACTTCGAGCCGGTACTGAGTCACCGGCAGAATCGGGCGCTGGAGCCGCTGGCACGTCGCCGCGCCGACCATCAGCGCGTCGGCTTCGTTGTTGCTCGCCAGGTCGGCCTCGGGGAACAGCTTGATCGCCGCCGCCAGAATGTGGTCCTTGTCGGTGCCCGGCCCTGAGCCTTTGCCGACGGTGAACTTCGCCCGCTGGCTGGTCCCGACGACGGTCACGGGCGTCCCGTGGCGCTCGCACAGCTCCAGCACCCGACCGAAAATCCACGGCAACACCCAGGCGTTCTCGCCCTTGGCGGCGAACGCCAGGTTCTCGATCCCGACGGCATCGACGCCCTCGAACGCTGGCTCGATCTGGTCGAGCAGCGCGTTCACCCGGCGCACCATCGCGCGCTTGCTCTTGTCCTTGGTGGGCTTGGGCGCGCTGACCGTCGCCGTGGCGATGACCGCCCGCCAGCGATCGCCGTCGTGCTCGCCGATGTCGATGCGCGCGAGACCCGTCGCCGTCAGCGAGGAGTCGATCCCAAGTACCCGAGGCATGGCGGTCATGTTACCCGACCCCGACGGGTAACTCTGTATCATCGCGTCCATGACAACGCTTGTGCTGATCGTCTGGACCCTCGCGGTGATGCGCCTGACGCGGCTGATCAACGGCGACAAGATCACCGACCGCCTGAGGCTGTACCCGGCTGGCAAGCTCCGCGCCGCCCAGCTCGTCCGCCAGGAGGCCCTGGGACACGGCCAGGTTCAGCGCGCCGCCGACGCCGAGGCCCAGATTCAACGCTGGGACAAGGTGCTGTACTTCATCGAGTGCCCCTGGTGCGTGTCGATGTGGATCGCCTTCGGCACAGCCTGGGTGCCGCTGTTCTTCCACCACAACGTCGTCGCGCGGTACATCGCGATCGCCCTCGCCGCCTCCCACCTGGTCGGCGTCATGGCCCGATTCGCCGACACCGAGGAAATTGACATCGAGGACGATGACGACCAGTAGCACGGCTGGGCGATAGCCTGTCCAACATGGCTGCCTCTAACCTGCGCGTCGTTCGCCGCTCCAAGGGCAGCCCCGCGCGGCGCTCGCTGACAAGCTCAGTAGGCCGCTCCCTGGTCGCGGCGAGCCAGCCAGTCGATGACCCGCAGAAGGCGTTCCGCACCGTCGTCGGTGCCGTGGGGCGCGCCGACTGGCAATCTGAGGCGTGGTCGTACCTCGATGAGACCGGCGTCGGCGAGCTGCGCTACTACGTGAGCTGGCGGGCGGGGTCGTGCTCGCGGGTGCGGCTGATCGCCAGCGAGATTGACGAAGTGACCGGGCTGCCGACCGGCGGGCTGACCGAGGACGCCGACGGCAAGGTGAGCGGCGAGGCGGCGCGGGTCGCCGAAATCTGCAAGCAGGTCGCCGGGGGACCGCTGGGCCAGAGCCAGCTCATCAAGCGCGTAGCCGAATGTCTGACCGTCCCCGGCGAACTGTGGATCGGCATTCTGGTCCGCGACGACGGCGAGCACTGGCTGGCCCTGACCCGCGACGAGATTCGCGCCAAGGCGGGCGGCGGCGCTGAAATCGAGATGCCGACCGGCGAGAAGCACGACTACGTGCCCGGCGTCGATCGTCTGTTCCGCGTGTGGAACCCGCGCCCTCGCCGCGCCAAGGAACCCGACTCCCCGGTGCGGGCGTGCCTCGACAGCCTGCGCGAAATCGTCAGGACCACAAAGAAGATCAAGAACGCCGACAAGTCCCGGCTGATCGGCAACGGCATCATCTTCCTGCCTCAGGAACTCAGCCTCCCCGCCGCCCAGGCACCCATCGCGGCGAACCAGCCCGGCGCGGCGCTCCCGGCGGTCTCGGGCGTGCCCGCCGCCGATCAACTGAGCAACCTGCTCTACAACGTCGCGAAGGTCGCCGTCGAGGACGAGGACAGCCAGGCGGCGTTCATCCCGGTCATGGCGACCGTCCCCGGCGAACACCTCCAGAAGGTCACTCACCTGAAGTTCGGCAACGAGGTGACCGAGGTCGAAATCAAGAAGCGAAACGACGCGATCGCCCGGCTGGCGATGGGCCTCGACGTATCGCCCGAGCGGCTGCTGGGACTGGGGACAAACTCCAATCACTGGTCGGCCTGGCAGATCGGCGACGAGGACGTTCAGCTTCACATCAGCCCGGTCATGGAGACCCTGTGCCAGGCGATCTACGAACAGGTGATCAAGGTCGTTCTCCAGCGCGAGGGCATCAAGCCCGAGAAGTACGTGCTCTGGTACGACGCCTCGGGCCTGACCGTTGACCCCGACAAGAGCGATGAAGCCAGCGAGGCCCACGACCGGGGAGCCATCACCAGCGAGGCGCTGCGGAAGTACTACGGGCTGGCCGACGACGCGGGCTACGACTTCCAGACCTTGGAGGGCTGGCAGGTCTGGGCGCAAGACGCCGTGGCCAAGAACCCCGAGCTGATCACCACACTGCTGCCGCTGCTGGACAAGAACGTCCAGGGCCTCGACTTCCCCGCGCCTCAGCCCGCGCTGCCGCCGGGCCAGGACCAGGGGACCGGCGAGGAGCCAGCCGACGAATCGACCGGCCAGGAGCCAGACACCGAGAGCGAGGCCGAGAGCGAGGCCGGGGCGCGCGTGATCGAGCCTGCCGAAATGATCCTCGCCGAGCGGGTGCTGGTGACCCGCGCGCTGGAGCTGGCCGGGAAGCGCCGCGCTCGCACGAACGAGCTGAAGTCACGGCTGAGCGGTCTCGCCGCTCACGACTACCACCGCGTTCTCGGGCCGGTCGCCGAGACCGAGATTCCCCGGCTGATCAACGGCTGGGACACCGCCCTCGAAGATCACGCGATCCGGCTGCTGGGCGTTGACACCGACGCCATGCGCGCCAGGGTGCGCGCTGAGATTCGCCGCGAGCTGACTCAGCCGGTCATCGACGGCCAGGTGGTCTGATGTTCCCTACCCGAGGCGAAGCCCTCGATCGAACCATCGAGTTCGAGGCGGCGCTGGCCGACCTGTACTCCGAGGCGCTGAACGCCTGGGTCGTCCAGGCGCGCCCGCTGGTGATTCCTGATCTGGCTGGTCATGTGATCAATGGAGACCCTGCTTTGGTTGCTGCCTCGACTCCACCGAACCCGTCGGGAGTCGATCAAACCGCCGGGGTCTGGGATCAGCTTTCGACTGAGCTGATCCTAGCGGGCCTGTCAACCTTGTG
>Ga0209074_10000003_pt1 | contig 53200 bp, 83 predicted proteins | sample GAPlitter_FD_187522 | JGI IMG/M metagenome (GOLD analysis project Ga0209074, IMG submission 187522) | Agricultural soil microbial communities from Georgia to study Nitrogen management - GA Plitter (SPAdes) (version 2) | ecosystem: Environmental > Terrestrial > Soil > Agricultural land | place...
ATGAGGATCTCGTTAGGTAACGGCCTCTACATCGAGAGTCGCAACACAGACGTTCCCTCGAAGAGGAACGTCAAGAACAAGGGAGGCTCTCTGAAGCGACTTCACTCTCGAGAGACGGGGAGGTCGGCAGGCGGAACGAACAACACCTCAAGGGCCATCTACGCCAACTTCATCACGTCTCCGGAGACAGGAGAGGTGTTCATCGACCGAGTCACACCTCGAGAGACGTGCGTTACGGTAGACAGCACCAAACGTAAGTACACATGGGATCTCGGTGGTAACTGTTCCACCGGTTACATAGGAGGTAAGGGAATATGAGCGACAAGAGCTACTACGACACGTCACTAGATCCGATCAGCCCCAACTTCGACCTCAACAAGTTCCTAGATCGGAGTGTCGACGACATCGAGAGCGTTGACGACCTCGATCCGATTATCGGAGCGTACGTGGTTCCGAAGAACGACATCCAGAACAGGTTCTAGTCGCACTGAAAGGGTAGGTTGGTGACTTCGAGACTTGAGAGACGAGTCGAAAGGTTGCCTTCCTACCTCGTCAGAGGGACGAGGGGAAATGAGGGAGTGGTTATGCGTATCTCGGCTGCGTTAGTTTCCGGTTTGGTAGCCACGAGTACCGTAGGAATTGGTCTCGCGCACATGGGTGCAGAGGCTCGCAGCAACTCGGAGACCGCTAGCGTAACGTCTGTGGTCTCTGCCGACAAGGAGCCGTCGAAGTTCCGCTTCACGCTACCGCAGACCTACAAGAGCTGGCTCGCACAACGCGAGAGCGTGAAGGTGTGCGTTCCGCTTAGTGGTGCTCAGTGGGAGGATTGCCTGCTCGGCCACTACGAGGCCAAGACGAGCTACAGGTTGTCGCACGTGGAGTACAAGGTCAACCGAGCGAAGAAGACGTTCACCGTTAGCTACTCGAAGATCACACTGCCGAAGGGTGGAGATCGACTGACGAACAAAGACAAGGACTTCGTTGGGGTAGACCACACAGTCTACTGCAAGATCTACTCCAACAGTGGACCGGACAACGAGAGCGAAGTCATCCTCTGCAGTAACGGTACGAGCTACTAGAGTTAGGTTGGTGTCCTCAGATGAGGATCTGAGGATGCCTTCCTAGTCCGAGTAACTCTATGAGGGAGTTGACATGACGCAAGAAGAGGCAGACACGTACCAGCGTACGCTCGAGAAGCTGAAGAGGAGTGGACTATGATCGGGAAGCACTGCGGTAAGGTGCTGTGGAGCATTACCGACAACCAGTTCTACTTCCGGAAGCAGTGCCAGGTCTGTAAGGTGATCTTCAAGCAGAGGAAGAGGGTAGCGAAGTGAGCGACCTTACACCAGAGCAGATTCAGTACGAGTTGGACCAGATGGTGCTCGATGGCCTTATCGTCCTTGTAGGGACGGATGAGACTACTGGTGACCCACTGTACAAGTTGGCGGAGGGATGGCAGAGCCATGAGTAGGGTGAACACGAGCTACGCTGAGGTCATCGTTACCGTTGTTGGTGTAGAACAAGTTACCACAGAGGACTTCTCCACCATCCTCGTAGCACCAACGACACGAGTGTTCCGTATGGAGTTCGACACCATCGAGAACGCACTCAACTACATCGACACCTCGAACGATCCCAAAGGTTTGGTAAACGTTCAAGAGATGGGGAAGTAACATGCGCAGCAAGTGGGAGATCCTGGCCGAGAGGCTAGAAGAGAAGAGGAAGGCCTTCGAGAACGCGTCGAAGGAGATCACGGACCTGATCGAGCGACCGTTCCCACAGGACGGTTACACCGAAGGGAAGTGCGGCTCCTGTGGTGTTGTGTTCGCAACATGGGCGGACCACGATGCGCACTACTTGGTCGACGACGAGCGGTACCTCAACTTGGGTAACTGCCCGACGAGGTACAACGCAGGACGTCTGATGCCACAGCTGACCAGTTACCTCTGGAACGAGGCACACACGTTGAACGCGACCAAGGACAAGCTGAAGGCCAAAGGTACACCTATCACCCTAGCGGAGGGGAACAAGACATGAGAAACGTACAGGCGTGGCTTGTGAAGCTGATGAAGCCTGAGGGCGAGTTCGAAGAGAAGCTAGTTCACGCGGAGCAGATGGGACTAGCCTCCAACATGGTTGTGTTCCTACTCGATGGGGACATGGTCGCAGTGTTCAACACCATGCTCGTTCACTCCGTTGAACAGGTCGACGTGCTCGCTGGACTCTAGGTGTTGCGCGGGATGTTTCCGACGAGGAAGCCGCCCGTGTTGTACTCAGAGACCACAGGGAGATGAGGAAAGAGATGGATGAAGAGCAGTACGTGAACTTGCAAGTGACTGCCACGATGAATGGAGAGCAGTACACAGCACTAGTGGCTGCGATGACGCACTGGTGCGAAGAGCATCCTGAAGAACGAGATGCCGTTCGACAGATCAGGTCGATCGAGTTCGTAAGGTCAAGGTAATGCTCTGGAGAAGTGCGTTGCCACCGTTAGAGGGAGGACCGATGAACGATGAAGAGCTCCTGAGGAAGTACCCAGGCCTCAGGCATGAGGTAGAGACACACCCTGATGACGAGTTAGGTAAACGACTGAACGAGGAAGCCTTTACGGTGCTCAAAGAGCACCAGGAAGCCAAGAGAGTTGAGAGGAACACAGCGATGAGAAGTCTACGGACCAGCAAGACTCGACACTCGACGGGTGAGGGCACAGACTACGAGCTCTACCACCTTAACGACCTGTCGAAGCATCACGCGTTGACGTTGATCGATGCACTCTCTCAGGCACGTGCGAACTGCGTTGACCAGATCCGCAAGGCTGAAGACGTCAACGCCTTGGCACAAGGTGAAGGTAACAACGAGATGAGGTTGGTCGAGGACCTCAAGCATCTGGGTAGCATCCTTGACGCGATCTGCACCATGGAGTACAACCTACGAGACACCGTGGAGTTCTGATGGCGATGAAGGGTGTGACGTTCGGTGTTACCATTCGATTGGTAGTGCCGAGTGACAACGAGTACGACACGGAGAGCTACGCCGATGCGATGGCGTCACTCATTCGGCACGATGCCGTTGTTGGCAGTAAGTTCGGGCAGTTCGATGGACTACAGGACGTGGAGGTAACACCACTATGACTCTACTAGAGTGGTGGGCAGCTGGGTCAGCAGTCGTTGGAGCTGCGTGGGGATTTGTGAGACTGTGTCGGCGTGCACCAGGCTGCACGTTCATATCCTCGAACGTTAGGGGTATTACCAGTACTCCACTGTATGTGGAGGAGGAACACCTTCGTAAGTTCCCTTACGAGGACCAGCTTAACAGGGAGATGTGATGGAAGCGAAGAGGTTGTCGACCCTCATTGGGGAACTTACTGAACTCCTCGGACGGTTCGGGGACGGATACGTCGAGGTGTTCCCGGAGACATTGCGCAAAGACGGATCGGTACCAGTTGCTATTTGGTCCGAGGATGACGAGCAGTACTACCTTGAGGTCGAAGTCCAGGACTGATCTCACTGGCCGAGTTAGCGGTGCGACCCTCTTACTTTGAGTAGGCGGGCGCACTGCTAGTTCTACCAAGGAGGAGAGATGGCAAGGAACCTATCGTCGGCTTCATACCTAACCATGGAGCCCAAGAACCCCACACCAGATGAGCCTAGGTACGCTGACGGAAGAGCGAAGCCTACCCAGATCCCTATACGGACTGCAGCCACGTGCGATCACGAGGCCTATGTTTGTCTGACCATGGAGTGTATCAAGGCATGGCAGGAGGATCACATTATCCACTTCGAGAGAACGACTGCAGGTCGACGGTTCAAGAGGGAGCTAGGACTGTGAGGGCACTACTGTATCGGCCGAGCTGGCAGGCTCTACGAGTGTCGTTCCTGAAGGAGAATAGGAACGATGGTGGCTGGACTACAGCTACCGGTACAGAAGCTAACCTGTACAGACTGGTCGACTACGTGTCTCTCAACGCAGAGACGGTCGACGAGTTCGCGCTCGAGGCCAAGTCGATGGGTTACGGAGTACGTCAAGAGGAAGCAGTGAGGCTGTACCGAGCCATTAACTGTCTCAACGCCGTTCGCATGGGCAACTCGGGACAAGGTGATGCAGGCTCATCGCGTGACCAGGTTGTCCTAGAGGTTAGGGACAGCTTCCAGCGCATGCAGACTCCACGCTACCACGAGTTCCTTACGTACGCGTCTGTAAGGTGGGACTGGAGAGTGGTCAAGCAGGAGCTTCAGGTCGAGTACGACAAAGGCAACATGCATGGGAGGTTCGACGAGATCTACAAGAGCCTAGAGAGCAGGTCCAGGAAGAGCCTACATATGGCTACCAGGCCAGAGCTCAGAACGTTCTTGTCACTGATGGACGAGGTTCGTAATAGTGGTTAAGCCCAAGCTACCATGGCTGAAGATGGTTGTATACTTCCCCTTCTGCCTGGTGAACGTAGCTGTTGGCCTGTTCTTCCTGTTCCTACCACCAGTAGGACTCCTCATCGGGATACCTATGCTAGTCCTTGCGTGCTGGCCTTATGCCACGTGGCTGTCGAAACACATCCACGCGGGCGTAGCTTACGCAGACAGGGACCAGGGGCTACTCGACGAGGAAGAGGTTCCGTGGGAGCAAGCATCGGAGCTTAGCGAGGACGAGATCATGGACATCATTATCAACCAATCAGGGAGAGGTCGCAATGAGTGACGAAGGTGTCACCCTAAACATCATCATGAAAGACTATGCTACACCAGTCCTCAGCCAACTGATCGTCGACTGGTTCATGTGGCTACCAGTTAACGAACAGATCTCGTGGCTAAAGTCCATCGGCATCGAAGCCTCCAGACGTGAAGAGTACATCGGCGCCATGAATGATCAAGCTCAACACCCTGTGGTGCTTCCGTCAGCAACGCCCGCGCCGGCGCCTGCTACTGGATCGATCCCAGTCATGACGCAGCACGTCGACATCACTCCAACGATGGCACTCAAGGGAGGACCTCACGTCAAGGGTCGACCCAAGCCACAGCCTGGGAGCAACCTATTGGCCTCTCCTACGGTCGACTTAACGAAGCGTAAAGGTAAGTCCTAGGTCGTGCTCGCGCTGTCACCTCATCGAGGTCGGCAGTGCTGGTTCTACCAAGGAGGAGACCAGTGGTAAGCACAACCAGGCTCGTCTGCGCAGAACGTGGACACATGTGGCCTAACATCAAGGACGCGCCATACTTCCAGGAGAGAGCAGATAGACGCCTGGGGATCAAGTACGTGTGGGTTCTTCGCCTAGCGTGCGAGCGTCCGGGTTGCGACCGAGAGAGGATCGACAAGTGTATGCCTCATACACTTAAGCTCATCACTCGTTCATACAAGGGTGAGTACGAGAAGATGGGTAGAGTGTCTAGAGAGACGCTTCGCAAGGAGCTCGTCAAGAGGGAAGGGAAGAAGTTGTGACCAAGTTCCCGGATATTGGTACAGGAGAGAACATGTCTAGCCAGCTAGACCGTGCGGCGCAGTACAAGAACGCCGTCTTCGAGTTGAAGGTCCGAGCTCGAGAAGATGACAACTACCAGAAGCAATGCGTGGGCTGTAAGGAGAAGATCTTCTTTGTTGAAGGCGAGCACGCAGTAACGCATGGTCACATCTACTCTCGCGCAGGAATGTCCGAGTGGTCTATATCTCTGCTCTGTGAGTACTGCTTCGACAAGATCATGAAGGAGCCTGAAGAGGTCGAGCCCGAGGAAGTCAACAATGGCTTGGACTTCGGTCCAACGACTGATCCGTTCGATTGCTAAGTAGAGACCGATCCAAAAATATCTTCGAGGTCTCGCTTGATGGGTACTACTGGACTACGCTATAATAGAAGTAGAGCAAAAACATAAGGGTGTTTTTGCTTCCGGATCACAACAGGAGAACATCATGGCACGTAGAGGAAGAGACAACACTGTGACTGAAGAGACCACCACCGTGGAAGAGTTCCAGCCGGAGCTCGAGGTCGACGGCGAAGGCATCGAAGAGGTCGACGTTCCGGCCGAGGACGACGAAGCCGAAGTCATCGCCAGCACCGAAGGCAGTGACACGTCGGAAGAGAAGCCGGCCAAGGAGCCTGCTGCTCCGAAGCGTGGCGACCTGCCCGAGGGGTTCATCACGCCGGTCGCGTTCGCCAAGGTGCTCAGCCAGCCGCTCGACGGTAACGCCGAGAACCTGGACCCGAGCAACTGGCGATACACCCACTCGAAGTCCGGTGACCACGTCGTCGCGCCCCAGATGGTGTACTCGTACATCCGGTCGGCGAAGGACGGGAAGAACCCCCTCGCCACTCAGACCGTGACCGACAGCAACGGCGTCCAGCGCGAGAACATCCTGGTCCTCGCCGATGCGCTGGCGTGGTGGGACGCGAAGGCCAAGCGTACCGCGGCTTCTGCCGAGAACGCGAAGGCCAAGGCTGAGAAGAAGGCGGCCAAGCCCGAAGCCACCGAGACCGCTTCCGCGACTGACGCTGCCCCCGTCGGCGAGGTCGAGGAAGCCGAGTAGTCCAGGGAGGTCCCTCAAGGCTAGTTGAGGCCTGGACTACTCAAGAAGAGCCGGTAGGTAAGTACCAGAGGTCCCCTCATACCTCCGAGGAACACCTACCGGCTCTTCCTTTACACACTTGATATACCTTGTAGGACTATAGTATAATTGTATTACACCGCAACAGAAAGAAGTGCAATGGAAATAACCGTAAAGCCGGAAGACTCCGAAGTGGTGAGTGATATGGTAGATGCTACCATATCAGCACTCGGAGACGCGAAGACACATGCGGAGTCATGTAAATCCGTCAACTCAGTGAAGATGTTGACGGAAGTAGTTGCTGACTACGACTACCGTATCAAGGTCCTACAGGATATCAAGGGCCAACTGGAGGCGCAGAAGGATGTCTGAGCAGGAAATGGAAGCGCCAGTAGCTGTCTTCCGTCACGCTGTAACGGTATACATGGAGATGGCAGCTCAAGGTACAGTCATCCAGGCCGAGGATAGCAACATGCTAGTGTACGAAGGTAAGCTCGTGGAGCTTGTCGTCGACACTTGCGGGCTTAGTGTACCGTACTACACCAAGGTGACTCAGGCCCTCAAGGGTATGGGTTGTGCTCGTCAGCTACGACGTGGTGGCGGGTCCAGTCCTTCGCAGTGGGAACTGATTAGGGAACCAACCCCAGAGCTTTGGGAGGCTTACCTGAACAGCGCTGACCCTGAAGACACTACCGAGTACGCACCAATGCAGACGGTGCGAGATCTAAGTACCCGAATCAAGCGGATCGAGAAGGCGATTGGGATCATCACATGAGTGACGAGGTAGACGAAACGTTCGAAGATCATAAGCGCTGTCCAAGGTGCAAAGAGCCTGGCGAGGACAGTGGATCGGTAGCTGCACCCAATGCACCTAAGGGTACCAAGCTGCATACCATCTACTGTCGAAACGAGAGGTGTAAGTGGTTCAACACGCCTTGGCTCGTTCAGGTCAATCCTGACGGTAGCGTTCCGAAGCCTGTAGACCACAAGAAGCGACCCAAGATGTATGTCGGCTTCGAGGGTCATGATCAGATGGCTAACCAGATCAGGGAAGCGATGGAAGCCGACCGAGCAGCATCACTGCTGCGCGGATCAGAAGTACGACGGAGGCCTCGTTGAGTTTGCGACCCAGGGACGTTGAGCTTGTGCTTATCGTCCTTGGGGTACTCACATGGCTACTCATCCTGTTCTGCGTGCTCTGGATGGTAGTAGACGTCTTTAAGAACTTAGCTTGAGAGTAAGTCTCTCCGTATGTCTAATAGAGTCTCTTGGAGTCTAATAAGAAATTCCCCTAGGGCTCGTAGTAACTATCACCTAGAGGATCTTGCTAGTTAGACTCTTAGCTAGACTGAGCACAGAGGGTGTGCAGAAGACCACAGGGAGGTGAGCTTGCTGACGTTGATGGCAGTTTCAGAGTACGCTAAGGCTAGAGGAATTAGTCCTCAGCTGATCCATTACTACATCCGTGAGGAGAAGCTCGAGGTCGACAACTGTGAGTGCGGTCGTCGATGCGTACGTGTAGAAGAGGCAGACAAGTTCTTCCGAGAGAAGGGGAAGATCAAAGATGAAGGTGTGGCCTCGTCTAGCCCCACTTGACATGAGTACTGATCAGGTTTGTCCTGAATGCTTCTCTCGGTACATCATGTACAATGGTAACTACATGTGTGAGGGATGGGAGTACAGACAGGACTCTAGTGACCCAGGCTGCCGATGGGCTATGCCAGATACACGTGACATGTCTGAGCTCTTCATTGCCTGCTACAGTTCACTAATGCGTAACAGAGGACAAGAGCCTGAGCAACGGGTTATCGACGAAGCAAGAAGGGATACACGAGGCGATGTGTAGTCATAACTTGGTCGACGTCTGGGGAGACAGTCCGACTCCTCTGGCAACCGAGATTACCAAGGACGAGGCACGAGAGATCATCAACGTCGACAACGTCAGTAGGTACATGCAGTGCGCCAACCCGTCCTGTGGAGTTGAGATCGAGGAGTAACATGACCGAAGGGGAGAAGTTCCAGCTCAAGAAGTTCCAGGTCGAAGACGTTATCAGGATCGCCAAGGCAGGTAACGGTGCTATCGGTTCGGAGATGGGTACGGGGAAGACCCACGTAGCGATCGAGCTGGACAACATCTGGTACAGGACTGCTAAGGTCAAGCTCCCGACACTGGTGATCTGTCCCATCAACGTCTTCTCGTCCTGGGTAAGTAAGTACAAGTGGCAGTCACCTGAGACAGACGTGTTCGTGATCGACCGTAAGAACCGTACGGCATTCATTCAGGCCATCAAGGAGGGTAAGGCCGATGTCTACATTATGCATTGGGACGCACTCAGGCTTCTTCCAGAGCTCGCCAAGATCAAGTTCAATACCGTCATCGCGGATGAGGCTCATCGTGCCTCGAATCGTAAAGCGCAGGCGACCCAGGCACTCAAACGTATCCCAGCCGTACATAAGCTGGCTATGTCTGGCACTCTTAGTGGCGATCAGCCTCAAAATCTCTGGTCGATACTAAACTGGCTCTGGCCTAAGGTTTACAGGTCCTTCTGGAGGTTCGACAAGCAGTACGTCGTCCGCAAGGTAGACCCTAGGGGCTACACGACAGTAGTCGGTGTACAGAACGCACAGTCCCTAAAGAAGGAGATGAGCCCATGGTTCGTTCGTCACCTGAAGAAGGAGAAGTGTTGTCCTCACCATCCCGAAGGAGTAATGTCCTGGCTCCCCGACAAGACGTACGATCGAGTCTGGGTAGAACTCTCAACAGAGCAGCGCAGGATCTACAAGCAGATGAAGGACCAGATGGTAGCTTGGGTGAACGAGCACGAATCGTCACCGCTAGTTGCTTCAGTTGCCGTTGCTCAACTAACTCGGCTGAGTCAAATTGCACTCGCTACACCAGAGATCCGTACGGAGACCAAGCGCAGGAGGGTTAAGCGCTGGGCAGATGCTACAGGCTCATTGATCAAACCAGAGATTAGGGCTGACAGCGACGGCAAGCATCGAGCATACTACCCTCCAGGCTCTAAGCAGATTCAGGTACTAGAGCCATACCAGGCTCAGGTAGTCTACCTCAAGCTGCCTAGCTCCAAGTTGGAAGCCGTACTTGAGATCCTGAAAGAGCACCCCGAGAAGAAGTTCGTCCTGTGGTCAGCTTCGAAGAAGATGTGCTACCTGATGCAACAGGCTCTCCTGGAGCACAAGATCAAGTCTCACGTCCTAAGCGGAGATACACCACAGGGACAGCGTGACAACATGTTGGCGAACTGGCAGCACGATGACTACCAGGCGTTCATTGGTGTCATCTCTGCAGCTGGCGAAGGCATCGATGGACTACAGAACACGACCGATACGGCTATCTTCCTAGATCGTGACTGGTCAACGAAGGCGAACAAGCAGGCCGAAGATCGGTTGCACCGACCAGGGCAAGTGAATAACGTCAACACCATCGACATCATGGCCAAGGATACTATTGACCTAGGTCGGCATACACGTCTAGCCGAGAAGTGGGAATGGATCAAGGCCATCTTGGGCGACAAGGTGAACCAGGAGACAGGGGAGATGAAGGCAGCATGAGTGAAGAGCCTGAGGGTGCCACTACAGAGTTCGGTAGCTGCATTGCCGATCACGACTACTTCGTCATCATTGGTGTAACAGACGTCGACAAGATGAGGGACGAAGCCTTTCGACGTCAGCAGGGCGACTACTACGCCACGACGGAGTCGTCCGTACTACACCATCATCGGTTCGACGAGGAGTGCGACAAGGACCCGAGCAAGCACGAGGTCTGGTTAAGGAAGGACCAGTTGTAATGCCTACAAGCGGTAACTTCGGATACGATGGCAACAATGGTGGAGGAGAACCAGACTGGGATCTGTATGGACCTAACGATACAGCCAAGCCGGAACCGACTCAGCATGCACTAGAACGTCAGAGAGTCATCTGGCCAAGTCAGGACTACCTGTTCGCACCTTCGTTCAAGGTACCTGATCGACTGAAAGGTGCTCCCCCGGGACACTACGTAGTGGAGGCAAACGAAGTGATCAGTGCAGATACTGCAGAGAGTCTGGAACGTCAGGCAGAGCGACTGCTGGAACGAGCCAGAGAGGTAAGAAGGAAGTACGACCGTTTCGGAGAGGACGACTTCCCGGATGGTGCAATCATTGTCTTCGACAAGGTGTTCCATGAGTACAACGGACGCCAGCTACACAAACCGTCGAAGCCGTACCACTACGCTGCCATCAAGATGAACGGTCTGTGGTCTACTACGGGTCCGAGGTCGCCGAAGAGCTTCACCTGGACCGAACTGATCCGGTGGATGGGTGACGGCGTTCAGGAGATCTACTACGTCTCAGAGATGGAGAAGTTCGTCGGATGATTCGAATCGTGAGATGGACTTGGACTAACTGGACCTTCGGAGTCTGGTATGCCAAGTTTGGTAGTCGTCGCCACTTCGGTATCGACATCGGACCGTTTGAGGTCGTCTGGAAAGACAAGTACGTACCCAACAGGAGGATCCGCTAATGGTTGAGTACCTAGAGAGTGGTGAACCGATACCGGATGGTCGTGTCACTATCGAGATCGGTCTGGAGCTAGCGTACGTTTGGGATCCGGGCAACCGTCACTTCATGAACTATACACCACCTCACGAGCCGAAGCAGTCATATGTCTTCTGGTTCAAGGACCTCGATAGGTTACAGGAGACACAGAACTACTTCTGCATCATCTTCCCCAACGACAAGGGTGACAGAGCCAACACTCGTATGCAGATTCCTTGGGGGCAGATCCTATCGATCCAGCTCAACAAGAACTCCGACGAGTTCGTAGCAGCTGCTAGAGCCTACCACGGCAACCTACCCGAAGAGTTCTTCGACACACGTTACGGAGGTACCTGCATTGCCTGTGCGAGTCGTAGTAGAGTTCGAGGATGACAAAGATGCTAAGCAGTTCGTCAGAGACGCCCTGAACACGTATGAGCTCGACCACTACAGGTTCAAGGTTACGGCTGTATACAAGAAGCCTACCCTGTTCTGTAATCCGGACGACGGTCACCGTGGACGTAAGAGAACCACAGGGTGGACTCGCGGACGTAAGTGGGGTTGGTGGGTCTGTGGTGTTTGTGGTAGGCCTACGAAGCGTTGGGCCACTGGAGACATCTGGCAATACTCCATGGGTTACAATCTGTTACCACCATCAGTCTCATCACTCGAACGAGGTACAAGGAGTACACACGAATGGACAGAAGAAGAGTTGGGTTTGGAGTCTTGCGACTTGCCGGAGGACTCGTCCTCATCTTCGGACTAGAGACCTTGGTGTACATGTACGTCACTCAGGGTCTCTGGTACACCATCTTCGCCTGCGTTATGGGGGGCATTTATGGATGGAACATCGACAACCTATATCGAGGTCGCGTCATCAAGAACCTCTGGAGGAGAAGCAATGGGTAAGGTAGTTACGATCGAGTTCGACACGGAAGAGTCAGCGCAGAACTTCTACGACGCTTACAAGGACTTACCTGATAGGCTGCCAGCCTTCAAGAGCATCGAGATGGACTGGCATACCCCACACGAGCTGTACGAGCACCGCTACACCCTCTTCAGGGCTCTGGTGTTCAGTAGCCACAGGTTGCGGAGCTGGATGTCGAAGCAGCACCACGACGGAACGATGTTCAAGGACTCATTCATCGTGGGGATTAACCTTCCAAAGGGTCCTATCACCTACCACCTCCCCATGAGTTGGTGGCCTCACTTCGTAGGCATTACGGAGTACGAGAAGGCGCCTGAATGGGATGGCTGTACTCCTGAGCAGGGCCTCGTTCGACTCAATGAGACCATCGACTCCATCCAAAGATTCGATGCCTTACAGAGGGAGAGGTCATGAAGGAGGTCTTACTGAACCCCTTCATTCTCTTCGTCCTGTTCTGTCTGTCGGTAGCGTTAGCCGGTAGCAGATTCGATTGACGATTGATCGTAGAGGAAAGAGTTGACTTCCCAAGGGTTTCCACTATATAATTATAGTATAAGCCCGCAGAGAGGGATGCAGGTGGATCAAGACATCAACTGGTATATAGATCGTCGACTCGTTCATGAGTTCCACACGTCTGAGCGGAAGTCGTTTCGAGGGTGTCGACGTCGGTGGGACTGGATCTTCCGAGAGGGATTCTACCCCAAGCTGACTCCCAAGCAGCTGGACTTCGGGACTGCCTACCACAAGGCTGAAGAGGTCTACTACGCACCTGAGACCTGGGATATGCCTCGAGAGGTAGTCCTTGAGCAGTCCATTCGAGCGTTCGTTGACAAGAACAATGAGCAGAGGAAGATCGCTCATGACGTTCTGATGTACAAGACTCCTGAAGAGGTCGATGCGGACTTCGATGAGCGCAAGGCCCTCGGTATCGGAATGCTTAGGTACCAGCACGAGGTCATTAGTCCTAGAGAAGATCAGCACTGGCGACCTATCAGAGTCGAGATCCCCTTCATGGTACCCATCCCTCACCCTGACACAGGTGAGCAGATGTGGTGTAGGTGCGACGCCTGCTATAAGAAGACCACTGATTGGCATGGAAAGACTACCGAGAACTGGCCAGAAGGCGGATGGGCGGGTCTCCCAGTTGTCTACGCAGGTCGTCTTGACTGTTTGGGGGAGGACGACAACGGTGACCTCTGGATCATCGACTGGAAGACCGCAGCTCGTATCCCAGACGACCATTCGTTCCTCGATCTGGATGACCAGGTAGGCTCTTACGTTTGGGCCCTGTGGTCTATTGGGATGAACGTGCGAGGGTTCATCTATCATGAACAGAAGAAGGGCTACCCCCTTCCTCCTCCTCGCAACAAGAACATCCGCCTAGGTCGTATGTACTCCGTCAAGGCCGACATGGATACAGACTTCGATACGTATCTGAAGGCTGTCTCTGAGGGCGACACCAAAGCCTATACTGATGGACTGTATGATACGTACCTCAACTTCCTCAAGTCCGAAGGTCAGATCTTCTACCACAGGGCTCAGATTCACAAGACCGAAGAGGAGCTTCTGAACCTTCAGCGTGACTTGGGTAACGAAGTTCTCGACATGATTGCGCCTGACTTGAGGATCTACCCCAACCCAAGTCGTTCAGGTTGGGGAGGCTGTAGTGGTTGTGCATTCAAGGAGCCCTGCACCGAGAAGACTCGTGGTGGAGACTATGAGTACGGGCTTGAGACAATGTTCGAAAGGCGCGAGGCTTACTACTTGAGGGAAGAGCCTAGCACAGATAGGAAGTCGCAACAATAGTAAGGCTGACGGACGTGGGATAATGGGATGTCGGCACGTCCGTCAGTCTATCCCATTCAACAACAGGAGGAAGCGATGCTAAGAGCTATTTGGGTCATCACCAGGGCAGTAGTGCCTAGGCGAGGAATCTACGAAGACGGTCAGTCACCTTGTGACGGGACCAATGTCGATAGTGGTCGGTGCAGTCGAGGTAACCCTCGAGTGTCTCCTCGTCAGAACCCTATCGACGATAACTGTAACGCTCCATCACCTAACAGGTGAGACTGGTAACGCTGCTTCTGATTAGGTTATATCAGAAGTGGTACACTAAGTACACGCCTAGGTGTTGGCAGACACCCTCCTGCAGCCAGTACGGATACGAAGCCATTCGGGACTATGGCTTCCGAAAGGGAATCGTGATGGCTGCAAACAGGATCGAAAGCTGTACACCAGAGAACAAGGAGCTCCAATGCCAGACGTCTCTCGAGAAGAGTTCGACGCACTAGTCCAACGCGTTACAAAGCTGGAAGGAATACAGCCTCAGCCTACAGGTCTCCAGGTCAAGGCGACCCCTCAGATTGGGGCTGTCAAGGTAGACTGGGTTCCTACCATCGGCAAGCCTGTTCTGAAGTTCGAAGCCGGTCGAGACGGTGTCGATACCAGCGGCTCAGGAGTCTGGACTGGTACCTACGTAGCTTCAGCTAGGACAACCACGTTCGACAAGCTCAAGAATCAGGCCTACAAGTTCACAGTCAAGGCCTTCTACACAGACGGGACTACTGAGCAGCAGATCGTCCGGGCTATCCCTGCGCCTGTGATCGTCGTTCCACCTACAACTGATACCAAGGGTATCGCTTGGCTGTCGGGTGTCTCGGATACCTGGGACCGAGCTCAGGGCTGGGAGAAGTTCCGTGGAACACCTCTCACCTACATGAGGGTATGGTCTGACTCCGATCGCTTCAACATGTTGAACCTTCCATCGATGGCCGATGTCACTCGTGGGGGTTACAAGGGTACTCTCGACCTTGCCTGTGGAGGCCCTAGCGACTGGGGCGACGCAGCTAGTGGAGGGTTCGACGGTGTCTGGCGTCAGCAGTGTCGACAGGCCTACACCTTGTGGGGAGGCTTGCGAGAGCTTCATCTGTCACCCGCACACGAGTTCAACAACGGTTACGAGTGGAAGGTCGATGCGAGCGAGCAGGCTAACTTCCGTAAAGGGTGGGCACGCTTCTACAGCATTGTGCAGGAAGAGCTAGTAGAGCGAGGCAAGAACGCTAAGGTCTTCCTGTCGTGTAACTCCGACACTAACTCTGGTTGGCGGATCGACGGAGGCCTTCCTGATCCAGAGTACATCGATGGCATAGGTGTCGACTTCTACAGCATGTGGCCTCCCCTCGACAGTCAGGCAGCGTGGGACGCCAACCTGGATACCTGGAAGGGAGGGACGCCAAGGGGCATCAGGGCTTGGAAAGACTTCGCCAAGCAGATCAAGAAGCCTATCTCATTCCCGGAGTGGGGCCTCAATCCTAGTCAGCCAAACAACCCCACGGACAACCCCTTCTTCATCCGTGCGATGTACGACTTCTTCCGCTCCATCGCTCCCGTGGATGCATACAAGCCTGGCCCCGGTGAGCTCGCCGGTGAAGCGTACTTCAACGCCTGGACGGATCACGGCCAGTTCCTTCCACAGTCTTCTAGCGCACCCAAATCTCGTGACGCGTATCTAGCGCTCAAGTGGGGTGTAGTCTAGAATGGTTAGCCCCTGACCACCCTACCATAGGTGGACAAGGAGATACCCAGCACATCCTTAACGGGAGCTGAGGAAGAGGCGGTTCGATTCCGTCCGGGGCACGTCAATAGAAGGAGGTGTTACATTGACAACAGTTACAAAGCTCACTCCGGGTAGGACTATCGGAGGCGCTAAGATTCAGAAGGTAGGGAACAAGAACCCTTCCCTGAACATTCTGATCTATGGTGACTCCGGTACAGGCAAGACGACTCTTGCAGGCTCCGCTGATGATGTACCAGAGATGCGGAGTGTCCTTCTGATAGACCTCGAGGGTGGAACGGAGAGCCTTAGGAACTCGTATCCTGAAGTAGACACCGTTCGCGTTCAGTCTTGGAAGGAAATGCAGGAGGTGTACGATGCACTCCACAGAGGCGACCATGGCTACAACACAGTCATCGTTGACTCCCTGACGGAGTGTCAAAAGTTCAACATGTATACTATTATGACCGAGCTCGTCAATCGGAAGACTGATGAGGGAAAGGATGTAGACCCTGACATTCCATCGGTACGTGAGTGGGGAAAGAACATCGAGCAGATGCGCAAGTTCGTTCGCGCTATGCGAGACCTACCCATTCACACCATCTTCACTGCACTCGAGCAGCAGAAGAAGGATGACAAAACAGGTGCAGTTCAGGTCAAGCCATCCTTGTCTGGCAAGCTAGCAGATGAGGTGGCAGCCTTTCTCGACGTGGTGATGTACTACTACGTCAAGGAGGTTCCGACCGAAGGTGGTGAGTCGGAGATCAAGAGAGTCCTTCTCACCCGCAGGACGGCTAAGCACACTGCAAAGGATCGCAGTGGTAAGCTGCCGACGATCATCGTAGATCCGACTATGAAGTCGCTCTACAACATGATGTACAAACCACCAGTGACTCAGTGAAGAGAGACTCAGACATGGCGCGCGACGAAGAAATCACCATTACAGACGAAGATCTGCTCCCTGAAGGAACATCGTTCGAGCCCGACGAAGACGACGACTTCGACATCAACAACCTTCGGGTTAACTTCTCGGAGAAGGAGGCGCAGTCCGAAGCTCGAGACTTCGACCCTCTTCCTTCCGGTAAGTACCACGTCTCCATTACGGAGGTGACGGTCGAAAGGTCGCAGTCCAAGAAGAACCCGGGCAAGCCGTACTACGCCTTCCAGGTCACCGTGCAAGAGGGTAAGTACGAGAACCGGAAGCTGTACGGCAACTGCATGCTCTGGGCAGGCGCTGGCTACACGCTGGTCCAGATCATGAAGGCGATGGGCAAGCCGCTCAACGGTAACGTTCCTACGCCTGACGAGCTCGAGGGCTACCACTTCGTCGTCAGCGTTGCCAACATCGTCGACACCTACAAGGTGGAGAAGGATGGCTGGACACCGTCTGACGGTCCGAAGCCTCGCAAGAACGAGATCAAGTCCTGGTTCAAGTACGACTCCCGTGACGTGCAGCCAAAGGGTGTAGGCAGCGACAGCATGCTCCCGTAACACAGCACCACAGGGAGGGCCGGGGCGTCTGCGGACGAGGTGAAGTAAGCCGGGAGCGGGAGCAACGGTACCCCGCACATAATGCCTCTACACCTTAAGGGAGGTGATGTATGGACCTACTGAGTCAGGAAACCGATGCTGCACGGGAAGCATTCTTTCGTACGGCATTTGGTGTACACAAGGGCTATGTTAGCCTGGCGTTCCTAACACCTGACAAGACGAACTTCTGGGAACAGTACTTCATGTACCCTCAGGAGTTGCCAGAGATGCTAAGAGAGATTCGACTCCAGGTAGCGTCGCATAACGTATACTTTTGTCCTCAGCTCTTCCGAAGCAGGAAACGTAAGAAGGAAGAGGTACTACTAACACCGACAGCCTGGTCAGATCTAGACACCTGTGACCCGAAACACCTCCTAGTACAACCCACAATCCTCATCGAGTCATCCGCACATAGATGGCAAGCCCTGTGGACTCTTGACAACGTCGACCCCGATGATGCAGAGTTCCTCTCCAAGAGGATCGCGTACCATCACGCAACAGAGGGTGCGGACCGTACAGGTTGGGACCTAACTCAGCTTCTCAGAGTACCTCTGACCTACAACTACAAGTACAGTGCGGTAGCAGGCGAGCAGCAGGTAGTCAGGTTAGCTAAGTACCATCCTTCTTCGTACCGCATGAGTGACTTCGAGGATTATCCGCGTACAGCGGATGAGAACACCGTAGCCATTCCTATGCCTCTACCAGAAGAGCTTGGCGAGTCAGCCGAAGCACTCCTGCAAGAGAAGCGCAGAATGATGAACCCGCTCCTGTGGTCTCTATATAACACGGAGCCCGACGAGGACTGGAGCAAGCCTCTATGGCAGCTACACATGCTGTGCTTCGAAGCAGGCTTCTCCATGGAAGAGTCATTCCTCATTGCGAGGGATGCAAAGTGTAACAAGTACGCTAGAGATAATCGATCCGAGAAGTTACTATGGAAGGAAGTTCTAAGAGCTCATGCACGGGGGAAGGCTACGGAAGGACTTTTCGACCTTCCAGAAGGACCTGAGCACACTACGCTTCTTACTCCCGAGGAGCAGGAAGCAGTCAAGCGTCAACCCGATTCGTTCGTCGAACGTTACATCTCTTGGGCCCGAGGCTTGGGAGATGCCGCACACCAGTATCATCAAGCTGGAGCATTTGTCATCCTGTCCACGTTGCTCTCAGGTAACGTACGACTACCCACTAGCTTCGGAACCTTTATCCCTAACCTCTGGTTCATGATCCTAGCGGATACTACTCTGACTCGTAAGACTACTGCAATGGACATAGCAGTAGATCTGATAGCTGAGATCGACTCCGATGCCATCCTGGCTACAGACGGTTCCATTGAAGGACTCATGACATCGTTGTCATTGCGTCCAGGTCGTCCTAGCATCTTCCTGAGGGATGAGTTCTCAGGTCTGCTAGACTCGATGACTAAGAAAGACTACTACGCAGGTATGGCGGAGGTGTTCACCAAATTATACGACGGAAAGATGCAGAAGCGGGTCCTCCGGAAGGAGATATTAGAGGTACGGGACCCGAGGCTAATTTTGTTCGCTGGTGGAATCAAGAACAAAGTGACGGGTCTCCTGACCTTCGAACAAGTCTCGTCAGGCTTTATGCCACGATTCATATTTATTACGGCCAAGTCGGACGTGACGAAGTTGAAGCCGCTTGGGCCACCTACCGATCTGACGAGGAACAACCAAGAAGTAATCCTGGACGAAATGAGGGATCTAGCAGCTCACTACCAGCAGATGACAACCCTAGAGCTAAAGAACGTTCCGGGAAAGATCGAGTCACCTCTAATGTGGGATGCTCAGATGACTCCGGAAGCATGGATCCGTTACAACGAGCTAGAGTTCAAGATGCTAGAGGCAGGGACTGCGAGTGAGTTCAGGGCAGACGTCCTTACCCCTACCTACGACCGACTCAGCAAGTCCATCCTCAAGGCAGCCGTCCTGTTGGCTGCTTCACGATCTCGAGCCGAGCAAATCATTGTCGAGCTCGACGATGTGCTGCGTGCCATTCATTATGGTGAGCAGTGGAAGATACATGCTGACGATGTCATGTCCAACATCGGCAAGACTACATATGAGCGACAGATCATTAACATCCACAGACTCGTTTGGCGAAAGCCTGGATGTAGTCGGTCCCAAGTAATGCAGCACTACCACCTCAATGCGAAGGTCACTACAGAGGTGTTCCAGACAATGGAGCAGCGAGGCTTGATCATCGTCAAGCGTACAGGTCGAACCGAACAGTTGTTTCCGACAGCAATTCATCCACCAGAGGAGTACAATGGGAACCAGCCAGGCTGACAAGCCTCGAGTCGTTGTCGTGTTTAGTGGCGGACTAGACAGTACGACGGTCGTGTACGATGCTCTGAATCAAGGTTTCACAGTCGACCTAGTCTCATTCAACTACGGACAGAAGCATAAGAAGGAGCTGGAGTATGCTAAGCGGACCGCTATTCGATTGGGTCTTCGTCATGACGTCGTTGACCTTAGCAGCCTTACTCCCCTTCTGGCTGAATCTGGAAGCTCGCTCGTATCGGAAACGAAAGTACCTGAAGGTCACTACGCGGAAGAAAACATGAAGCTGACGGTTGTACCTAACCGTAACATGATCATGTTGTCCATCGCTGGCGGCCTAGCAGTAGCTCGAGGAGCTAAGCACGTCATCACAGGCGTTCATGCAGGTGACCATGACGTGTATCCTGACTGCAGGTACGACTTCATCATGGCAACTAGCACTGCACTCATCGAGGGCAACGAAGGCTTTGGTGACATGCAAGGAGTTATCGCTCCCTACATTGGTAGGAGTAAGGCAGACATTGCCTACAGAGCTATTGTCCTAGGTGTTCCTCTTGAAGAGACCTGGAGCTGCTACAAGGGTGCTCACGTCCACTGCGGTAAGTGTGGAACCTGCGTCGAGAGACTCGAAGCCATCCACGAAGCGTACGACAGGCTCAAGGGCGAAGGTGCTGGCCAGGTTGTCGTAGGAGACTTCGAAGGCGTTACGTACTACAAGAGGTACGAAGACGTCGACAAGACTGACTACAACGACATTCACTTCTGGAAAGAAGCTACTCAAGAGTATCAGGAGAACAACTAATGGGTGACCTCGAAGTCTACACAGTCAGTAAGGAAGTGGAGTTCGATGCAGGGCATAGAGTTCCGAATCACAAGAGCAAGTGCAGGAACCCGCATGGACATCGGTATCGACTTCGAGTTACTATTACCGGTCAGATTGTTCAGACGCCTGGTGCAAGCGACGAAGGAATGCTTGCAGACTTTGGGGATCTAAAGACCCTTATGACTGAGCACGTCCACGATGTTCTCGACCATGGCTTCATCGCGTACGAGGATGATGAGCTCATTATGAGCATGTTCGCAGGCGAGTATGTTGAGGACTTCAAACTCATCGTCGTCCCTTTCATCCCTACCGCCGAGAACCTCGCCAAGTGGTGCTGGGATCAACTGGAGGTACACATTCTAAACATGGGCTTTATTCCGACCGTAGTCGAGCTGTGGGAGACTCCCACGTCCAAGGCAACGTACGCGGTGTACAGATGACAAAACTTCGCGTGTCCGAGATCTATCTAAGCATCCAGGGTGAAGGTCCGAGAGTTGGCGCTCCTACTGTTTTTGTACGTTTCGCTGGCTGCAATCTGCGTTGTCCTGGTTGGCCTTGCGACACTCCTCATGCTATTGATCCACAAATCTATCGTACTGATGCTAAGCTTCTTACGCCAGAGGAGATCATCGCAGAGGTCGAAAAGGTAGCACCTGGGGGAGCAGACATCTGTTACACAGGAGGTGAACCTTTCCTACAGAACCACGACAGCTTCTTCCAGGTTGTCGAGGGCCTAGCTAAGACTGGATACATCACTCAGGAAGCATTCACCAATGGTACCTTAGAGTATCCAGAGTGGGCCTATGAGTGGATGTTCCTAGTCCTAGACTGGAAGCTCACGGGTGCAGGTGAAGAGGTGAACATCCTCGGCACTGAAGGCACTCAGTCAACTCGCTTGAAGAACGTCGAACGAATGAACGAGGGTGACGTAGTCAAGTTCACTATCAAGAACGAGGCTGACTACGAAGAAGCCAAGCGCTGGTACGAACTTCTAGGCGAGCTTAGCGACAAAGCTAACTTCATCTACGGAGTAGTATGGGGAGCACTCGAGCCTAGTCAGCTCATCGAATGGGTCCTACGAGATGAACTGGTCGAGTGGACCTACAGCCATCAACTGCACAACGTCATTTGGGATCGGAGCAAGCGTGGCATCTGAAGCTGAGTTCTTGGGTAACAAGCCTGAACTTGAAGGTCTTCTCGCACAAGCCTTCGTCAGGAAGCGCAAGACGGACTTCGAACTGAACCTGAGAACTACCGAAGACTCTGTGAGGGAATTTCTCGAAAGTCTCGACGCCTGGGGTGAAGTTGAAGAAGACCACAGGGCGAAGACACCTGCTCGTATGCTGAATATGTTTAAGGAGATGACAACGCGTGAGCCCTTCGACTTTACTACCTTCCCGGCCAAGACCCAGGACATGGTTACTCTTGGTCCGTTACCTTTCTACAGTCTGTGCGCTCATCATACTGCTCCCTTTTTTGGGAATGCTTTCGTTGGCTATGTTCCTGAAGGACGAATTGCAGGCCTTTCGAAGTTCGCGCGAGCTGTCAAGCAGCAGGCGAAAGGTTTCCATGTTCAGGAGGAACTAACGCATGCCATCGCCAACTTCATTCAGACCAATCTGGGTCCCAAGGGAGTTGCTGTCGTCCTTCGAGCCGAGCACCTATGTATGGCGATGCGGGGTGTGCAGCAGCCTGGTGTCATCACCACCACCTCAGCAATGCTGGGTGTGTTTGGTGATCACTCCAGAACAGCTAAAGCCGAGTTCATGTCAATCATCGGAGGAACCAAATGAGCGGTAGGCCACTCTCTCGTCTAGGCGAGATGGCCATCGAAGCTGATGGGGATAGTCGTCGTTGGTTCTCCGGGACAGCAGATGACCTCTTCTTCATTACAGCTTGCATGTCAGGTGAAGCAGGTGAAGCGGTCAACAAGCTGAAGAAGGTTTACCGTAACGGCCAAATGAACCAGATGACTCCCGTGGAGCGTCATGAGTTCGTTATGGAATTGGTAGACGTTCTGACCTACTTGCTAGACGCGTTCGCCCTGATGAAGGTTGATCCCGAACGTGCTTACTACCAGAAGCGTGCGGACAACGAAAAGCGTTTTGGAGGAAGGGTAGCATGACCGATTCTCTTGACCCTACCGAGTTGATGAGTGAGTTCGCCAGAGAGTTCGATGAGAAGTGCATCGAGCGACATGAGTTCGGTCAGGAGAAGTACGGTCCGTTTAGCTTCCTCGGCAAGGATATGATCCAGGAAGCGCTGTTGGAATGTCTGGATACCGCTAACTACATGCGCTACCAGTACATCAAGCTTCGGATGGTTCAGCTGTACCTCGCTCAGGACCCTCGGCTAGCTGGACTCGCTGACTCCGAGGGGAACATTACCATTGGGGCTGAGAGCTTTAAGGGAGCACTACAGTGAAGATGATCTATATCCCTCCACTGCAAATGATTACTGAGACAGGTAAGTCGAGGTTGCAGCTTATGCTTCCTCACATGACCTCTCATGAGACCTATGCTCGACACTTCCACAAGGCTAAGGGACTAGGCAGGTACACCATTCTAGACAATGGTGCCGCTGAGGGAGTTGACATCACTCCTGCTAGGCTATCTAGTACAGCCTGGAACTACAAAGTCGACGAGCTTGTTCTTCCTGATGCTATGGGAGACCCAGAACGGACACTCCACCTGGCTATAGACTTCCATGCGTCGGAGCGTCATCGTATTCCGGTAAAGACCAAACTAGGATACGTACTCCACGGGAACAACGCTATGTCAACCTATGAGACGTACTTAGCTCTTCGAGAAACAGTCTTGTTCAAGTGGATCAGAGTTCTGTACCTGCCTCGAAGGCTCGTAACGGAAGATGATCCCTTTGCTAGGCTAGCTGCAGCTAGGACCATCTTGGAGGTCGAGGGAACAGCTGACCGAAGGATTCACTTCCTAGGTGCAGCCCCTACCTTCTTGCGAGAGCCTCTGCATGTTACAAAGCAGAAGCTACCCATTAGGAGTATGGACACCTCTGCACCTTTCGTCTACGCCATCAGGGGAAGAAGTGTAGACACACGAATGAGCATCCGTCGAGAAGTTGATACGTACTTCGGGACTCCTATGTCGAACGCGACTAAGGAGTTGGCGATGACCAATATGACTACCATGGATGGGTGGGCAAGTGAGGAAGCATCCCTTAGCGCAGTGTGAGATATGTCCGCTCAATGAGGTAGGCAAGTATGTCCCTTCAGAGATCCCGACCTCAGGGAAGGCACAAATTGCTTTTGTTGGCGAGGCACCGGGAGTCCAGGAAGCTCGCACGGGTCGCCCTTTCAGTGGTCCTTCTGGAGCTCTTCTCAATCGTGTACTTAGTCATCATCGTATTAGCCGGAAGGAAGTAGTACTAACCAATGCGTGCCTTTGTCGCCCGCCGGATAACGCGACTCCTCCTACGATGGCTGTCAAAGCATGCCGAGATCGTCTCGCGGGAGAGCTCGAAGCCGCGTCAGTCAGGACCGCGGTGGCACTCGGTAACACTGCAGCTCAAGCGCTCACGGGTAAAACTGGTGTTACAAAGTTACGAGTCGGGTCGGGTATCCCATCTAGCTTCGATCCAGATCTTAGGGTCGTCACCACCCTTCATCCTGCGTACTGTCTTAGAAATGCTGATGGGTTCCCTTCCCTCATCATTGACATAGGAAAGGTAGTCAACCCTGGTGTCCAGTTTACCCCTCCAAAGTACAGAGTCGTTCTTAACCCAATACACGCTATCAGGATCCTCAGAGAACTTCTTCGAGGAGAAGGCCCTCTTGTTGTCGACATTGAGACAGACGTTGAAAAGGATGTCGGCTTCGGTCACCCTAACCAGCACACTATGCTCTGTATTGGAGTCGGCAAGCGAAAGGAAGGATACTTTGTATTTGCTGACGCTGCACTTAACAAGCGATTCTACCGCGCACTCAGAATCGTTCTCCTACGCAGAGGTGTCGTCGCCCAGAATGGGAAATTTGACCTTGCCGGACTATACCGCTTCATTGGGTCAGTACCTCTAAAGTTCGACACGCTGCTAGCATCGTACGCCTTCGACGAGCGTCCAGGTATTCATGGCCTCAAGCATCAGGCACAGGAGTACTTAGGCGCTCCACCCTATGACGACGAGGTCAAGAAGTATGTCGGTCCCGGTGAAGGTTACGGCGCTATCCCGAGAGATATCCTGTACAAGTACAACGCGTACGATATTTATTGCACGGATCTCTTGCAAGAGATGTACGAGAGGAGGTTTAGTAACCATCCAGACGCAAGGCGACTCCACGATTTTCTGGTGGCTGCATCCGGAGAACTCATGTTCGTGGAGCTTAATGGACTGGCAGTTGACGTTGCATACCTGAAGGAACTAGAGAAGCAGTTCATCGCCAGCCTGAACGAGATCGAACAGCGGATGGATCTACAGCTCAAGAACAACCCCAAGGTTCCTGTTGACTTCGTCAACCCTAGATCGCCTCAGCAAGTCAAGAAGGTACTCCATGCATTAGGTATGAAGGTAGGTTCAACAGAGAAGGAGACACTGTATAAGATCCTCGATTACTGTAAGCAGCTCGCTACCCAGAAGGGGATGTTGCCAGAAGAGTTCCCGATCTTTAACTTCGTAACGGTCCTGCTTCAGCATCGTAAGGAGGCGAAGCTCTATGGCACCTACGTCAAGGGTATTCGGAAGCGACTGTACCGTGGAAGGGTGTACCCGACATTCCTTGTCCATGGAACTACTACCGGACGGCTCTCTTGCAGGAATCCTAACCTGCAGAACATCCCACGAGGTAGCAACATTCGAAACCTCTTCGTCCCTGCTCGACCAGGCAATGTCTTCGTCCAAGCCGATTATAGTCAGGCTGAGCTGCGAGTGCTCACCTGGTTGGCTGGCTGTATCTATTTTCGCGACATCTTCAATGCTGGTGACGTTGATCTATTCGACGAGCTCACACCGGTGCTCTACCCCAGGCTTGCATCTAAGTCGAGTGTACATCCGGGGGAGTGGAAAGAAATCCGTATTCGTGTCAAGGCTTTCGTTTACGGGTTGGGTTACGGTCGAGGAGAGGGTTCTATCGCAGAAGAGTTCAAGATCCCGTTCTCCGAAGCACTTACTCTCAAACGGAACTTCTTCTCAGTCATCCCCGAGATTGTCACTTGGCAGAAGGCGATCCAAGCTAAGGTCCACGCAGGAGAAGATCTCAAGACCCCCTTCGGCAGAGTTCGACGATTCCCTCTCATTACTGAACAGAACAAGCACGAGGTCGATAAGGAAGCATTAGCATTCCTGCCTCAGTCGATATCATCAGATGCCTGCCTAGGAGCAATGGTCAATGTCAGGAGAGACCTCAAGGGAACCGGATGGGTTCGCAACATTGTTCACGACTCAATTCTATCCGAGTGCGCCCCACGAGATGCTGAGCGAGTCGGATCGGTTATGGATCAACGAATGCTTGAGTCGGCAGAAGCGATCGTCCAAGGTTACGTCAAGTTCGCTACAGAGAGTAAGATCGGCACAAGTTGGGGAGAGGTATAGTGAAACTGTTAGCGGTTATCGTCTGCACAGTCGGATTATGTCTGACCTGGCTAAGCATAGAGCTCCAGCCAGAGATCGCAGGTCCGAAGAAGACATTCCAGTACGTCCCAAGTACCCAACCCACAGGCTTCCCGAAGACCCAGTCTACTGGTGTTGACAAGAAGTCCTTGATCATCCAACAGGATGTCAACTGCTGGTTGGGTGGAGTAGTCGGTGCGACCTGTGGTTCAGACCGGACCTACTTGTAATGGTCCGCATCTTTGTCCATCCAAGTTACGTCCGTTCCAAGAATGACAATGACAGACACTTCGTAGGCTTCATGCAATTGTGTCGTCTGTTCAAGCTGAACCCTCGAGAGTGCATTAACATGCATGATCCAAGTAACCAGCATGGCCACGGCAAGCAAGATGGCGACAGGCATTACTTCCCTCTCTACGACGGGAACTATCCTCTATTCGATAAGGAGGACTGATGGCCGAACATGGTACCGTTGCCAGGTACAAGCAGCACGTCCGAGAGAAGGATGAGGCTTGTCGTCCCTGTAAGGATGCTACTGCAGCCTACCAGAGAGAACTCTTCGAGAATAACCCACAGGCACGCATAGATGATAGGCTGAAGAAGAGAGCGGTCTCAAGAGCAGCAACACGTCTGAAGAATCTGCACCGAGTAGAGTGGGAAGTCTTCTACCAGGAGGAGTTGAGGAAAGAGTATGGTACGAGGACAAGCGAGTAAGGTCGGAGACACTCGAACCTCTAGCAATGGTTACCACTACACCCGTACCAAAGACGCCTGGAAGCTTACACACCACTTGCTGGCAGAAGAGAAGTTGGGGAGACCTCTGAAAGGGAATGAGCGCGTTGTCTTCATCGACAAGAACAGGAAGAACCTCGATCCTACCAACTTGAAGGTACAAGTTGTAGGTTCTGGATCAACTGCTAGAACTCGTGCCAGGATCGTCGCTCGCATCCAGGAGCTAACTGCTCAGCTAGAAGAGCTTAGCTAAAAAGTCTCTTCGTATGTCTAATGAAGTCTCTTGAAGTCTAATGAGAGATTCCACTAGCTTTAATACTAGGAGACCCGGGAAGTATAGCTTCAAGTCTAACCGCTTGACAATGATAAGGAGACCACAGGGCGATGAGTCTAGAGCCGAACTACAGAGTCATAGCGTTCGACCCGGGCGGGACTACTGGCTGGGCAACTTACAGCGCTTTGTATGTCCCTGGAACTACTCAGGAATGGTTCAGTGAGACCTACAGGATGGGGCACCTCGGCTCTCACGATCACCATCAGCAACTGGAGCAGCTACTAGGTATGCAGCGTGTGCAGGACTACACCGTTGTATGCGAGCGCTTCGATGACAGGCCAGGAGGGACCTTCTCAGTCAACCTCAAGGCGAAGGAGTACATTGGGGTTATCGAGAAGTACTGCGCAGAAGAAGATATACCACTCTTCCGGCAGATGCCAACCACGGCTAAGACTTTCGTAAAGGACGAGAACCTAAAGCGACTTGGAATCTTCCATGGAAAGAAATGGAAGCATGCCATGGATGCCGAACGACACCTCTTGTGGTATCTAGTCAACGGAGGCCCACGACGCTTTGACATCCTCAAGAAGGGTTGGCCTAATGAATAGAGGCACCTTGGTATGTGCAGGTATCACCTTCAACGTGATAGGGGTTATATTAAGGGACTCGAAGATACTGCTGGTAGCATCGACTCCTGGACCTACACCTCAATTCAGGAACGAGCCAGTAACCATCTTCGGTGAGGACGGAAAGGGTATAGGTCAGGGAGGCCTACTTAACCTCGACAGACCTGCTAGGCGGGGTGATACCGTAACGATCACGTTCGAGCTAACACTGAATGCCATCGTGTCGCCTATGGCTGAGTAGGCAGAAGCCTGGCCCCCTACGAAGGGACGATCTACCGAGGAGGGATCGCGTAGGAGGCCAGGCCGTTCTGTGGTTACTTGTTCTTGACCTTATAGACTCCAATGGCAGTCATGAAGGCAACAACAGCAACAGCGTACGTGTTGTAAGGCTCAGGCACAAGTCCAGTAGCCAGAACAGTTACAAGCCCACCGGCGAGAGCAGTACCAAACTTCTTCGCCTTGGTAGTAAGCTTAGTCCAGTCGGGACTCTCGTTCATGACTTCTCCTTCAGTAGCTGGTCGAGCTTCATGTCGATCTTACGTGAGAGGGTTGGGTAGCGAAGCATGTCACTAACCGTTACCTCGGAACCCTTCTTGTACACATCGGTCTTCCCGTGAAGGTTCCAGACCCGAGCGTCTTCCTCCGTGAGCTTGATCTTGTCCGTCCACTGCATATCGATCAACCCCTGTGGTGTTGTGATACGAAGTCGCCTCTGAACTTCAGGAATGATGACGTTCTTGAATTGCCTAGTGCGGGCAGGACCAGGACACACCTTCCCTTTTGAAGTGCTCCAAGTCTCACCTCCAGGAACAATGTTTGGTGTACAGCCCTGAGCGTGGTAAGCCAGACCCCTTCGATGTGGCTTGGTGTCAGGAATGAGTTCTGCCGGGATGTCGTACAAGCGACAAAGCTCGACAATCAGATCGACGATGGCTTCCACTTGCTTAGGAGTCCATGCCAAGATGTCTTCCGGGAACTTTGGTGCGTTGTCTGCCGTCTCGATAGAGATGACATGGTGAGCTCCTTCGAGGTTCGCATCGGCCTCAAAGTCTGTATCTTGGAACTGCCATACGACGCCATCAAGTTCCCTATCCTTGTCAGCGCCCCACTTACCTCCGACACCGAAATGAGACTCGGTACCGGTAAAGCCTCCTTGCGCGAACATCTCCTCAGTAGTCCAGAGGAAACCTACCATCGTGTGAATGCAGATGATATCCTTACTGGATATACGGCTCTCGGTCTGGTGCCCTAACAGTTTCTTTGTCGCCGACTTTAGCAACACCATTTAGCTTACCCTCCCTCAACTGCTCCTGTAAAGATTCGATCTGCTTCTCCAGCTGTTCTGCATAGGCCTGTTGCATAGCCTCCCTCTGAACTCCTTCGGCTACTCTCATTCCAAGGATCTGAACAATTCGATCTGCATCGATCTCAGCCATTCCTCACCCTTTCCATTTGCTGCGCTTCTTCGTGAAGTACTGACAGTGCGTGGTCCTTTAGTTGCCTCAGGAGGTTGTAAGGGTTGTCGCGCCTTACCTTCTTCCTCTCTTCGTCGCGATACACCTTAACCCAAATAGGTACAGTGTCATCACAGTAGTGTAAGAGACGCTCTTTGACATCCGTGAGGCCTTGAGTTGATTCGGGTACAGGGAGGTCTGCTGCATGGAAAAGAGACCTGAGATGTGGTTCCGTAGGTGCCTGGTTTCTTGTCTTGGCATCTTCAACTTGAGCCCATACGATCTGTAGTGCCTCTTCAATGGTGTCACAAGTGTGTAGTGGATGAAATGGTTGAGGCTCGGTATATACAATGAAAGGTTCCATGAGCATGATATCGAGAGCCTTAGGGTGATCCGGTTCAAGGTTGTACTCAGCAGCACGAATAGCTAGAGTCTCCCTTGGCATCTTGTTGTAGCGCTTATTGGGACTACTATCTATCGTCCTCTCCAGATAGAGAAACCCATCGCCAGGATCGACAATACCAGTGATCTGAATGTCCATCAGAAGATCCTATACGCCCAGTAATGAAGACTGACAGTCACACTATTAATGTGTTGGATGGTGAACGATGTAGCACTGCGAGCAACTGGCATTCGATCGTTACCTTGATCGCTCGCACTCTCGATGCTATAGATAGGAACAGGAATAGTACTCATCGTTACACCATAGGTAACGGTGGCTCCACCTGCTGCATTAACAGCAGTCCATACATCCGTAAACAGCGCTGAGTTACCGGATAGGGTATTGCTCTTAATGAATGCGCCCTGAATGCTTATCGATCCGCTATCATTCAAAGTGAGCTGAGAACCAACAACGCCTACGTCTTGAGCCTCTAGGATTAATCTATTGGTGTCAGCAAAGATCTGTCCACCGTCCAGGATGGCACTAGTGCCGTATCTACGAATCGTAAAGGTTGTATCTGAACCAGTGTATGCCGCACCTTCCAAACCACCACTTACTGTTCTCTGCAAGCTCATGGTATTTGTAGCCATGCTGAGTCCAAACCCATTAGAAACTCCGGAAACGTTCCTTAACAGGTTCATGGTAGAGTCACGCATGTCTAGACCGTATCCGTGCGACAGACTTCCAGAGGTAATAGTCTGCAACTGGATACCCGTTGTGGTACTTAGGAATAGACGGCTCCTACAGTTAGCTACGGATAGGTATGTAAACTCACCTGAGTTAATTCCAATGCGGGGAACGTTGCTTCCATCCAGGGGCGAGTTCATAAATGCAAAGTTGGCACCTGAACCTGAGTTGTCTGTGAAGAAGATAGTCGTACGGTCACCGGAGTTAACCATCTCCAAGTGAGGTGTTGTTGATCCTGGGAAGTCAGTCTTGAATGCGCCAATGATAGTTGCATTACCCGTAGCTGCAGCAATGTCTACAGTCTGCCCACCACTGGAGTTGAATGCCTGAATACCATTGACATTCATCTCAACACGTGCACCTGTTAGAGCAGTTGCAAGTCTTCCCGTTATAGTCATCACCGCAGTGATCACACCTGCAGTTAGCTTGCCAACCGCCAACGATGAGATGTCACCATTAGCCGCCTGTACAGGGACTCCAGAACCTGCGGTTGACGCTGGAGACCTATTGCCAACAGTATCAACAGCGACCAAGCGACTGTAATAAGTAGTCCCGTAGGTAAGGCCAGTGGCAACCCAAGTACCGCCGCCACGAAGAATAGTTCCGACGAGAGTTGACACAGTAGGAGTGAAAGTGCTACCCGTCGTACTAATGTGGACTTCGACAAACCTGAAATCAGTAGGAGGCTGGCCAGCAGATACATCTAGACCATTCCAATCGATGGCGAGCTGCCCCAGGTATGGAGAGACCACAGGGGTGCTGGGCTGGAAGGGTGCAGTGGAATCTGTAGTTGTACTGTCTGTACGACTAGTGTAGCCACCTAGTGTACCCTTAACAGTCCTGGCACGTACGCGAAAGGTAACGCTCAAGCCTTGAGTGAATGGTCCAGCATCGATAAACGTATCAGTAGTGAATACATCTGCAGTGTAGTTAACACCGTTGAGGGACCAGGAAGTAAGATACCCATCAAGGGCATCCTTATTGTACTCCGACGGATCATCTGGAATGGCTGTCCAGCTGTAACGCATCATGACCTGGTAGAAGTCATTAGCCGCAATGACTGTCTGAGTAGATAGAGTCAGACCAGAGATGGCCAAGCTCGTTATTACAGTAGGATCATCTCCACCAGTACGACCCTGCGAACCGCGTTCCAGTCTAGCGAGTCGACGTTCAAGCATCCTCATGTAGTCGACGATGTCATTCTCACCTGTGGAGTTGATATATCCAGGCATTACAACTCCCTCAGGTCTTGAGTATACATTACAATGGTCTCTTCGCCACTCTTGTTAACAGTTACCTGTGCCCCTTTGTACCGGAACTGTGTATCGATGTTAACGTAACCATCCTGAATGGTAACCTTGACCTTGTCGCCAAAGGTAATGGTGAAGGGATCAAAGATGTTCAGGTATTGTCCACGAAGGACAAGAGTCGGATAGGCCTTGACATCTTTACGTAGATCACGAACGTGGCCAGTGTAAGCTGTTAGGTCATTCTCCGTCGCAGCATCCTTTAGTGCATCGCCGTATTCCCGTAGACCGTAAGCTGTAAGGGAAGTAGTGTCAGTGGCAACCACGTAGGCTGGGTCAGGACCTTGAACAACAACTCTGTTTCGCAGGTACTTACCGTAATATGTGACTGCGTAGGAACTGATGTGTTGTGGGTATACGAGATGGAGAGATCGGTCAATAGCTGGTCGAGGGTAGATTGCATTGAACTTCCTAGTGCTAGGTTCGATCCAGAAGTCAAAGCCATCCTCCATCGCAGCAAAGTCCTGGATAGCTTCCAAGATGTACTTGTTGTCGTACGTCTTATATTCTATGGAACGAGACACTCCACCGAAGAGGAAGCCCGACGTGAATCCGAAGTCGCCACCAGTAAGAGCCTGTGAATCACTAATGAGGTCCCAAGCAATGTTGACCTGGTCAATTACACTGTATGTTACATCCCTCGCTAGCCTCACGTCGAGGTAGTCCTCTAGTGACTGAGCTGAACACGTCAACGCCTTGGCATCACTGCTAGCTGTAACATCCCAAATGGGTCCAGCAGCTACACAGGCTCCGTCACGCATTACGGCAATCTCATGAAGACCGGCTGAGAGGTTAGCAGGAAGAATCTGCTCATGATACATTGGACTGGTCCAACGAATGCCTGTAGGTCCGTTGAAGCCTGTCTCGAACTGTAAGTTGTAGAATGGAATCTTGGCAACGAAAGCTCCGAGCCTTGTCCTAGTCTCGAGCCAATAGGTTGCCATTACAGGAACGCACTCCTAGGAATAGAAGATCCGTTACCTACGTTCGACGTTACCCTCCAAGTGTTTAGACCTGTGGTCACTGTAGGCCAGAAGCCACCAGTCAAAGTCATCGACACGTTACGGAGAGCACCGTTCACCCTGACAATTAGTTTCTCGGTGTCGATCGTAATAACCTGACCCGAAGTAATCGCGGTGGAGAATACGTACGAGCGTGCTTGGGTCTGATTACTAACTGTAATCGTAGCCGTCGTTGTGGACGTTGCGGTGATGGATATAATCTGATTACTAGCAGTATTACCTGCGTTAGTAAATGTATAGTTATTACCAGACGTCCAACCAACAGAACTGATGTCAATGTAAGACCTCGGGTCTGTGCAACCAATCTGTAACTGGAACGGCATTTTACCAGTGCGTCGACCTGCTTCAACATCAGCATGGTATGCAACCGGCTTACCCATGAAGTATCGCTGGGTCTTATTCGGATGCTTGAAGTAGAGAGGGTAGTCGGTTCCATCGGGGATGATAGTCGCTTTGAGTAGTTCATTGTTGACATCAACATCCACTGTTGCAGAGTATAGTATGCCGTCGAAGATGCACATACGATGCTTGAAGAAGTTACCTGTTACAAACGACCCATGCTGCCCGTCAAGGTCTAGAGTATCCCAGTCCAACTCAGGGAAGTCAGTCAGACCTGTAATCTTAGTTACATCCCAGAAAGGCATAGTAGGAGTTGCTTGGTTGAGCAGTACACCTACACCTGCATCCTTATACTGGTATTCGTAATCACCCAAAGTAGGTGCAGCCACTTAGATCACCCCAACCTCTGCGCAGCCATGACACCGAGGTCAGCAGCATGCTTCCGCGGGTCGATCTCTTGGGTGTTAATAGTGAAGTGCTGAACTACTCCTCCACCACCTCCAGATCCTGAAACCATAGAGGGTATATCTCTAGTCAGTCCTTGAAGTGTATTTCTCACATCTGGGACGCTGTCCTTGATTCCATCCTGATATCCTTGCATCGTCAACTGGCCTGCTCCGTATAGAAGCTTCTTGTCGACGTCCGGAGGACCCTTCCAACTGGAGATCCATCCAGTAATGTTACCCAAGTAGCCTTTTAGATTGGGCACCCAAGAGGAGATACCGTCGATAAGGCCTTGAATAATCCACTGACCTGCGTTATAGAGCATCCGACCAGGGTTAGGAATGGCTCCTATGATACGACCTGGAAGTCCTCTGAACCAATTGACCAAGTCGTTAAAGCCTGTAGTAACGGCATTCCATGCACCGACAAATACATTGTACGCCCAACGAGCCATACTAAGTGCTAGGGACCCCACTGCACTTAGTACTCTTCCAGGTACTTCTGTGAAGAAGAAGACTATAGCATTCCACTGCCTAGTAGCATCATTTCGAATGCCAGTCCAAATGTTGCTAAAGAAGGTAGCTAGGCGTCGCCAAGTACCAGTAGCCAGGATCTCGATACCAGACCAAATGTCTCGCCAGAACTGAATGAAACTGTTGTACCAGCCTACGACGGTATTCCTAATGTCTGTAACAGCATCATGAACGTTGTTCTTCATGCCTTGCCATAGGTTGGCGAACCAGGGACCTATGACATTCCAGTTCATGATGATCTGATAGACTGCTGCAATGAGCAAGACGATGATGGCAATAACAGCTGCCACAATACCTACAACAGTACCTAAGGCTACACCAGCTAGAGCCGCTGCTCCCATCAGCATTAGGATACCGCCAACAACAACTAAGACTACACCGATCAAGATGGTTAAGCCCGTAACCACTAGTGCAGTAATGACAATGAACTTCTGTGTTTCAGGACTAAGACTATTCCACCCGTCTAGGAGTTTCATGATAGCATCCAGGAGCTTCATCTTGATAGGCAGTAGCTTCTCACCTATCTCAACTCGCATGACCTGGTACTTGTTAGTCATCAACTGCATCTTGGCCTGAGGCGAATCGAACATCGTCTTATAGGCACCCTCCATCGACCCAGCAGAGTCGTGCATCTCCTGGGTTCGGAGGTTAAGTTCCTTGAAGCCTGGAATGGCTAGGTCGAAGAACCTACGAGCCTGAATAGTTCCACCAGAGCCTAGGAACAATTCCTTCATGGCATTAGCTCTCTCAGGAGCCGTCATGTTCTTCAGCTTACCGTTTAGCTCTTCGACGATCTGCGACATAGGTTTGAACTCACCATTCGCACCACGCGTTGTTAGGCCTAGCTCCCTCATGTGCTTCTCAGTAGCTGGGTTCGACATCGCATCGAAGGCGCGCGCAGCTGAAGTAGCTGCCTGAGCAGTTGACAAACCATTACGAGTCATGAATGCCATCATACCAGCAAGGTCCTCAATAGACCCACCAGCACGAACGGTAGAAGGAATGGCTCGACCAATAGATGTAGCGAACTGATCGTAAGTACCGACACCCTTCTGGACCAATCTGAACATGACGTCATTGACTCTGTTGACTTCTGTTGCAGGTAGCTTCCAGGCGTTCAGGATAGCGATCGTACCACGACTAGCAGTTTGCAAATCTGTCTGACCTGCAACAGCTGCCTTGGAGAACTCAGTCAGCAGGTTCTTCGCCTCTGGTACTGTAACATCCATTGACGAGAAGATGTCATACAGACCACCTTGGATCTCTTCAAACGGCACAGGAATAGTTCTAGCTAGATCCTTACCAATATTCCCTAGTTCCTGAAGCGACACTTTAACCTTATCGGTCTGTGTCTTAGTGTACGCAACCTGAGTAGCGTATGCACCGGCAGCATCGGTAGAGTCGTTCAACCACTTTAACGCTATGCCACCAACAACAGCAACACCAGCACCTACTGTAACTAGTGCCTTACCTTGGTCGATATGCTTCTGTGCTGCCTTCTGCGAAGCATCCGACATATGATCGATATCGCCTGCAGCACTCCTGAGGACACGCGACGCCTCATCACGCACACGTAGGATCAGCATTAGCTCTCGTGCGCCTATGGCCATCGCTTACCTCCTACCTCCTGTTGGCTTCCTTGGCAGCCTTCTCACGTAGGGCACTTAGTCCAGCCTTCAGGAGGTGGATGTGATATGGATCTTGGTCTAACAATCCGCCAGCTTTAGGTAGTACGTGTAGTTCCTTACACAAAACGGTTAACTCTATAGCGAGTGCTGTTTCGTCGTCAGGCTGTCTAGACATGACAACACTAGCAGCTACTCGCCCGAAGAGTTTCCCGGGTCCTCATCCCCCGAGTCTTCGTCCTCAAGGTTGTTCAAGCTCTCGATCAGCTTCTCAACCTCCTGACCAACTTTGGGATCAAGAGAATCGACATCCTGAGCGTTGTTCAGGTTGAGAAGCTGACCCTCAACACGTTCCAGGTTGTGCTCTACAACGCAATGGCGGAACTCGAACAGGTTGATTGCCCTATTCGCCATCGCGATCTCACCCTCGGCAGACTTACCCTTGCCCTGAGAAGTGAACGTAAGCTTCATAAGTGCTCGGCGTTCTAGAATCTGTCCATAAGACATCCTCCTGAGTACAACAAAGGCACCAGGTAGAGTCTTCAGATCAAACTTCTCGGTGTCGTTACTTCTTACTGCTACAGGCATTGTCCCTCCCTTAAAGGTTAGGCCTGTGGTTATTTGTTAGACAATACTCTCGGGTGTAGTTACAACTACACTGTAAGCATTACCAGCACCCAGTGTTCCGACGTATTCGATCTGAGTCCGGACCAAGTCTCCTTGACTGTCCAAGTTGACCTCGTAAGTATCCTTTACAGCAGTAGCTGCTGCTAGGGTAATCACGTTAGCGCCCTGAGTTGCAGTCAGCGTAATCGATTGAGCTGTAAGAGCCTTGAAAGCGTCATACTCGACACGAGTATCGAAATCGCGCTCCGACTTAATCCCGATCTCACGTTCCTTGAATGCAATGAACTGAGCTCCCGTACCAGTATTCTTAATACGGAAGTTTGGTTCAGCCTTATCGTCGACCTTGAACTCAAAGGTATCAGCATCGAATACCTGAGAGGCAGTAGGAATCTGGAGGCTGTAAGAACCTGCACCAAAAGGAACTGACGTAGGCCAGGTTGCAGTAGGAGCAGACTGTACAGCTTCATCACGTCCGACAATCTCAGGCTTGAACATGAGCTTGCCTTTGTCGATAGAGAACGTGAACCCACCAACAACACACCCAGTATAGCCGAAGACAACACCATTACGAAGAACAGTAATGGACAATGTCTTCACTGGAATAGCAACTGCTGATGGGGTGCAAGTATAAACGAAAGGTCCTGCACCAGTTTTGACTACCGTGTTACGTGTTGCGTAGAGGAAGTACGGAACGCAGTCGTGCAGCGCCTCCATATCAATGTCGCCCTTGATGTACGAGTCACCAGCAACAGCGCCGATAACATCTGGAGACTGACGAATAGGCCTACGCCAATCCGTTGCCTGATCGTACTTCAACGTCTCTTTCATGAACGGAACGTACTTAGTGGGCGCAAGGTAGGTGCCAGGAGTGGTTTCGATAGCAACACCCAGAAGACCTGATGCACCAATGCCGGGAGCCATTACTTCTCACCCTTCTGAGATGTCTTGCTAACCGTAACGTGCTCGTTGTCCTTGAATGCCTCGAGCAGCGTCGGACCGAGTTCCCACTCAGTAGGCGCCTGCGGGTCAGGACTTGCAGAGACCACAGGGCGTTGGTTGTGAACTCGGTATGCATCGGCTGCTTCCTTCGAGATGGTGTATTCTTTACCATTCTCGAAGATGACATTCAGTCCAGTAATGTCAATCTCCCCACCCTTAGGGAGGTTCGGGAAGTCAAACTTGATCGTATACATGCGCACCTCCTAAGGGTTGTTCGGGAGTCGTTCCTGTGTCTCTACTTGGAACGTAATTCTAGTAGATCGCAATGTAGTGTTCTGCTTGTTCGAATAGCCTGATTGCATTTCAGTTACGTAACAATGGATTGCTAGTCCAAAGAAGGTTCCGTCTGTATTGACTAGGGTGGCAATGTCTTCCGCTAGCCTGTCAGCGTCTCTACGGTTTGATTGCAGGTCACGAATCTCACTGTGATACACTAGCAGGTACACTTCAAGGAAGACCTCAGTCATCCTACCTGCACCGTATAGGCTTACCTTCTTGGTGTTGGGTTCAACGCATACGGCAGGTGAAGCAGGAATACGTTCTTGATCGCCGTAGAACACACCGCCGTCGGCAATGCCCAAGTCTTCTGCTTGAGCCTCTAGTAATGCAACAAGCTTATCACAAACCTCGGAGAGCTTAGTGGCTAAGGCCATTATCTACCTGCCCAACGAGCTATGATACGCTCGTCCAACCACTTAGCAAAGACTTCCGTAATCTTCTCGTAGTCCTCATCCTGAAACATAATAAAGGGTCGTGCGGGAATAATGCCCTTTGGACCCTTACCTCCCTTACCGCCGGTCTGATGTAGGTTACCGTACCAGACGTTAGGAGGTAGACTGTTTAGGGTGGCGTCTTCCTTACCAATGGTCCAGATTGCCAATGTAGTAGCTGTACGCTTTAGTGCACCTGTCTTGTCCAACATACTCCTAGACATGTCTATGCCTAGCATCTCATGGAACTCAATCGTACTAGCTGCATAGGGAGCCCAAGCGGGCCGACCCTGAGCATCGAAGTTGGCACGAATACTAGGAATGATTACCTGCTGAACGGAGCGCTTCAATGGTTCATGAAGAGATCTGAGATCGACGCTTAGGAGTAGCAGATCACGTCGGATAACAGACAGTGAGGGTTTGAACGTCAGTTCGAGAAACGGTTCGCCTGTAGCCATCTCTCTCCCTAGAAGACTGTACCCATTGAGAACTTAGCAGGTCCTAGACTCGGATCCTCGACAGTAGCCTCTAGCGCTGAAGAAGCATCTGTAGGGTAGAACGATGGTTCACTGGAGTCGCCTACGGGCTCAACCCCTGGAATCTCTGTAATACCGTCAATGATGTTCTGAAGCATCGCGTCTGCCATAGCCATAAGCTTATCAGCATACGCGTTAGTGTCGGTATTGTCGTCCGAGTACAGCTTGTTGTACGTCCACGCCGCATAGTACATGGCGATGATAGTCTTGACAAGCTGAGGAGTATTCAGCGAGGTAGTCCAGCTCGAGGTGTCATAGACCGCTGCTACTCTTCCGAGTATCTGGGACGATACCTGAACCTCGAGCCCACCATCAAGTTGTACACCCAGATCAAGTTTGTTGCGCTGGCACCAAACCTGAGCTTCCTCGACAGTGATGTTACCCATGAGCTACTTCGCCGGAGCCTTCACTGCAGTCTTAGCAGCAGGAGGATTCGGAGACGCAGGAGCTTCCTGACGAGCCTTGACCGCTGCGAGCTCTGCCTGCAAGTCAGCGACCTGCTGGAGCAGTTCGTCCTTCTCTGCATCCTTGTCGGCCTGAGTCATTGCAGGCTCACCGATAGCTCCGAGCTCCCGGAACTCGTCCAGCGTGTCTGCAGGAACCTTGTCGACCTTATCACCTTCGGCGACAGAGACACGATTGCCCTTGTCGTCGATGTACTCTAGCCCGGTAAGGGCAACCTCTGCCATCAGTATGGCCTCCAAACGTTTGTCTGTGTTGCGGTAGTGCGTCGCGCAACAGCTACGCCTCCGTTGAGAGCTACGCGCGAACGGTTAGAGTCTACCACGGCTAGCACTAGATTGTTCTGATCGGTAACCGCAGTCACCTTAGCAGATTGCCACCTAGCGCTAGCCGTGATGTAGCTCACGTTATCGCCTAGCTTGATCACGTAGGCGTTAGCCATTACGCGATCGCAGCCTTGATGATGTAGCCGGTAACGGACTTGCCGAAGTCACCTGATGCAGGGTTGATCTCGTTACCGATCATCTTCAGGTCGTAACGACGCTGGCACCGAATGAGGTCGGACTTGCGCTGATCCTCACGCCACCGGTCGACAACCTGAGCAGTCCCACCGTAGTTCCAGGTGAACTCGTAGCCGAAGGCAGGAATCTTGAGACCCGCTCGAGCAGGAACCCAAGCCATGATGACATCCTTGCCCCAGAGGTAGCCGACCGAGATCGCGTTACCCAAAGCACCAGGAGCACCAGTACCGACACCAACACCAGGAACGATGACCCTCTGGATACCGAACACAGCGGCGATGATCTCGGGCGTCAGGATTGCTCGCTCAGAGTACTTGATCCGCTCGATGATGTCCGGATGATCCTCGAGGGTCGACATCACCAGGTACGGGATGACTGCGAGGTTGGGCTCCATGAAGATCTTAGCGTGAACGGCACGCATGCCCGTGCGCCAGTCACCAATCGGGTCTGACGTAGCGTAAGCGCTCCACTGAGTACCACCAGCCAACGTGACCGACAGACCTGAGGCGTAGTTCGCCGTAGTGGTCACCATGGTCTTCATGGCAAGCTCACGACCCAGGAGGATCTTGGCCGTCAGGAGATCCGTAGCGTCACGATCAGGCGAGAAGGCCGAGTCGGTGTTCTCTCGTTCCTCATCAGGCACCGCCATCTGCAGCGCGTGCTCCTGAGCGTAGTACGTGTCCTGCGACACAGTGAAGCCGGGGATCTCGTTCGCCTCAGTACCAGGCGCACGATAGTCCGACGTCTCTGCGAGCCATGCCTCACGGCCGAACATGTAGTACTTGTCCGACTGCTTCTTCACTCCGACGGAGGGGAAGAGAGCTTCACCGACGAAAGCGTTGTTCGGAAATGCGAGCGAGATCTGGGTAAGGATCTGATCGATGTGCGTTCCACCGGACCCAGTGGGACTCCAAACAGTCACAGCGAGATACCTCCCTTCCTGTTAGAACGTGCCACCGGGGGTCAGCAGCATGTCGAAGAATTCGTTTGCGTTTGACGTCGCCGTGAGAGCGATACCGAAGCAAGGCTGAGGCTGTGCACCAGCAGCAGCACGAGTAATCACAACGCCTCGAGCGGAGGTGTCGTTGGTAATGCGAGCGTTCTTGGTAACCGCTGCACCGCACTTGACTCGGACGATACCCATGAGGGCTACGCCGATGAACGCCTTGTTGGTAGACACCTTGGCGATGTCAATGTCTTCGACACACACGCCCAGAGGAACAAGCGTCGAAGCGGAAGTCGCGCGCGCAACCGACTGTTCGACGGAACCTGCAACGACCAGGTCGCCCGAGCCGTATGCAACGCTACCCTGAGCAAGAAAGCCCTTGTTCAGGACGTAGTTAGGACCGACACCCATTAGTTAGCACCTCCCGGCTGAACAGCGTAGGACGCACCGGCGTAGTTGCGGTAGGCGTCAGGGTTCTCCAGTGCGACCTTCTGAACAGCGTCGACGTAGGAGAGCTTGTGATCGGTCTGAGCCTTGGAGACCAGGTCCGAGAACTGCTTGATGGGATCGGAACCGTTCTGGTTCTGCTGACCAGCTCCACCCTTCTCACCCAGGACGACGAAGCCTGTCTCGCCGAGTGCCTTGACCATCTCCAGCACGATCTTGCCTGTGGTGTCAGGCGTCTCGTGGAGGACCTTGGTCAGGGTCTCGATGACAGCTGCAGGGATAGCAATGTCCTTGGCGCGAAGCTCTTCGCCAAGCTGCATGACGTTGCCTCGAACTTCGGCCAGTCGAAGTGCTGCCGTAGTCCTAGCGGACGTTTCGCGTAGCTCCTTCTGCTGGTCCATCAGAAGCTTGATCGCCGGGTTGGTCTCGGCCAGCTTCTTCAGTTCAGCATCGGCGTCACTCAGAGTGACCGGAGGCTTGTTAGCCTTCTCCTGGAGCTCTTTGATCTTAGCCAGAATGACGTCTTCGGACGCACCTTCGGCCAGACCCAGAAGCTCAGCGAACTTCTTCGGATCCATCTCTTTCCTTTCTTCTGGGTCTTCCGAGTGGTCGAGCATTTCGGAAAGATTCAATGGGGACAGGTCCTTCAAGAAAGGCCTGTTAGTAATTGCCCCTCCGTTGAGTACATCCTGGAACTTAGCTTTGGTCTTAGGATGTTCCCACTCATCAACGAATTCGGGCGAGAAGTACTTGTAGGCTTTCGACTTGATTTTCTCTGCAGCTGTCTTGGTCCACTCAACGAACAGGTACAGTCCGTCAGCTCGTACTTCCGCGTTCTTGACCCAGCCGGCAGCGTCTCCGGTTCGCGCCTTGTGGTCGTAGTCGATATCGGGTTCAATTTCCCGTACCTTGTCTACGACGCTCCGGGCGAATCTCTTGAGCCTATCTTCGGTGAATGCAATCTCGCCGTATACGGGATGATCGTACTTCCCTACAGTCATTGCGTGAATCCAGGATGAGGGAGTTTCGCCCTCGCTAAGGTTAACCTGTGACAGGTCAACCAAGTAGCTCATCCGCTGAGTCATCGCATCGCCCTCCTTACCTCTTATTGTAGCTTAACCCTATATGTGACTACCACTAGCCTGTATATCTAGGTATGAGATGTTATATTGAAGCGTGCAGGATTGGCTGTAATACTTCCGTCAGGACCTATAATGGTAACGGAGACTGAACCACTCTTACCAGTAACATACTGCGGACGACCTTGGGAAGTACTCAAGTAGGTCGCAGTAGTAACACTAGGTGAAACTGTTGCGCCTGCCTGAGCGATGCGCCCCAGCGTGGAAGAGACCACAGGGCTTGGGGAGGTAATGGCTAGTACATTACCGGTCTTGCCTAGAACAGCTACAGTGGTAACGCTAGCATTGACTACCTGCGATACACCAGTGACAGCTGTAACATTAGCTGGAGGGTTGAGTACGGGACTTACAGTAGCTGTGACGCTACCAAACTTACTGACAAAGCCACTTACGGTTAGTGAGGCATTGACAACTTGAGCTACTGACAACCCTGCAGCAGCTACGAATCCTGATGCAGTAAGGGAAGCACTCTCGGTAAGCGTAGTCCCAGCAAAGAGCGAAACCGAACCTGAGACAGTGGAACTAGCTGTGACGGTTTGATTTACTGCTCCGAAGGCCCCTACTACGCCTGCAGTTATTAGTGACGCTGTTTCGGTAGATGTGACGTTTACGAACCTAGCAACTACAGCTGCAGTAGTAATGGCAGGCGAGATAGTAGGACTAGCGTTTCCTACGACCCCGACAATACCACTTATGGTGGAGCTAGGAGTAACGGTCTCCGATACATTCCCGAATATAACTGTGCCAACAGAAGCTGTAATGGTCGTAACGGGTCCAACGGTCTGACTTACGTTACCTACCTTACCGGCTACTCCTGTGACCGTAGAGCTGTCGTTGATGGTTAGGGAAGCTGCTCCACTTAGTGCGGTTGTTGCAGCAGTAGTAACTACAGGACCCTCGGTAGCTGTTACACTACCTACCTTAGTAACAAAACCAGAAACGGTCGAGCTCGCAGTAACTGTTTGTGATACGTTACCTACTGCACCAGCCACACCAGTATTAGTTGAGCTGTCAGTAACAGTTAGCGATACGTTACCGAACTTAGCAACAACGCCTACGATAGTTGAACTAGCAGTAGTTGTAGCACTTACGTCACCAAAGCGAGCACCAGCACTAATGTTCGTGGTAGCAGTAATAGTCTCGGAGACATTACCTACTGCACCTACAACTCCGGTATTAGTCGAGGCTGCTGTTACGGTAAGGTTGACATCACCCGACCTAGCTACGACACCGGTGTTAGTGGAAGCAGCAGTTACAGTTGCACTTACATCTCCAACCTTACCGACAACGCCGGTAATGGTAGAGCTGGCAGTTACCGTTAGGGTAGCTGCTCCGGATCTTGCTACAACACCTGTGTTCGTGGAGCTATCGGTAATGGTAGCACTAACGTTGCCTACCTTACCTACAACACCCGTGATGGTACTGCTTGCAGTAACAGTAGCGCTTACATCTCCAGGTATAGTAAACCCTGGTAGCAGATACCCAACCAAGCCAGTTCGACCGACATCAGCTGTTACAGTCGTAGCAGTAACCGAGCCTGTAGCGGTAGCAGTTGTCTGCGCCAGCGTAGCAATGGTGTTGGCTCCTGCAATGTCTACCTGTTCGGTAAACCCTGTAGGAGGAGTCCAACCACCAGCATTGAAGTTAGTACCCATGAAGAGTACCAGACAGTTATTAGAGCTAGGCGTAAGCGTTGCAACTGCAGGTGTTACGTTGCTAGACCCTACACTGTCCGTGGTAGCAGTATTAACTGGACTACCAAACGGATCACCTGAGGTTGTGCAAGCAGTAAACCTTTGAGCAAAGCCCTCAGCCCATACAGATCCTGTCCAGGAGAAGTCGTAGGTGCCAGAGTCAGCTCCTGAGGGACGCTTGTAGTAAATGTAATGATTATGAAGGTGTGATCCTGCACATGTAACAGTCGTCTTAAGAGTAAAACCTGCAGGAGGTGTTACAGCTGCAGTAGACTCCTTATACAAACCAATGATAATTACTTCCCCAGGTGTCCCTGTTACACCTGAAGGTACAGGTATACTAGCTGTGGTCCTATTCGCGCCTGCTAATGTCCCAGTTGCTTGAGGGATGGGAGTAGTAAGTATGATGTTACCAGGACTTCGTAGCAGCAGGAGCAAACTCACCTGTAACTCCTTTCTGCTACTTGGACTTCTTCATCCCCAGGTAGGGAACTGTACCGGTCAATACTCCACCCGTAGGCCACGATCCTGGCATAGCACCTGTTGCCTGACCAGTGAGCTGCCACCCCATGTAGCCACCTGCAACAGGAAGACCCGTAGTCCCAACATTAGGTAGCAGGTCATTAGCTCCAGTCATAGCACGGAGGATCTGCGACGTCCCTACAGTATCGATTTTAATCGACAGCCAATACAATCCAGGGTCAGGTACGAAGGTCGTAGTGAACGTTGAGGAGGTCTTGACACCTGTAGAGTTTGCAACGGAGAATGCACCAGCAACGCTGACATCCATTCCGGAGAGCAGCTCCGCAGGATACCCGTCGTAGTTGACATCTTCGTAGAGTCCCCAGCGGATCGTCGACTGTGTAGACCCTGCAGTCGTAACCTCAATCGCGAACTGGTTCCACTGGTCGCGCGGCTCGGTAATCTCCAACGGAATCGCGAACATGTGTCCTGCGACAGGAGTATACGTTCCTGTAATGGCATCATAATCAGACGTATACCAGTTGTTCACTACTCTAGGTCTACGTCGACCAGCAACACGAGGAGAAGGAGGATTGAAGCCAATAGACGAGGACGTAGCTGATGCCGGAGGACTCATACGGTTCAAGGCGGCAAGCATAGCATCCACGATCTTACCCGACCCGTACTCGTTCGGGTGGATGCCATCAGAGAATGCAGCAGCGTCCTTGCCTACAAGGGAGTTACAGTCTGCGAGCTGGACCATCCCGTCGAACTCGGTCAGCATTGTTGCCAACAAGCCGTTGTAGGTATCGATATCGGCGTCCCAGCCAGCCTCGTTCGACTGACCAGTCCAAGTGGTGAAGAATGCATTCAATGCCGAGTAACCAGCAGTAGTAGGCTTTGAGACGTTACAGACAATTACTGGCGGAGGAGTATTCGACTCTAGCCACGCACCGTCGAAGAAGCCTGACCCGGTACCTCCATCACGTGCTGTGCAAGTACCGATAATCGTCTGACCGGCATTGGCTGACGTCAGACCCGTAAACCGATAGACCATGTAGCCGTGCGTGAGGAACGAACCTGGTAGCGACTGACCGGTATTGAAGGTAGCATTATTGTGTGGCGTTGAAGCAATAGCAGTACCTGTCCAAGTCATCGTGACACCAGTCGAGTCAGGTCGATGCAGGAACGCCCACGCGACAATCTCACCCTTGTAGTCCGAAGGTAGGGTCATCGTAATTGTAGCGGCAGTGGTAGTAGCACAGGTCCTGTCTACAGTACCCATGCCCAGGTCGGCACCGCTCGCGTTACTGGTCCAACCAGCGCCATAAGCGAATACAGCGTCGGTAGTTAGATATTCACGACTAGCTCTAGCCCTACTGATACAAGCCCGATGAGCATGAACCATAGAGGTTCTGACGTTAGCTGTCTGACCTCCATAGGCTGCTAGGTCGTTGATACCATAGCAGAATAGTGTACCACCACCATCTGGTGCGTAAGGACCTGTTCGTCCGGCTGGAGGCTTGATACGCTGCATGACCTTCGTCCAGCCATGACCTCCACCACCCGCACCACCTCTACCAGCGCCTACGATCCGTCCGCCAGCACTACCGAAGTTCTTCCATGAGTTGTACTCAACATCTAGTGCCGATCGAAACAACGCATCAACTCGACCAGTCTGATCACCTGAGGGACCATTCTGGAACTGGAGCCACGAGTGACCAAAGGCTCGCCAGAAATCTACCTTAAGTGGAGCCTTTGCAGGATATAGAGGCATTAGGCGCTAGTCACCAACTTCGAATTCACAGTTCCACCAGCGAACTGACCAAGCATGGAGATAGCAAAGGTAACTGCATACTCAGGTACCTCATACCGATCACCAGATTCCAAGTACCAGTCGCAAACGGTAGCAGTAGGCGCAGTTGAGTCGAATCGCAAGTACACTCGTCCCGACCCAAAGTTCACCATCATGATGCCTAGCCTAGAAGTATCAGCAGCAATCTGGGAGGTCGATGCAGTCGTAGAGATTGTCCAGGAGTTCTCGGACTCAGCGGTTCCCTTTGCCTTACGGAAGATCTGCTGATGGTCACCGCCCGTAATAGCATAGGTATCGATGTTGGTACCGGAGCCTGCCGTAATAGCTACGGCTGAGTCAGCCATCGGTTACGCCGCGATAGGCGAGTAAGCCAGAGTAAGGGTAGTCAGCGTCAAGGTGTTGGTAGACACCCAAGCCTGAGAAGCAGTCAATGCACCTGACTGCTTGAACGTTCCTGCAGACGAAGCAGTCCAGATGCTGATGTGAGTAATGGTCTCTGACGTACCACCATTGGTCCATGCACCCAATGAGGAGATCGTCATCGAGCCACCAGAAGCAGCGTTCCAAACCGCAGCGTTCCGAGTAGTCGACCCGACCGAGACGTTAGCAGTACCGGCGGCTCCTGGGTCACCAGTGTGCAACTGGATGAAGGGAGTAGCTACCAGTGTAGGAGCCACGTTCCGGTAGATTTCGAGAATCTGGTTAGCCAGTGAGCTGGCAATACCGACAGTCATTACTTACTCCATTCATGGTCGCGAGGGCACTCAGGAACGCACGGGTAGTTGCATTGAACTTCTGCAGTCGCAGTAATCTTCGGGAGCAGCTTCATTGCTCCGAGGCCGTAATCGACTTCCCAGCCAGGACCCTGTTGTTCACTCATCGCTGCACCTGAACCTCTCCTGTCATAACAACCTCTCGAATAGCTGTCTTAGTGAATATTACTTGGAACGGTCTAGTGTCCCAAGCAAACTGTACAGTTGCTGCAGGCTGATCAAAGATTGCCTCGTTCAAAGTATTGGTCGCCGTCCAAGTAGTAACACTACCACCTAGAACCTCTTCGATCTCGATCGTTATAGTCACACCAGTCATGACTGTTGGAATGGTGTTGTTAACATCATCCCAAAAGAAGAAGCTGAACTTGTTCCTGGAGTTATGCTTCACTATCAGTCGAGAGCTGACAGCAGGAGAACCAACAGTGAAGACTCTCATTTCGTCTCACAGTGATAGCCAGTACGAAGTCTTACCAAGGCGTTGTATGTCTCAACCTGTTGAGCTCGCGCCTGCTTACCCGAAGGTGTCGTAGGCTCAATTTGTGTCCGAGGATCTACTCTAGTCAGGATAGTAAGCGTATCACACCACTTCTTGTTCTGACTTGTCACATAGTATACGGCGAAGCCTCCTGACAAGATCACAGACATGATTACAGAAGCGATTGAGTACTCCAAGCGTACTCTAGCAGTCGTCATCTGTGAATCACCGTGTACCAGAGGACTGCGTAGGAGGCTCCTGCGACGGCACCGAGGGAGAAGATGGTGGAGGCGATGCGCCACCCTGTCTCAGTAGCAAGAAAATGTTTGTCGCCGCTGGAATGCCCAGTACCGACGTGAACACGCCTAGTAGTAGTGCGTTCACTTCCCCCGTCAGAAGCTGGTACAGGATTCCGAAGATTCCTAGGAGGTACAGGCCGACGTCTTTGAGGATTAACAGCCATGGGGGTCCGCTCACCATTCACCTGGTTACTTTGAGCCGGAACGGTCGGTTCCAGCATTGCCGGCGGGGAGTTGTGCCTTCGCTGGTGCCTGACGCGGAGGCCCTGCCTTTGGTGCCTTTCCTGCCCCAGGCTTCCCAGCCTCAGCTTCACCAGGTGCTTGTGGTGTCTCTGTCTTCCGGATGGTTGCTTCATCCAAAGGAGGCAGGTCCATTTCTTCACGGATGTTCTTCTCGAGTACGTCATCAGGCTGAATGATACCAGCTCCGACGAAGTTCCGAATAGCAAAGCTCATTGTACGCCAGTCAGCGGTCTCACCAATGCGCCGAGCCCTCAGGTGTGGGTACTTCTTTACACCTGAGAAGTTGTAGTCGACAAGTTCCTTGATGAGGTAGTCGTTGAACGTCTGGCATACAATATCCGCAATGAATCTAGTGGCTTTAAGGAACAGGTCGAGACTAGTATCCTGATTGCCTCCCTCAGACAGGAAGGAGGCTAGAATGGACTTTTCAATTTGCTTGTCGTGGTGGTCAATGCTCTTTAGGCAATCAACAGGCTGCCCTTCGAGCTTGAGCATGATCAGTTCCCACATTGGGGGCAGGACGATGTGGGCACGCTCATTGGTACGAAGGTTCCTACCCATATTCTCAGCCAAAGCACGGTCATTCGCAGAGAAACCGGGAGGAAGCGTAATCATGGGGATACCGATACCGTGACGCTCTTTCTGAATGGCATCGATTTTGTACAGCGTCTCTTTGTAGTACCAGTGCTTGTAGGGGGTTCGCAGAAGCGACATCCCCTCGATGTTACCTGCCTCCTTATCGAACGTAAAGACCAGCATCTTCTTGATCGGAATCGTCACGTCGTTCATGAAGGGATTAGTCGAGGGCCACAACGTGACAGCCTTGGGTCCGCCGTTCTCGTCGTAGTGCCACTCCTTGACATCCATAGGATGCCGAGGGCCAAGCTTCTTAAGGACCGTACGCATACGGCCCTCAACCATCCTGTTCTCCCAGACCTTCTCGTACATGTAGTAACCGAACTCACACATCAGCAAAGCTTCCTGGAGTATTTGGCTCCAGGAAATGCTCATCTGTTCTGTGAAGCAGTCCCATACGAAATCGGCAATTCGCTTATCCTTAAGCCGATCACCACCAGGCTCCATGAACCAACGAGCAGCCAAAACGGGAGTCTTAACCAGCCGGAGAGTGCCACGTACAGTTCCGTCACTACGACGCATCTGGTCATACTTCTGGAGACCCTTAATGCCTTGAAGGTCACGGTTGTACTCCGCCCGAATGAAGGAAGTGAAAGGACTAGGCGAGCTAGTACCTAGTTCCCTTAGGTCGACATCCCTAACAATGGGTTCACCGAATGCTCTAGGCGTCACAACCATGAAGGGCTCGACACCGTCGTCGCTAACGATCGACACTAGCTCGAACTTGTCCATGACTTCAGACAACGTAGAGACTTCGCGGAAGCCTGACGCAGTATCCACAGGGCTAACCACTAGAAGACGCCTCCTGACGTGAACATGCCACCGTCTCCTCCGGAAGAGCCTATGTCTGCAGAAGTCATGGTGAAGTTTCCTGAATCTCCATCGGGTCCAGATCCTCCACTTTCTCCTTGGTAGACTTCAGAGAGGTGGTGATGAGCTCCGAGCTTGAACACATGCATGAGTCCATACCGCAAAGCATCGAGTGCGTGGTCTTCGACCTTGTTTCCGAACTCGGGAACGTTTCGTCCCTTGACAGGAGCGTTGGACTTGTAGTTGTTGAACTCATGGATGAGACTCTTGCACGAATGATCGACGAGCATTCCCGTAGTAGTAAGAGGCGTTCCGAACTCATCGGCCACAAGGCCTGTGTCTCTGTCCTTGAGGAACGAGGCGACCAAGTCCACACCGTCACGCCAGTTCTCCTTAGCCTCGGGAAGTGCCCAACAGCCTACGTAGTTGATGGAGACTTCGACCGCCGCTTCAGGATCCGCGGCATCTCCAAACGCCATGTCAAGGTGATAACCATCAGGCTGTTCGCGACCTTTAAGTATCCTGATGTGCTCAGCGAGGGTAGTAAACGCCTTATAGTGCTCACGCCAAACACGAATCTCATCCCAAGGTGTTATCTGGAACTCAATAGCTGCCAGCGGGTTGGTGTAGCCCCAGTCGAACGCTATGTAGTTAGGCCACGCAGGGTTGAACTCCACCTTACCAACGTGCTTGGTGATGTCCCACTCAGGGTAGATCTTGCCTACAAATGAGGAAAAGTCAGCTGCAATCTCCTGCAGGAACTGTTCAGGTCGCATGGTGCGGAGTAGGAGCTGAATCTCAGGGTCGTCGTAGCCACCCGGATATACTGCGGAGTTATCCCAACTAGGAAAGCGCCACGACGCATAGTCGGGGAAGTTGGGGTCTTGTCCGTACATCCACTGAGTGTAGAGCCAGTTGAATCCTTCGGGGGTGGTGGGGAAGTCTGCTGATCCACGCTTGTCCGCCAATGCTGGTCGAATGAACCGCTCCCAAGTCTCCTCTTTGTGCTTGGCAGCTTCCGACATGATCACGTGGTCGAGTGCTTCGCCAACCAGGTTCTCTGGGTGATCTGCCGACCTGACCTCAAGTATAGTGTTCCAAGGGAACTCAATATACATGTGGCCTTGCTTCTTGTTGTACGCCTTCTTAACTCGTGAGTCCCTACCCAATTGCTGCTTAACAATCAGGTCATCCCATACTACCCGGAACTCCTTCTCGCCGAGGTCATAGGTAGGGCCTACGATCCAAAAGCGCTTGTTTGGCGCAAAGAGCCTAGGCTGGAGGTCTTTGCCTGCCATAGTGCTCTTGCCAAACCGTCGACCACAATTGGCCAAACGAAAGCGAGCCGTCGACTGATGGTACAGCTGCTGACGTCCGTGCGGCTTGTACTTAATCCGTCGAAAGTACTCTTCTCTCGTCCAGGCCATCTACGTCCTTGGATGCTCGTTGGTCTCGTGAAAAGGCTTCGAACCATGCTTTGAGCAGATCATGCAGTACGGGTTCTCCGCTTTAGGTCCTGTGGGCTCGCTCACCGAACTCCCTCGCAGGTACCGTTGGCGCATTTCATTCGCTGGTAGGCGGTTTCCCAATCCCAACGGTTAGCATCCTCCACTGGGACGAGCAACCACCGCTCAAGGCTATCCACTACTGGATTCCTCGAGCTGTGTACGCAGACAGCGTCTTCACTGCAGTCGCAGCAGGGACGTTATCTAAGATCTGATTCCCGGCAGTGAATGCGGAAGCAGGCACACGCAGCACCAACTTCAGACCTGAAGACGTCCCAGGCCCTACGACAACTGCATCCTGCGTCTGCCCATTAGCATCACGATACGACACCCGCATGCGACCAGCAGTCTTCATCTTGCCGCCCTGCGCAGTTGCCTTGGTTCTCAAGTCCTGCAGTGGCATTTCTTGCTCCCAACCGCGTCCGTGTTTATATAGAGCACCACAGGGCGAACCGGCTTAGTAGCCTCCGCCTTTGGGTTTCTTCGTGCCCTTTGATGGCTTCGGCATCTTTACGGAAGCCTTCTTTCCACCCTTCTTAGCCACCGTACGCCTCATTTGCAGCCTTTTCGACATCGTCTTGCATCTGCCGAACCAGAGCATCGAGAGGCGAATCTGCGCGGTGAGTTTCCTTGCCTACGGGACCCATTACGCGATCGATCACGTACTTCCCCGCGTCTAGCTTAAGTCTCTCCGAAGTCCCACGTAGCGCAATGTGAACGATCTGCATCGCAACACTAGGGGAATTCTCCTTGAAGAGCCTGTGCGTTAGCTCTTCTGTGGTCTCGTCAGGATGCGTTGCACGCTCCATGCCAAGAGCGATGTCCATGGCTTCTTGGTTGACGAAGCCCTCAGGCAGTGGGGTACCAGAACCAGCACTACGCCGTTTCCCTTGTGGAGGACCCATCGGCTGTTCGGGAGTGATCTCCCCTTCGTACTCGTCGAACTCTCTGCTCATCACACACCTCCTTACCCTTATTATACAGTAGTCCCAGACGGGAACACCTACCTCTCGTATATGCAGGTAACACATGCCCCCAAAAAACTGGCGCGTATGCCCTACGGGTTATATACGTGTGTGTCTGTGTCCACGGAATATAGTTACGTAGGTGTACGTACATGTACACATTGTACTAGACATTACATGTTGGTCTGGTCATCACCAGGGGGTAGGACATGTACAGGGTGGTCTGGTCATGTCTAGGGGATAGGGATAGAACATAGTAGTCTGGACACGTCGACATGTCAGGACTAGTCTAGGTATGTCTAGGCCGACATGTCTGGACTAGTCCTATAGGGCCTACACCCCTAAATCTTACGTAAAGATTTAGGCTTAATTTACGCATATAAGTTAAGCTTGTTTTAGGCGTAATTTGGGTTTTTCTTACGATATGCGCTACTATAATTATGTTATAAGAGAAACACACACACACTCACAGAATCGAGCAGATCATGAACGAGATCGCGAACTACTTCACCGCTTCTACGTACTCCCCGTACGGAATGTGCAAGATCGTCAACAAGATCCTTCACGACATCGATTCCGAAATCAAGGAACTGCCGGCACCGATGTTCTACACGTACGTGAAGAAGGGTTTCATTCCGTCAGAGAACAAGGTCGTCACTCGCGAACACGCTATCGAGTGGACCGTGAAGTACTTGACGAAGCGTTTCGGAATCACGGAAGCTCCGAGCACTGTTGAAGCTGTGAACATGAACGAGATCAACGAAGCGCTCGAGCAGTTCGCAGCAGAGTAACGCAACAACAAGATCCGGATCTTGTACAACACAAGATCCGGATCTTGTAACATCCTTTAGTAAGGACCCAAAGCGGTCAGGCAGTACCAAGACAGCCAGGTGGGACGTGTACCATTGCCACGCCCAGGTTGGAACGTTGCCTCGCGGCCCTACGTGGACGTACCTTGACAACTCCATAGCGACACTACTCCACAGGGCTCCCTGTATCTAGGAACTGACGGAGCACCTGAGCGTACGCTTCCTGTTGGGCGATCTCGACTTCCCTCAGGGCGTCCGCCAGGGAAAGTCTACCGGCCCTCCTACGGGCAAACTCCGCCTTACGTTCCATGACGGCCTTCCAGCCCTTCTGTGCCACGTAGTTACAAGCTCGACAGTAGCTCTTGGGTTGACCGTACTGCTTGCCAGTATCGGGATCGCCCCACCAGATGTCCTTCATGGACGCACCATCGAGTACGGGCCTAGTGTAGAACCCGGAGATGTGTATCCACTCTTCACATAGTCCGCACTCGATACGTCCGTAATCATCGACCTCTCGTCTCTTCATACCTATATTATATAGTAGAACACTAGGTAAAAGCAAGGCTCATAGTGGCTAAACCTAGTGGCTAAAGGCTCATAGGGCTAATGAGGAAGCTACTCTAAACTACCAAGATCCTTAAGAAAACGTATACGTAACATCCGATTACGTAACAAATATACATATATACTACTATATATACTACCTATATTATATAAGACCCTACTTAAGCCAAATTGGTCCATTAGCCATGTAACATAAAGGGACCGAACAGTATCGCTAGTCTTCTTTAGAGAGACATCACTCGTTAGGCTCTGGGCGAACCACTTAAAGATTAAGATAGATTTACGCTAGATTTAAGCTTGACTTAATAGTGACCACTATATAATAAAAAGAAAAGCGCATACAAAGAGAACCTAGTATCGTAACAGAGAGATAGGAGTCGTCATGAGGATCTCGTTAGGTAACGGCCTCTACATCGAGAGTCGCAACACAGACGTTCCCTCGAAGAGGAACGTCAAGAACAAGGGAGGCTCTCTGAAGCGACTTCACTCTCGAGAGACGGGGAGGTCGG
>Ga0209074_10000004_pt1 | contig 46561 bp, 77 predicted proteins | sample GAPlitter_FD_187522 | JGI IMG/M metagenome (GOLD analysis project Ga0209074, IMG submission 187522) | Agricultural soil microbial communities from Georgia to study Nitrogen management - GA Plitter (SPAdes) (version 2) | ecosystem: Environmental > Terrestrial > Soil > Agricultural land | place...
CCTGATGCCCCCCACACTCTGGTATCAGTCCGACATCGACACCACGGACATGGTCAGCATGTTCACGACCCGGCAGGCCGATTGGGCCTCGGTCCGCAACAAGATCAGCGCGATGCTCTTTTACGAGGGGCATCTGACCCACATCGACCCGGCCAACCCTTGGGCCTTGAAGCTGAATACCTGGGAGCACCTTCGGGATAACGGGGTCTTCGAGCAGCTGACCGCGTGGAACATTCCGATTGGGGTCGAGTCGGCGGCGGTCTTCGACAAGCCGGATACCGGGATCGGCATCACCGCGATGAACGAGGTGCTGAGCAATCTGGCCTCCCGCGGTGCCCATCTGAGCATCCTGAACGTGGATACTCCCCGCGGTCGCTCCATGGGGCTCGGCTACACCGAGGACGAATCGGTCACCGTCTACAAGACCTTCTACGACGCGATGCGGGCGGTCACCCCGGCCCTGCAGATCGGGGAGTGGGAAGCGATCTATACCGTGGGGTCGAGCGCCACGCTCAAGACGTGGTTCACCAAGTGCCGCGCCGCCGGCATCTTCGTGGACTGGTTCACCGCCGACGTGGGGTTTCATCTGGGCCAGACGATCATGGACGAACTCCTGGACTTCATCGCCTGGGCGAAGGTGCAGAGCCCGCCGCTGCCCGTCACGATTGGGATTCAACCGGGCCAGACAACCCCGGTGGAACCCGACGACGGCACCTACGTCATTCAGGCGCACGACGCGCTGACGGCAGTCCATAACAACATCCCGGGCGCCGACATCTATGCGCTCGAAGTGACCTCGTGGTATGGGCGCGCGGTCTGGTACGACGATCAGATCGGGGATCGCAGCATTCCGCTGAACCTACCCGAAGGCAATGCGTGGTACAGCCATACCTGGCTGGCGGCCGAGGCCGCGGCCTTCTATGGCATTCCCGACGCCGTCCGGGGCTTGGCCGGATTCAGCCATGTGGACGGGCTGAGCGGCGATCCGGTATCCAGCATCTACCGCGAGGCCGGGGGATTGGATCTTGAGCCGGCCGGCGCGATCTATGAGCTGGTCGCGGCGGGCGCGCCGGCCCCCCCGCCGACCTATCCGCTCCTGACGCGCCTCGGCCGCGCGAGCTGGCGCGGCTCCTGGCGCGGTCCCGGGCGCGGGAGCCACTGATGGCCCTCGTCAGCCCGCCGATCCTGCCGACCGAGCCCCTGCTGGCCGAATTGCTTGGCCCTGGCCCCCGCTCGGGCACGGCCCGCTATGTGCCGAGCCAGTACGCCACGCTCCAGGCGGCCGTGGACGTGGCGCGCTACGGCGATACCATCGTCGTGGCCCCGGGCACGCAACTCACGAACACCTTGCTCCCGACCGAGGCCGCCGTGAAGGCGCGCGGCAGCTACCCGACGCGGCCGGAAAACGGCAACCCGTCGGACATCCTGATCGTCATGGGCCTGCCGTCGGGCAGCAGCCAGAAGTTCTATGACCTCGCGAACAAGACGAGCATCCCGCCCGCCACGCGCGTCCTCACGAACGCCGCCTATCCCGGCGGCAAGACGGTGATGAAGGTCTCGAACCGCGTCACGCACATCGACGCCGGCTACGATGTCAACAACGAGACGCGCGCGACGCCGCTGCTGCCCTACTTCCCGGTCGGCGCGTCGATCAACTTCACCGCCGCCCCCTATCCGGCCTACTGGCGGTTCGTGGGCCTTGAGTTCTCCGACGGGTTTGGCTTCGACGCCGGCCACGGCTGGAATACGCCGAACAATCAGACCGAACCGCATCATCTGACGTGGGACCGCTGTCTGTTCAACAGCGATCCCGCCCGCAATGCCAGCCATCAGCTCTGCGGGGCCTACGTGACGGGCCCGGTCCGCAACTACACCGTCATCAACTCGACCTATTCCAATTTTTGCGGGCACACGGCGGGCGACGCGGGCATCCACATGTTCACGAGTGGGAGCACCTGGTATTTTGAGAACGTCGGGGCGGAATGCCTCAACTTCTTCTTCACGGGCGGCTCCGGGGGCGGCGCCTACTACGTGGGCGAGAACCCGCACGACATCGTCTTCCGCCGCTGTCACATCTGGCGCCCCGAGTTCTGGCTCCCGACGGAGCCGTCCCCGGGCGTGAACGTGCAGCCCTCCGGCCCCTACACGGTCAACATCGACGCCGCTGGGGTGGTGAGTTACGTCTCCGGCACGCCGAGTTGGCTCGACAACGTCGACATGTTCTCGGGGCAGTGCTTTGAGAAGGGCACGTATATCTACGATCCGGCGACGGGCATCGCGCGGGAGATCGCCGGGGAACCCTACGGCTTTCGACCGGGTGGGGATGGCTCCGGGGGCTCGCGCTTCAATTTGACCCAGCCGTGGCCCGGCGGCGCCCAGACGAACCTCGTCATCTACCCGCTCTACGGCCACATGATCCACGTGAGCGGCCTGACCGCGCCCACGCAGGATCGCGCGCAGGTCAGCGGCACGAGCGTGACCTTCCTGGACGCCCCGCTCCCGGCGAAGGTCGTCTGCGAGGACGATCTGACGGTCGGTGACCGGATCGCCGGGCGCCGCGCGCACTACTTCTCGCTCGCCTCCGAGCACGACGCCAGCATCGCGGACGGGGCGAACGTCCGCATGACCCGGCGCAAGATCCAGTCGATTGCCGCGAATCGCCTGAGCTGCACGCTGGCCAGCGCCTATCCGACGAGCGCGACCTTCCCGTACCTGATCTCGCCCAACGACGGCCGCCTGCGCGTGGGCGAGGGCGCCTACAGCAACCGGGGCAAGGCCATCATCGAGCACAAGGGCGGCGAGCGCGTGCTCTTCGAGGGCAACATCGTCGAGAACTTCCGAGAGTATTGGCGCATCCATCCCTCCAACCAGTGGGAGGGCCGCCAGGTCGTCAATTCCATGACGATCCAAGCCAACGGCTCCTTCCATATCAATGACGCGGGCTTCAGCCTTGAGCCGTTCATGCAGACGATGGTCACCAATCGCCACAACAACGGCGCGCCCTGGCCCTATGCCGCGTTCGTGGCCGGGTCGATCGGCTCGCCCTTCACCGGGGCCGTGGCCCTGGTGGACACGATCACCGGCGTCGATGGCACGTTCAAGGCGGGCGCGAACAATCTCGGAGCCCAGTCCAATTTTGGGCAGTTCTGGAACATGCCCGTGCCGTTCACGCGGGACCAGGACTTCACCATTCGCTACAACCACGCGCGCGGCATGCAGCCCGGCCCGAGCATCCACGGCAACGCGATCAATGCCGCTGAAATCTGGCTCGGCGAACGGTTCTCGTACACGCACAACGTCCAGGAGGACACGGGCGACAAGAGCAAGCTCGGGGTGAATGGCGCGAGCCCCGTCGGGGCCTATGCCGACGGCGAGGCCAATTTTGCGTTCTGGCATGGCTGCAAGCGCTCGGCAGACGTGTGGCCCGGTCCGCGGTACGGGAAAAACTCCCCCATGCAGGTCGCCCACAATACCTTCGTCCGCTTCCATACCTATAAAGCCATCCCCGTGATCCAGACGATGCCGCAACTGGGCAATGGCATCCCGCAGCCGGCCGAATACTCCACGGACCTCGACTTCGACGCCAACGTGGCCGATGGGCTGACCCATGCCGGGTGCCAGATGATGGACGGCACCGGACAATACTGGGCCGCCCCGTACTCGCACGTGAGGAACGTCCTGGTCGGCGCCGGGGCGACGGCCAACAGCGCCTTCCCCGACAACGCCATCCTGACCGCCCAGGATCGCATCGGCTACGTCAATCCGACGCCCGATCCCACCGGCCTGCCGAGCCGCTTCCGGGGCGATTACAGCCTGACGGATGTGTACGCCAGCACCGGCACCATTGCGAGCGATGGGCTGGCCCTCACGATCAGCGGCACGTTCCCGGCGACCGTCGTGCCGGGCCAGTTCGTGCGCCTGACGGTCAACGGAGCGCTCAAGCGAATCATCAGCGGCGGCAGCGGCACGAACATCGTGCGCTGGTCGGGCGATGTGGGCAATCACAGCCAGGCCACGGCCTTCACCGTCGGGTTCAAGGGCACGGCGCCGGATGGCACCGACCCGGGCGTGGACTGGGCGGGGCTTGTCGCCATGACCGCCGGGGTGGACACGTTGGTCGAGCCCGATAGCGCCCCAGCGGCCCCGAATCCTCGTGCCCTGACCGGCCGCGCGGCCCTGGCGGTCTTCTAGGAGCCCCGCATGCAAGTGCCCGTGCGCTACGCGACGTCGCAAGATGTGTACTTCCGCATGATCGTGCGCGGCAGCACGGACTTCGCTGGGTCGAGCGATTGGACGCCCGCGACCGGCGACGTGAAGCTCAGCATCGACGGCGGCGCGCTGGCGAACACGACGAACCTGCCCACGGCCGTCGGCAAGTCATGGAAGCTCACGCTGACCACGGGCGAGACCACGGGCGGCGTGCTCATGCTCGACATCATCGACCAGGGCACGAAGGCGGTCGAGGATCAGGGGCTCGACTTCTTCACGTTTGGCAACGCCTCGGCCTACGTGCCGCGCGATCTCTATTCCTCGAATCCGCCCGGCATCAAGAAGAATACGGCGCTCAATAATTACATGTTCCGCATGTCGGACAGCGCCACGGGTGACCCCAAGACGGGCCTGACCGTGACGGCCGAGCGGTCGCTGGACGGCGCCGCCTTCGCCGCCTGCGCCAACGCCGTGTCGGAGATCGGGAGCGGCTGGTACAAGATCACCCTGGCGGCGGGCGATGTGAACGGCGACACGGTGGCGCTCAAGTTCACGGCCACCAACGCCAAGCAGCTCGACGAGCTGATCGTGACGGAGCCCTGATGCCCTTCCGGCGCCTGCGCACGGGCGGCTACAGCCGCGTCTTCACCCCGGACTTTGTGCAGACGGCGGGCGTCGGACTGCCGATCACGGAGACGTGGACGCACGCCGACCAGGCTAACAACCTCGACGCCGACTATGACTGGGTCTCGGTCGTGAGCGGCTGGGGCATCAGCGGCAATAAGGCCTCCCTCGCGAACGCCGGGGGCGCCACGCGCATCGACCGGCTGAACGTGGATCTGCAGACCAATGACTTCCGGGTTCGCCTGCCGATCGTGACGTTCCCGACGGATCGAGCGGGCACGCAAGTGATCGGCGCCTGCTGCCGCCTCTCGACCGGCGGCGCATCGACGTTTTACACCTGCGGGCTGCTCTGTGCGGACGCCGGGCCGGTGTCCCTCTTCCTCGCGCGCTGGGTGAGCGGCGTGGCGACGACCTTGGCCAGCCTGACGCTGCCGAGCCTGAGCCTGCCGAATGATCTGGCGGTCAGCGCCAAAGGCACCGTCATCGGCGGCTGGTGGGCGGGGCGGCGTCGCCTCCGGGCCATCGACGCCGTCATCCCCACGGGGGGGTATGGCGGCATCCAGGGCGTGGCGCAGGGCGCGACCAACATCGTGGAGGCCTCGCAGGCCACGTTTGAGGCGGTGCCGGCGGCGGTCATCCCGCTCGATTTCGGCCGGTACTCGTTTGGGAGGAGTTAAGTGAGCGATCGCATCGCGGGCGGCGTGAAGGCCGGCAGCACCAGCGTGACGATCAACATGCCGAAGCTGCGGGCCATCGCCGACGGCACGGAGATCACCGGGAAGGTCGCCGCCGGCCTGACCGCCTACTACTGGCGCGTCGGCGTGAGCACGCCCGTCGCGCCCACGGCCATCACGCTGTCGGACCTGGCGGCGATCACCACGGCCTGGACCTCCGGCGGCGTCAAAGAGGCCGACGCGACCAACATGAAGGGCACCTATCGGCTGGACGTGCCCAACGCGGCCTTTGCCACCGGCGCCGATGCCGTGCAAATCGACCTCTTCGCCACCGACGGCTCCTCGTTCGTCTCCTCGCTGACGATGGCCCTGGAGACCTCGGGCGCGGCCGAGGTGTTCACGGTGGTGTCGCAGATCAAGACGACCACGGACGGCTATGGCGCCACGCTGGCCGGCCTGCCGGCGTCGGTCTGGCTGAACGGCACCCGCACGCTGACCTCCGACGTGTGGGACGAGGTCGCGGCCAGCCACAACACGGCCGGCACCACCGGCGCGGTGCTGAATGCGCTGAGCGTGGCCGCCGACCCCTGGAACGTGAGCCTGCCGGGCGCCTACGCCTCCGGTAAGGCTGGCAACATCCTCGGCAACCTGCCGGCCCCGGCCAACTCGAGCATCGCGGCCATCAAGGCGGTGACGGACCAGTTCACCTTCCCCGCGACCGGCAAGGTGGCCGCCATCCTCCAGATCGCGGGCGACTTCCCGCAGGCGTGCGCGGACAAGGTGTGGACCAGCGCCGCGCGCACGCTAACGTCCTTCGGCACCCTCGTGGCCGACGTGGCGACGGCCGTCTGGGGCGCGACCACGCGCAGCCTCAACTCGGTTGGCACCATCGCGGCCGCGGTGTGGGAAGAGACCGCCTCCAGCCACAATACGGCCGGGACCACGGGCAACAAGCTCAACGCGGCGGCCTCGGCGGGCGATCCATGGAACACCACCATTCCGGGCGCCTACGCGGCTGGGACGGCGGGCTACGTGGTCGGCAATCTCGGCGGCGATTCGGCCGACATCGACGCGATCAAAGCCAAGACCGATCAGTTGACCTTCAGCACGCCCAACATCGTGGATGCGACCCCGGCCGCCGGCATCACGACCACGCTGGCGACCATCCAGGCCAAGACGGACCAGCTGACCTTCACCGTGCCGAACATCGTGGACGCCAGCGGCGGCGCCACCCCGGCGGCCGTGGCCGACGCGGTGCTCAACACGGTGATGACCGAGAGCTACGCGGCTGACGGGGCGCAGGCCACGCTGGCGCAGCTGATGTACATGCTGTGGGCGGCGGCCACCGCCGAGAAGGTGATCGTGGGCACCGACGTGTCAGTCAAGGGGCTGAATGGCACCACCACGGTGATGCACTTCACCCTGAACGATCCGGTCAACCCGACCTCGATCACGCGGTCCAGCTGATGACCCCGCCCCGCTCGTTCGTCAAGGATCTGGCGGCCTACGACCCGGCGCTCCGGGTGCGGTGGGCGAAGCACATGGGCAAGTGGCTCATCGAGCGCAAGCTGGAGCTCCGCAATCCCGCGTGGCTCGCGGAGCGCCCGCTCAACCCCTTCGGCCACAGCCCCCGCGCCAAGGATCTGTGGCAGGGCTGGCGCCAGGGCTACGTGCACGTGCTCACGGTCCCGCGCGAGCTGCTGGCATGGTCCGTCGTCGCGCCGCACCTGGCCGCCGTGGACCGCGAGCAGGCGGGGAGCTGGGAGGCGCTGATCCAGCGCATTGAGGAGGCCGACGCCAAGCTCGAGGCCGAGCGCGCCCGCAACGTCGTGAACTGGGCCGACGCCGCGGCGGGCGAGGCGGCGGACACGATCATGTGGCGGGAGGGCCACCGCGTGGCCACCTCGCACGCGCCGTCAGGGGTGGCCTCCAGCGACCGCGTGGAGACGCACGAGGGCTTCACGGTGCGCGTGCGCAAGGGGGCGGCCTAATGGCGGCGCCCCGGAAGACGCGCGCGCAGCTGGAGACGGCGATCCGCACCAATCTGGACGAAATCTCGCCGTCCTTCTGGGCGACGCAGGACATCCCGCAGTACATCAACCGCGCGAAGGACCGCGTGGCGATGGAGGTGCGCAAGGTCAAGGGCGACTACCTGGAGGTCACGCGCACCTCACTCGACGGGGCGGTGACGATCCTCGGGGAGGCCTACGACACGGCGAATTTCCGCACGGTGCCGGGGACCACCGACTACACGCTGCCGCCAGACTTCCAGGAGATGGTGTCGATCCGCTGCCGCACGGCCGGCTACGAGTGGCTGCGGCTGGCCTCCCGGCGGCAGGCGCAGCCCGACTTCCAGGCCGCGCAGGAGACCACGGCGCCTCAGACGCCGCGCTACTACACGCTGCTCGGGGAGCGGACGCTGCGCGTGGAGCCCCTGTCGGACGTGACGCTCGACTGGGAGCTCACCTACGTGGCCGTCGTGCCGGACCTCACCGCGCCGGACTCGACGCTCGATCTCCCGCATCCGCTCTACATGGCCGTGGAGTCGTATGCCACCGGATTGGCGCTGCTCAAGGATCACTCGCAGGACGCCGCGGCGTGGGAAGCGGCCGGCAACGCCACGATGGCGCTCTTCTTCGGCAGCACCGACCGCCAGAGCACGGACGTGGAGTACGTCCGGGCCTACTTAGAGGATTAGATGGCCCGGCAGTCGGCGCGCGGGCAGGGGAACCTTGAGAACTACGCGGTGTTCTCCTTCGACCGCGGTCTCGACGTGAAGACCTCGCCGCTCAAGCGCGCGGTGCTGGCCCGCCAGGACGCGCTCGTGAAGGCGAAGAACGGCGTGCTCTCCACGGCCGGCGCGGTGAGCAAGCGCCTGGACGCCGCGCTCAAGACGGTGACCATGCTGGGGGCGATCAACACGGTGCCGCATGTGCTGACGGGCGGCCTCGGCGCCTTCACGGCGCTGAGCGACACGCGCTTTCTCGCCACGCGCGGCTTCGTGCCCACGGGCCACGAGGCGGCCATCACGGGCGGCATCGAGTTCGTGAAGTCGGACGGCACGCGCCAGGTCATCTTCGGCGCCACCGACGGCATCGTCTACAAGCTGAACCCCGACGGCACGACCACGGCCATCGACACGGGGCACACGACCGGGACGAAGTGGTACTTCGAGCAGTACAACGACAAGCTGATCATCTGCAACCGCGCGGACGTGCCTCGCAAGTGGGACGGCGCGACGATGAGCAACCTGGGCGGCAGCCCGCCCGCGAAGGGCGGCCCGGTGCGCGCCCACGGCAACCGCATCTTCTTCCTCGACGGCACCAACAAGTCGCGCCTGACATGGAGCGCGCTCGACAACGAGGAGGACTACACCACCACCAACAATGCGGGCAGCGTGGTCCTGGGCAATAACGATGGCTCCGACCTGGTGGACCTCGTGCCCTCGATCAACGAGCTGGTGCTGCTCAAGGGTAGCCGCCCGTACCGCCTGCAGGGCACCTCGCCCGCCACGTTCACCATCACCAACGTGGTGCCGAGCACCGGCAGCGTGGGGGCCGTCGCGAGCCGCGCCGCCGCCTTCGCGCTCAACGATGTGTGGTACTTGAGCAGCCCCGGCGTGGTGCGCCTGACCGCCGTGCTCGGCTTCGGCGACCTCCGGGCCAGCTTCCCGTCGTCCTCGATCCAGCCGTACTTCGACCCCAACACCGAGTTCTCGCTGTCGCTGCTGCATCTGGACGAGGCGGTGATGGTGTACGACGCGCAGTCCAATCGCCTGTACATCGGCGTGGACAGCGACGGCGATGCGAAGAACGACACCATGCTGGTCTACGACCTGACCACGCAGGGGTGGACCACGTGGGAGGGCCTGTCGATCGCCTCGCTCTGGCCCGTGCGCAACGCGCTCACCGGCCAGACGGACATCTACATGGGCGGCTACGACGGGCGCATCCGGGCGCTCAACCAGGCCACGCACACGGAGGCCGTGGACTTCGAGGTGCGGCATCTGACGGCCCTGGGTGCGCCCGGTGTGGAGAAGAGCCTGCGCCACGTCTTCCTCTACTTCCGGCAGGAGGGCAACGTCACCGTGACGGTCGATTTCAAGTTCGACTTCGAGTCGAACCCGAGCCAGACGTTCACCGTCTCGCTCCTCGGCGGGGCCAAGACGCTCGGCGTCAACTGGGTGCTCGGCGTGGATCCGCTCGGGCTGCGCTCCCAGGTGGTCAAGCGGCTGGACGTGCACGGCGGCGGCGAGTTCGTGGAGATCGGCGTGCGCAACACCGAGGCCGGCCAGCCCGTCACCTGGTACGGCTACGAAGCGCTCTATCGCGTCAAGCGGCTGGTGCGCCGCGGAACCCAGGTGGCCTGATGCCCGTCACATTGCCCGTCGTCCTCGTGAATGGCGTCGTCCCCGTCGCCGAAGACTTCATGGCGGACTTCAACGCGCTCAAGATCGCCATCGACGCGCTCGAGAACACCGGCACCGTCATCCCGGCCGGCATCGTCAAGGGCTTCGCCGGCCCCGTGGTGCCGACGGGCTGGCTCACGTGCGACGGGGCGGCGGTGAGCCGCAGCAGCTACAGCGGCCTCTTCGCGGCCATCGGCACCACGTGGGGCGTGGGCGATGGCGCCACCACGTTCAACCTGCCCGATCTGCGCGGGCGCACCCTCGTGGGCGCGGGCGTGGGGACTGGGCTCAGCGCCCGCACGCTGGCTGCCCTGTTCGGCACGGAGACGCACGTGCTGACCTCGGCACAGATCCCGAGCCACACGCACGGCATCCCCAACCAGGGCCCGCTCGGGTTCGCGGCGGGCTCGGATTCGGTGACGTTCTCGGGCGCGGGCTACGCGACGAACTTCGGCACCGTGTTCGACGGCGCGCTGTCGGGGGCACCGGGCGGCCAGGCCCACCCGAACACGCAGCCCTCTGCCGTCATTCAGTGGGTGATCAAGACCTGATATGGCTGCGCTCAAGGCGCTCGCGTTCGGACCGCTCCCCGCCAGTCAGGCGCAGGCCGCCGAAGCCTTCGGCCAGGACACGGCCTCGGGCGCGGCGGTGCGCGGCCTGCCCGGTGGTGGGGGCGGCGGGGGTGGCGCCGTAGACCTGAACGCGCCCGAGCCCATGATGCCGCGCGCGTCGGATCGCCTCGCGGCGCTCGCCAGTAGCAGCGGCGGGGGCGGCAGCACGTTCGGGGAGCTCGGCGGGGTGGGGAACATCGAGGATCTGCCGGGGGCGCAGCCGACGGGGCAGCCCCAGGTCAACTTCCTCAGCTCGCTCGCCGGGTGGCTCAGCGGGCGCACGGGCGGCGACACCGGCGACCAGGAGACCGCGCCGCCGGCCAGTGGCCCCGGCGAGACGCCGGACTTCGCCAAGGCGATCCAGGCCTTCAACGCCGCGGTCAAGGCGGCGAAGGCGGGCAGCACGCTGGCCAAGGGCAGCGGCGGCGGCTGGACGCTCTCCTCAGCGCCGGGCAGCGTCCAGGGCCTGGGCGAGAACGCGGCGGCCACGGGCTACGCGCCGCTCACCGCCAAGGGGCTGGATCAGGCGCTCGGTCCCTCTGCGGGCAGCAGCTCGAGCGGCCTGGGCGCCGCCTCGGCGGGCGCCGCCGGCCTCTCGGCGATCCTCAGCCTGTTGGCGGCCGGCACGGGCGACCAGGGCGTGGCGAAAGCCGCCCAGGCGGCCGGGCTCGGCACTGGCGTGCTGGGTGCCGTGGGCGGCGGCGGGGGTCTCGGCGGCGTGATCGGCGCGCTCCCCAGTCTCCTGGGCCTGTTCGGCAACACGCACATGGACCGGGGCGACCTCGCCTTCCTGCAGAGCGCGGCGCAGGCCGAGCAGATCGCCTCGCTGGCCGCGGCCGCCACGGCGACGGGGGCCGTCCCCTACGCCGCGATTGCCGCCCAGGCGATCAACGACGCGATGGGGCTGGCGAACTACCTCCAGGGCAACCAGAACCTCGCGCAGACGGCGCTCGGGAGCATCCCCGTGGTCGGCAGCTACGCCACGGCGCTCTATGACCAGCTCAACAAGCCGAGCGCGGGCTACCTGCGCAACAAGATCGCCGGGTCGGCGGGGCCGAAGATCACCGGCGGGCTCGAGCAGCTAGCCGGGCAGCTCGACGGCGTGGATCTGAGCCAACTGAGCGGCGCCCAGATCGGCTCGCTCGTCACCGCGCTCGGCAGCGGCCTCGGGGCCTACTACAACCCCAACACCGAGATGGGCGCGTACCTGACGGGCCTGCGCGAGCAGATGCCCGCCGAGTATGGCACCGTGACGGCCACGCGGGACACGGCGCAGCAGAACCTGCTCCGCAGCATCGCGCTCATGCAGCAGCAGGGCGCGAGCCCCGCCGACATCGGGCGGCTGGTGGACCCGGCGGTGGTGTGGGACATGGCCAATTCCGACTGGGTGGGCGTGCCCGGCGGGGCGCCGAATATGGGCGCCGTGCGGCAGGGCCTCGAGGGCTATCAGCCCGCGATGAGCCAGGAGCAGGCGGCCAACTTCTACGGCGGGCCGACGTGGGCCGCGCTCTACGGCATGTACGGCCCCGGCACCGCCGACGTGGCCCGCCAGTACGGCATCACGCTGCCGGGGCTGAACTACTCCGCGCTGACGCCCGTGGCCCCGGCCGGTGGCCCGGCGGCGCCCCCGGACTTCAACGCGCTCTACTCGCAGTACGTCAACGCCGGCTACAACACCCAGGACGCCGCCGCGCTCGCCAGCGGGCGTCTGGGGCAGGCGCTGCTCTACCCCGGCGCGGGAGGTGGCTAGTCCATGGCAACGCTGGATGAGCTGATTCAGCAGTCGCTCGCGCAGCTGGTGCAGCAAGGGGGCGGCCCGACCGAGCAGGCGCTGTTCAACCGATCCGCGGGCGACATCCAGACCGCGTACCAGAACAACGCCCAGCAGATCGCGGAGAACACCTTTGCGCGCGGCTTGGGCATCAGCGACATCGCGGCGCATCTGCAGGCCGAGAACCTGAAGAACCAGGCGGCGGCGGTGGAGAAGGCGCGGCAGGATGCCTTCCTCGGGGGCCAGCAGGCGCAGCTCTCCGCGTTGGGGCAGGCGGCGGCGATCACGCAGGGCGAGGCCAACCGGGCGCAGCAGGCGGCGCTGCAGAAGCGGGCGCTCTCGGCGCAGCGGGGCATGGCGAACACGCAGATGCTGGCGCAGGGCCTCGCGGGTGGCGTGGGCGCGCTCGGCAACGTGGCGGGCCTGGCCTACGGTCCCGAGATTCGCAGCGGGTTGCGCGGCCTCTTCGGGCTGCACACGCCGTCGCTGGGCAGCCCGACGCGACCCGGCCCCGGCGAGGGCATGCCTGGCGCTGCCGCGCCCACCATTCCGGCGCTGCCCGACATGAGCGGGCCGAGCGGCGGCCTGGGCGCGTTGGCCGGCGGCGACATCCCCAACCTCACGCTGCCGGACTTCTCCTCGGCGTTCTCGACCAGCAGCGCGAGCACGCCGAGTTACAGCTTCGATTTCAACCCGTCCCTCGACCTCTCCGGGCTCTACGACACGTCGATGCCGAGCCTCGACCTGTCGAGCTACTTCCAGCCGGGCTACGACTGGTCGAACATCGGGTGGGGCTAGCCCATGGCCGATTACGGGCTGGCGGCGCTCTCGGGTCTGCTCAACGGGTTGGGCGGACTGCCAGCAGGCATGGTGCAGCGCGAGAAGCTGGATCAGAGCCAGGAGCACCTGAACCTGCTCCAGCAGCAGATGGCGCAGCAACAGGCGCAGTTCGAGGCGGGCAAGTTCACCGATGTGCCCGGCACGATGCTGCCGAGCGATTACGGCGCGAAGGTGGATACCACGAGCGGGCTGGCCAAGGTGCCGACCGCCATCGTGCCATCGCTGCTGGGGGCGCGGGAGCGACAGGCGGCCGAGGAGCGGCAGGGCAAGCGCGGCGCGGCGCTGGCCCTCGCCCTCGGCCCAATGGCCCAGAACGATCCGCAGATGCGGTCGCTGATCGACGCGCTCCAGAGCGGGGCGATGGAGCCGGACAAGACCGCGCAGGTCTTCGAGACGCTGCGCCAGCATCGCGCTGCTGAGGCGGACCGCGCCAACAATCTCGCCATCCTCAGCAAGCTGACGGGCTTGGACTTCGGTGCGCCCACCACGGGCCTCGCGGGGCAGCCGCCCGCAGCGCCCATGCCCGCCGCGAAGATCACGCCGACCGGCCTCAGCTCCGAGAGCCTGACGGTGCCCCCAGTGCCCGCCCCCGCCGCGCAGCAGCCGATCGTGCAGGCGGCGGGCCGCGACCTCAGGACGGCCATCGGGAATCTTGCGGCAGCGGCCGGGGATTTGCCGGGCGTGCCGCCAGCAGTGCAGGCGCCGGGCGGGTTCGCAGGACGGCCCGGCTATAAGCAGCCCAAGATCAGCTTCAACCCCAAGACTGGGGTGAGCGTGGACATCTCGCCAGAAGGCGAACCGACGACCGGCAGCGAATACGTCAAGGCGGTCAACGCGCTGCTGATGCTCGAAGGGCAGGGGATCGGCCCGAGTGATCCTCGCTATGCCGCGGCAGCGCGCCGGGTCGATCTGCTGCGCCCCATGGCCATCACTGAAGGCGGCGGGATCGGCGGGCCGTCTGGCGGGGCGCCCATCCGGGCCCCACTTCCGGCGCGCACCCCCGAAGCTGCGCTCAAGGACTTCCAGGGCATTGATCTCGCGCAGGGCCAGCTCAACGAAATGTTGCGGCTCGCCCCGAGCGTGCAGTTGCCGCAGATCTCGGGCGGGCTCAAGCCGTGGGTGAACGCCATCATTCAGACGGGCAAGGTCGGGCCGATCCCAGTGCCCTCGGAACTTACGGGCACGCTCAGCGATGACCAGAACCGTTTCCTAGCGATGCTCCAAGACTACGCCGACCAGGTGCTGCGCCTCCGGTCGGGCGCGCAGATTAACGAGCAAGAGTTTAAGCGGATGCTCGGCTTCCTCGCATCGCCGGATGTCACCCCGCAGGTTATTGTGCAGCGGCTCAAGCTCCAGCAGGACTTCCTGAGGGCGAAACGGCAGGCGATGGAGAACACGCTTGGCGCGGCGGGTTATCGGGTGCCGCCCGCTCAGGCTCCCTCGCTCGCGCCGGCCGGACCGCCGCTTGAGGTGCCGAACGTGCCCCCCCAGCCTGCGCCCCAGCCCGGCCTCCTACAGCGCGTCCTCCCAGGCATCTTCGGTGGCGGACAGCAGCCGCAGTATGTCGAAGGCAAGCTCTATAAGGGCTCTGACGGCAAGATGTACCGCTTCCAGGGCGGCCAGATGGTGCCGCAGTAATGGCCCAGCCGCTGACCTTCACGCCCGTCGAAGAAGGCCCCGTCACCTTCACGCCGGTTGAGGAGCCACCGCAAGGCTGGGGCGCACGCCTCAACGCCACGCTCGGCACTGCCAGCGGCAAGGTGGGCGACTGGCTCCGCTACATTGACACCGTGGGCGGGCGCCTACCCGGCACGCCCGCCGGCAGCTTCGTCACGCCGGGCATGGCGAATCCCGTCCCGCGCAACCTCACGGAAGCGGGCGCGCAGCTGGCGCAAGCGGCCGTGCCCGGCGGCAACGCGGCGCTGCGCATCGGGGCGCAGGCGCTCGGCGGGGAGGTGGGCAACCAGATCGCCGGCGGGCCGACGGGACAGGGGGCGCTCGAGGGCGGCGGCTCCGCGTTGGCGGGCGAACTCATCGGCGGCGGTCTCGGCTACGTGGCCCGCGGATTGCCGGGGGCCAAGGGGCGCATCGCCGCGCAGGACGCCGCAGCGTATGGGACGGAGATGGGGCGGCAGTCGCCGCCGCTCGCGGGCGCCCAGAGCGTGCAGGATCTTCGGGGCCTCGCGCAGGGCGCCGGCAAAGCGCAACTCGGCGCCGCCAAAGAGCGCACCGTGCAGGACATCGAGGGGCTGATTGGCGGCGCGCAGACACCGCTGTCCGTGCCAGCCCTCAGTCGGGATCGGAATCTGACCTTGCGGGAGGCGAACGATCTCCTCAGCGAAATCGGCGCCCGCGCCTTCAGCCGCAATCCGCTCGACCGCACCTTCCAAGGCGTCGATCAGCGGAAGCTCTATGGGCAGATCGCCAGCGAACTGGATGCCGCGCTCGGGGCGGCGCACCCGGAGGCCCCAGCGCTCTGGCAGCAGGCGCAGGCAGATTACAAGCGGGGGCTGGCCCTGCTGCGCCCGCTCCAGCAGCAGAACGCCTACCGGCTCTCGCCCAATGACGTGCAATTCAATACGCCCGCGATGCAGCGCTTCGTGCAGAACCCGAGGAACGCCGCGCTGCTGCGCAACAAACTCGGTGACGCCGACTATGAGGCGCTGGTTAACGTGCTGACTCGGGGCGCCGGGCAGGGGCAAGACATCCTGGCCTCCGGGCGCGGCGGCATGCTGGATGCCTTTCGGCAGACGTTCGGACGGGGGACCAATTCGGGCGCCGCCGGATACCTCGGCGTCCCGCTCCGCACGCTGCTGCCGAACATCGGCTCCGAGTACGTGGGACGGCAACCCTACAGTTTCCCCCCCGCGCTCCAGCAGATCCTCGACCTCGCCGTCCAGCGCGGCACCCAGGAGGCGGCCCGCTAGCGATGCCGGCACTGGGCATTCGGATCACGGCCCCGAGCACCGTGCCGTCCGTCGTGCTCGACGGTGGGGCGGGCGTCGTGGCGACGATCACGGAGGATGGGCTGACGGATCTGAGCCTCAACGCCACCACGGTCTTGTCGGGCACGCTGTCGGCTGAGTCGAGCGGCAGCCGCTTCGGGATCGACGATCCGTCGTTCGGCACCCGCCTCTCGGCCTCGGTGCGGCAGCTCTCGGCCACCTCCGCGCTCGTGCGGCATTCGTATGCCAGCGCCTTTGCGACATTTACCTATGCGGTGGACGACGAAGACCTCACGATCACCGCGACGGTGACGAATCAAACGGGGGCGACCATCACCGTGCTCGGCTTCGAGGGGTTGGTGGGGCAGTGGATCACGGCCGAGGACGCCGACGTGATCATGGGCTACCGCACCACGTCGGGCACGGGACTGGATGCCTTTCATCCGGGCTACTTCACCCCCATCGGGGCCTGGTGCCAAACCGTCACCATCGATGCCACCGCGATTGGCTTCGCCCTGTACCCGATCAACGTCGGGCTGCATCGCACGCTCTGCTGGGATCGCGTCGGTCCCGCGTCGGTGCCCTGTCCGTCCTTCTATGTCAGCCCGTGCGTGGGGAGTCAGCCCCTCGGTGTCCCGAGCGGGCAGACCTACTCCGTGTCGTTTGGGCTCCGTCTGTCGTTGACGACGGACTGGCGCCATCTGCTCGCGCCCTATCGCACGCAATTCCGCGCCACGTTCGGGGCCGTGCAGTACACCGCCGATGACCGTCCCGTGGCCTCGCACAATTTCGACGGCACCGTGGACCCCGTGACGAACCCCTACGGGCTGGCCGAGCGGATCGACACCGATGCGGGGGCCACCGCATGGATTGACACGTGGCTGCCGGTGATGACGGACTCGGGTTGCCTCGGCAACATCTTCTGGAACCCGTATGGGACCGATCCGCGGTTTCTCGAGTTCAGCCCCGACGTGCATCTCGTTCCGCCCGAAGTCGCCACGCGGTTGCCGAGCATCGTCACGGCCTTGACGACGGCGGGTTTCCGGGTGGGGCGGCTCGGGCAACCGCACTGGATCGGCAGCCATTCCCAGTGGACGCCGACGGGCACCCCCGGCTACCAGAACGGGATGAGGGCGTTCACCGACCAGTTCCTCACGCTCAACGCCGACTCGGCGGAACAAGTCCAACGGACACTTGACAACTTCGCCTCGGCGGCACCCGGCAGCGGGTCCGACGACCCGGATCGTGGTTACGTGTCCGGCTTCGACGTGTTCTACCTCGACTCGTTCCCGAATACGCTCAACGACCTCCTGATCTTGAAGGCGCTACGCGCGCAATGGGGCTCCAGCGTCCTCGCCTATACAGAACAGTTCAGCGATGTCTCGATGGTCTATGCCGGCGTGTATACGGAACTGAACGGCACTTCGGCGGACTCCGGCACATGGGCGATTCGCCCCACTCCCGGCGTCGGAGCGCCCAGCACGGCCCTCATGCTCCAAATATGTCGCTGGCTCACGGCTGCGACCTCGGTCATCTGCCACGATCGCACCGATCCCGGGGCGACCTACGATGATACGTATTTCGATTGGCTCTACAGCCGACAGTTGAGTGCCAAGCCGCTCACCTATCGCCTGGAGACCGACGTGAAAACGAAGATCCTCGCGCACAACGCGACGTATCTCGACGGCAGCAATCAGTGGATCTACGACTGGGAGGCCTCGCCCTAATGGCGATTGCTGAGGTTGCGAGCCAGCGGGTCCAAACGACCGGGGCCATGGGGGCCGCGTGCGATTTTGTCGATCTCGCATTTCCGAACAATGTGACGGCTGGCAGCCTCCTCGTCGTCGCTGGAAATAACTATCACTCACCCCTGACCAGTGCCATCACCGTCACCGACACGGTGTTGACCAATTACACGGTGATCCTCGGCCCGACCCCGCTCAACAGTTACACGCTCTTTCTGGCCTATGGCTTCGCGCCGTCCTCTGGGGCAAACACCGTGCGTGTGGACCCCGACGGAACCGGCAATTACATCAACTTCGCCATGGACGAGTTCTCCGGCGTGGATAGTGGATCGCCCATCGACGTGGATGGTGGCGAGTCCACGGGCCACGACGATGCTCCCGCCGACAGTCTCGTCACGACCACCGCGGGCGTCCTCATCGTGGCATCGGCGGGATCGCTCAACGACGCAGGCACCTGGACGGCGGGGACTGGCTGGACCCTATTCGGATCTCAAGGCTCCTCGAGCATCTCCTCGTTTGCCGCAGAGTTCCAGATTGTCGGGGGGGCTGGGACTTACACGGCGGACTTTGTGACCACGAACACCCCGAATTGGGGCGTCTACACCGTCGGTTTTAAGGCCGCGGGAGGGGGGGGCGGCCTCCCCATCCCCGTCGCCATGGCCCACTACCGCCAGAGAGGGAACTAGCCCATGCGCTTCCTGCGGACGAATACCGCGGTCATCATTACGGTGGGGCCATTTCTTGACAAGAGTGACGGCGTCACGCTGGAGACCGCGCTGACGATCACGAACGAGAAGATCACGCTGACCGCCGATACCGACGACGGCTCGGCGCCGACGAACATCCTCGACAACGTGACGGGCGCCACGTCGGGCACCTCCAACGACCTGAACTACATCACCGGCAACGACGCGGGGATGATGCAGCTCGAATTGTCGGCGGCGAACACGAACCGCCTCGGGCGCATGTTCCTCTCCATCACCGATGCGGCGAACCATCTGCCCGTGTTCCACGAGTTCATGGTGCTGCCCGCCATGATCTACGACGCCTTCATCCTCGGCACCGACGTGCTCCAGGCGGACATGACCCAGATCCTCGGCACCGCCGTGTCCACCCCGGCGACCGCAGGCATCCTCGACGTGAACCTGAAGAACATCGCGGACGCGGCGGTGAGCACCTCCACCGCCCAGCTCGGTGTCAACGTGGTGTCGGTCGCCAATGATGCGATCACGGCGGCGGCCATCGGCACCGGGGCCATCGACGCGGATGCGTTTGCGGCGGATGCGATCGGCGCCGCCGAGCTGGCGGCCGACGCCATCGCGGAGATCAAGGCCGCCGTGGTCGAGGCGCTCAATACCGACACCTATGCCGAGCCGGGGCAGGGGGCGCCGGCCGCGACCACGACCCTCGTGGCCAAGATCGGATACCTCTACAAGGCCTGGCGCAACAAGTCCACGCAGACCGCGAGCCAGTACAGCCTCTTTGCCGACGATGCGACCACCGTCGATCAGAAGGCCACCTTTGCCGACGACGCCACCACGGCGACGCGCGGTGAAGTGGCGACCGGCCCGTAATGGCCGCCGACAGCGCCGCCAAGCGGCTCGCGGCCATGAACTTCAGCGCCCCGTGGCGGGGCGTGGGTGTGGTGCCCTCGGGCACCGTGGACGCCAGTGAGCGCGCGGCGGCGCTCTACCTCTACAGCGGTATTGCAGGCGCCGAGCCGCCAGCGGGCACCGGCGACACCATCATCTTCTACCACCACCACGGAGCGTAAAGGCCCATGACGATCTACGGCTGGAACACCGTGCCGGTCAACGTGGCGATGCCCATCAGCGGGGGCACCGTCAACAGCGCGCCGTTCTCGGTGCCGCTGGACGCCTTCTCGCTGGCGATCCACACCCCGACGAGCCTCGGGGGAGCGACCGTGAAGCTGCAGTCGCTGGATCACGACACCGACCAGGCGACTGAGGTCTGGCGCGACGTGAGCTGCTTCAACCTCGCGGACGGCACCTTCACGGCGCTCGACGGCATCCCCGAGAACGCGGTGACCACGCTGCCGATCACCGCGACCGGGGGCGGGGTGCTGCGCTTCGTGGCCTCGGCCACGCAGGCCGCCTCGCCCTCGACCATCAAAGTGGACTTCCTCTGCGGACGCTAGCCGCCGCGCTCACCCTCATGGCCTACGGCGACCGGCGGCGCGCGACGGACCCGGAGGATGACGACTACACCGAGCACCGGAGCGGCCCCTTCGATGGCCGCGAGGTGCCGATGATGGCCATCGCATGGGGCAACAAGTCGGTCAAGTTCCGCGGCGCCATCGTCGTGACCATCGTCGTCATCTTCTGCGTGGTCGCCTCGATCATCACCACCATTGTCTACATCGGCGGGCGGGTGGAGCGGGCCACCAAGGAGGCGACGGATGCCGCGACGGTGGCCATCCAGGCCAATACGCTGGCCATGAAGGAGATCGCCAAGTCGAGCGCGAGCGAGCACCGGGCGCTCATCGCCGCCTCGGACCGGCAGGCCTGCATCAACTCGTTCGAGATCAAGGACCGGCGCGACATCGTGGCCAACGAGCGGGCGCTCCGGAGCGCCTGCTGGTGGCTCGACCCGCCGAATGGCTATCAATGGTGAGCGTGATGGCCGACATCGCGGACGCGGGCCCGCTGATCGCGTACTTCATCCTCTGCCTGTGGGTCTTCGGCGCGCTGGCCCTGTTCGTCCTCTGGCTGATCGAGCGATGAGCTACAACCCCGCCGAGGACTTCGACATCAAGGCCGTGGCCACCCAGCACGGCATTGACTGGCGGCTACTCAAGGCGCTCCGGCAGGCGGAGAACGGCTCGGCCGGGCGCGAGTTCGGCGTGCTGGCCGTCTCCGCGCGCACGTGGACGGAGCAGGCCGAGGTGGCGGCGCGCACGATCCGCCACACCATCGGGCGCTACTGGCAGCACGTCAAGGCCGACCCGTGGGACGACCAGGTGGGCGCCCACACGGGCGACTTCCTCCGCTACTTCTCGGTGGGCGGCCCCGGCTACGCGGGCTACGCCCCGCTCGGGGCCGACAACGACCCGACGCAGCTCAACGACCACCATGCGGCGAACCTTCTGCGGCTCTACGGGAGTGCCTGCGATGGCTGACGGACGGCAGCGCGGCAGCATCGGCTTGCTGGGACCGGCCCTGCGCTATCAGGGGCCGACGCGGGTGGTAGGCACGACGCAGAACGGCGGGCCGTGGGTGCCCGCGGAGTGCCCGAAGTGCCACGTCGCCCCGCCGACCTGGGTGCAGGGCGACGTGAGCCGGTGCATCGCCTGCGGCACGCGCTGGTATCAGACGCGCTACACCTTCGAGCCGTCGGCGCGGCGCCATCGGGCGCTGCACCCGGTCCGGCTCCCCGAGGAGGCGACGACATGACCTGGGCGGACTTCAGCACGACGGCAGGGCAGCTCGCGGTCCTCGTGGCGCTCACCGGCCTGATCTACCGGCTGCTGCGCCTGTTCTTCCCCGACGTGCCCGAGGCCGTGATGCAGTTCGTCGCCGCCATCCTCAGCACCGTGACCAATCTGGCCGTGAGCTACAAGCCGGACACGCCGCGCTACCAGTGGCTCATCCTCGGCGTGGCGGGCGGCATTCTCATGTCGCAGAACGTGGTGAAGTCGATCGACTGGATCAGCGCCGCGAAGACGCAGACCGGGGCGCCCTCGGTGGGCGTGGCCGAGAAGCCGCCGCAGTGGTACGTGGACGCGCACCCCGAGCGGTTCCCGAAGGATGGGCGGTGAGGCTCCAGGTCATCCTCACCTGGGGCGAGCGGGACCGGAAGTGGGCGATGACGAGCGCCACCACCGGGCGCTTCCTCTACGACTTCTGGGACTGCGAGAACTTCAACAAGGTCTTCCGCCACATCGACAAGACCCAGCCCAACCGCTACACGCTCACCGTGGAGCGGAGTAAGGACCGCTGATGCCTCGCAAACTCGGCTGGACCCGAAGCCTCCCGGATCACCGCGACTTCCTGCGCGCGGAGCCCCCGCCGACGATGGAGCTGCCGGAGGCCGTGGACCTCTCGCCGCTGTTCCCCTCGCCGCCCTTCGACCAGGGCGACTTCGGCTCCTGCGTGTTCAACGCGGGGGCGGCGCTGATGCAGTACCAGCAACTGCGCCAAGGCTTCCCCGTGTGGATGCCGTCGCGCCTCTTCTGGTACAAGAACGTGCGCCGCATGGAGGGCACCGGCAACGAGGACGCCGGGGCGCAGATCCGCGACGCCATGAAGTCGCTGAACACCACGGGCGTCTGCTACGAGGCGTTGTGGCCCTACGATGACGCGCACTTCGCCGCCGATCCGCCCAAGGACTGCTACGACGTGGCGGAGAATCACCAGTCGATCCGCTACGCCCGCGTGCGGCAGTACCCCACGCACATCAAGGCCGAGCTCGCGCTGGGCAACCCGATCATCTTCGGCGCGATGCTCTACCGCTCCTTCGAGTCGGACCTGGTGGCGGCCACCGGGGACGTGCCCTATCCGGGGCGGCTCGAGGAGCCCGTCGGCGGGCACTGCATGCTCCTCACTGGCTACGAGCGGGACCAGGTGATCGTGCGCAATAGCTGGGGGACCGGCTGGGGCGACAAGGGCCACTGCCGCATGCCCATGGACTACATCTGCTCCACAAATCTTTGTGATGATCTGTGGAGTTTATCGCTACTAGAGTAGTGGCATGATCCCCTTTCTCATCGCCATCACCCTCTGGACCGCCGCGTTCGTCGCCCTCGGGGTGACCTACGAAGTCAACCGGGCCGAGCCGCCCCCTCCCACTCACGCAAAGGAGCAAGCGCCATGAAACGCCTTGGAACGCTCTGCATCACCCTGCTACTCGCCGGCTGCGCCACCCTCGGCATCGGCACCGACAACCAGGCCGAGCGCATCCTAGCCGACCTGGGGTGCCTCACCGCGCTGGCCGCTGCGGGCGTACAGGTCGCGGGCGACCCGACCGTGGGCGGCGCCTCTACCGCGCTCGACGTGCTCTCAGCCATCACCCGGATCGGCAGTTCCTCGCTGCCGGGCACCGTCATCGGCGCCTGCTCGGCCACGCTCTCATGGGTCGCCCAGGACGTGAAGGGTGCCATCACCACGGTAAAGGCCGAGGCCGCGGCCCCCGAGCCGGTCAAGGCGCAGCTGCGGCTGAAGGCGGCCAAGCCGGCGCCGAAGGCCCCCGCGCCGCCGGTGCCGATCAAGGTCATCGTGCCGCTGCCGTAGCATGCTGCTCCTCGGGCTGGGCGTCGCGGGCTTCCTGATCGGGGTGGCCCGCCTCGCCCTCGTTTGGTACGGGCAGGCGAAGGCCACGGCGGTCGAGCAGTGGCTCGGGGTGCAGGCGGCGCGGCTGCGCGATGCGACGGCGGCGGTGCTGCGGCGCTACCAAGAGATTGACCAACAGCCGCCGCCCACTACCGACGAGGAGCGCGAGCGGCGGATCAACGACGCCTGGAACCAGAAGCCATGACCCCCGGCAGCACGGCCCTTGGCCTGACCTCGGCCATCATCCTCGCGCTCGCCCTGCTGTTCCTGCTGGGCGGCTGCGTGCATGTGGCCACGGAGCCGGGGGTGCCCTATCCCGCGCGCCCGCCGCTGCAGGTCATCTGCCGCGCCGGCCAGTGCTGCATGAGCGCCGCGGACGCCGACGCCTTCCTCAACTGGATTCTCAAGCTCAACGAGTTCGAGCGCGCGCGGGCGGAGTTGTTACGGTAGTGGACCTCGTCCTGTTCTACGCCGGGTTCTTCACCCTCGTGGCGATGTGCTTCTGGCTCGGCAAGGAATACGGACGGTATCAGCAGGCCACCGTTGACCGGCGCTACGACCGGCGCCTCATGGAGACCTTCATGGCCAACACGGCTCGACTGGAAGCGGCAGTGGCCGCCGCCGTCGCCCTCATCGCGCAGCTGAAGGCGTCGCAGGAGAACCCGGCGGATCAGGCGAAGCTCGACGAGCTCGCGGGGCAGCTCGAGCAGGCGAGCCAGCCGCCGGCCTGACTCCACCTGATCGTCAATATCGGGCGGGTGGTCTAGGCGCCGGGCAGTCGGCCAGCGTCCCGCCGTGCTTTGGACAGCGCGTGGTATAGATATCCACGTCCCACGGGCAGTCAGGTTCTGGCGGCTGGGCGCTGCCTGGCGCACAATCGGAAAGGAACCTGATGTGCTCCTCCGAGAAGCCGCGCTGACGTAGGATCTCGGCATCGCCCTTGTTCAGCGTCATGGCGCCTCCATGGTGCCACACATCGGCCGCACGCCGGAACTGCACACGCAGCCAGGCACGAACCCGCTGCACACGTACACGTCCGCGCAGCACGTGCCGCCGTTCCAGGTGGAGCAGCAGCAGAGCACGAGGAGCCAGAGGGCTAGCCGGCGCATCGGCGTCTCCATACCCCCCACGCCGCCAGCGTGAGGGCCGTCAGGGTGAGCGTCGCGGGCTCGGGGGTCTCCGTCGGCGCCGGATCATCTGCAGGCGGGTCGGGCACGAACAGCGCGATGCTGTCCACCGCCTTGCCGATCCCCAGCCCGAACGGCCCCCAGTAGAGCCAGTCGGTGGAGTACCACTCCTGGGTCAGCAGCCCGAAGTAGTCCATCGCCAGCCCCAGCGGCAGGCCGATGGCGGTGGCCTGCCACCGCTCGAGCAGGTGCACGGGCGCCGCCGTCAGGGCCACCTCCACCACCCCCGTCACGAGCGGCGCCCCGGCGGCGACGCACTCGGTGAGCGCCCCAAGGCTGCAATAGGCCATGACGAGTTGATCAGGCACGACCGGCACGGCCCCCGCCGGGGCGGGGAGTAAGAGCAGGAGCGCGAGCACGAGTTTCCACATAGATGCCTCCTTGTGCTTACAGGGACGTTTTTCGTCGCCGCCCCGCCCGTCCTTTGCGCGAGGCGCGGGCCGCCCGGCGCATCTCCTGAACCGGCGAGAGGGGAACCCCCACCGCTCGTAGGGGAATGGCCAGTGGAGCGGACGGACGGGGCAGCCGGGGCGCCGCCTGGATCTGGATGACGGCCGCCGTGAGCCCCGCGTGTGACAAGTAGTGCGCGATCATGTTCTCCACCACGGGCACCGGCAGCTCGGCCAGTAATTGCATGGTGCCTCGATGCCAGACGCGAATCGTCCAGCCCGGTTGCAGGTGCTCCTGCCAGCGGTCTTTGCATAGTTGGAGTTCAATCTGCGGCGGCACCGCCAGCCCCATCATGAGCGGCCGAGCGGGACGGAGATGGGCGTGGATACGAGCGCTCAGCGCGCGCGGCGGGGTCTTGCGCTCGCCGAACTTGAGCGCGCCGAGAAAGTAGCGACACGTGTGCCCGTGGACGCGCGGCGGGCACGGGTCGGGCGTCAACACATCGAGCAGGACCACGAGCGCGAAGAGGAGCACAGCGAGCGGACGGGGCATGAGCGGGCCTCTCCTTTGCCAGCAAGATGTGCCCGCGCACGTCCGTCATGCGGGGCACCACGTAGGCAGCAAAGGGCGTGCCCAGGACGTGAGCGCACGTCCCATAAGAGACACAAATTCAACGACTTGCACGACACCTGGGGGCAGAATTTCACCTGAGCCCCCACGGATCGCGCGAGCCATCCGGCGGCCTTTCCCCTTGGGTTCAGGCGGGGCAGCCAGGTTGATCAGGTCGCCGAAGTCGAGCCCGTAGACCTCAGCCAGCCGGCGCAGCGTGCGGGGCTGGGGATCGCGGATCATCCCGTTGTCCCACTGCTGGACGGTGCCGAGCGCCACCCCCAGGTGCTTCGCCATGGGGTAGACCTTGCCGTCGTGGTAGGTATCCTTGAGGGCGCGGATCAGGGCGCGGAAGTCGGCGCATTTCTTCGGGTCAACAGCCATGGCAGTGGTTCCTCCTCCGGGGCATCATAATGGGGCGGTAGTAAGGCAGTCAATCTCTACTTGACAGACTCCGCCTACCTGTGGCCTAGTAGTCGCATGAAAAAGCGACCGCCCGTCAATCGCATCAAGTTGAAGGCGCTGCGGGAGGCGCGCGGCTGGGAAATTCCAGATGCCGCCTACCACATCGGCGTCTCGCGCCAGACCCTGATGTATCTGGAACGCGGTCTCGTGCGTCGGCCCAACCCGCTGACGCTGGAGGCCATCGCCAAGACCTACGACGTGCCCGTCGAAGCGCTCGTGTCCTGAGTGGTACTACTGGCCCACGAGTGGAGTGCATGATGAACGCTGCCGTGCGGAAGCCGCTGGCGAAGCTGGAGAGCAAAGACGAACGCATCGCCTTCCGAGTGCCGCGCTCGATCAAGGAGCGGCTGGCGGAGGCGGCGGTGGCCCACGGCGACGACCTGAGCACGTTCTGTCGCGATTGCATGTTGCGTGGATGGATGCTGCGGCAGAGCGAAGCGCTGTACAAGACCACAGTCGGGTAACAACGGTGCACAACTACTCAACAACTCTTGCGAGGCCCATGTCCGACAAAGTTGCCCACTACGTCGTCCTGCTCCACGCCAGGCTCTGCATTTCGGATGATTGCACGGTGATTTGGGATATGCGGACCTCGCGCATCTGCCCGCGCTGCGGGAGCGCCCACGGGATGCCGCTCTCGCGCTACATGAACAAGCCGGCGCAGCCGTCGCGCCCAACCCGCCCCGACCCCCGGAGGGAACGCGCATGAGCACCCCATGGAACCCCGACGCCACGGACCAGGATTATCTCCGCGCTGCGCAGGAACCTCGCCGGCCTGCGCCGGTTCGCCCGCCCTGCGATTGCGGGATTAGTCGCACCTGCCGCATTTGCGAGAACCGGCGATGACCGAGCACATCCTCGACTTCGTCGGCTTTCTGGTCGCCGCGCTGAGCGTGGTGATCCTGTTGTGGATGGTGGAGTAAATGCCCTTTGCGATCGGCGTCGAGCACGTGAAGAGCGGCGTGAATGTGGGCACGTTGCTACGGAGCGCCTGGAATTTCGGAGCCGCATTCGTGTTCACGGTGGGGCAGCGGTACTACCGGCAAAACGCCGATACGGTGAAGGCGTACCGACAGATCCCGCTCTTCCATTTCGCCGATTGGGACGACTATCGGGCGCACGCCCCGTTTGCCTGGACGCCCGTGGCGGTCGAGATCATGCCGACGGCGGAGCCGCTGGAGACGTACCAGCACCCGAAGTGCGCCAGCTATCTGCTCGGCCCGGAGGATGGGCGGATCAGTCAGACGGCCCTCGCTCACGCGCGCGATGTCATCAAGATCCCATCGCGGCTTTGTCTGAACGTGTCCACTGCTGGCGCAGTAGTCATGTACGACCGGCTAGCGAAGCAATTGCGCGAGAAAGAACCCCATCCATGATCTGCCCCGCCTGCGGCGCGTCGGTGGTGCTGCTGATCCAGGGCTTCGACGAGGGCGAGGCCTGCGCGGCGTGTGTGACGGAGGCGGAGTACGAGCGGTATCGACGGTCGGCGGAGCGCCAATGGTGGCGCGAGAGGGAGGACCGGGATGGCTAAGCTCACCCTGCTGTTCTACCTGTTCGGCGCGGCGTGCACGTTCCTGGGCTTCCTCGTGGCGGCGATCCTGCACGCGGGGCGGGAGCCGGAGCGGTGATCACCACGGTCTGTACGGGCTGGCCGGACGCGGAGGGCAAGCGCGTGCACACCGAGCCGCGCGTGCTGGTGCAGGGCGATGAAGACGGCCCGTGGTCGAACGGCATCTGCATTCCCTGCCGCGATGCGTACCTCGAGCGAATCAACCAGCAGTGGGCGGAGCGCCAAGCCGCCCGGAAGGGGGAGGGGACGTGAATCTACCAAAGACGGTCTATGTGTCGTGGCGCACTGAGGGCAGTGGTGACGCCTACCTCACGGCGGAGTTGACGCCAGAAGAGGCGATCGAGGATGACGGCCCGACGATGATCGGCGTCTACCGCCTGGTCGAGACAAAGAAGTTCGCCAAGCGGGCGATGGAGCTGAAGCGATGAAAAAACTCAGCGAAGTCTTGTCGGGCCCCGAGATGTGGTGCCAGGGCAAGCTGCGGAAGAGCGCGCGCGGGCCGTTCTGCCTGCTGGGTGCCGTGCAGGAAATGCTGGGGAACATCGACGCCCCGGAGGTCGCCGCGGAGGCCGAGGGCGTGCAGGACGATCTGCACCGGGCCATCCGCCTTGTGGACCCCGAGTTCTTCGGCAGCGTGTCGGCGTGGAACGACCGCGAGCACCGCACGTGGGAGGACATCGCGGCGGTGGTGGACACGTTCGACCGGATGCGGGTGCGCCGTGCTCGCTAGCTACGAGCGCGCGAAGCGGGAGCGGCGCGTGCCGCCGCAAGAGTTCGTGGTCGTGTGCGTGTACTGCGGCGAGGTGATCGCGCTGCGCCTAGGCGGGCAGCGCATTCCTGATGCGATCCATATCTGCCCATTGAAGGAAGGGGAGGAGTAATGGCCAAGACGGAACTGGAAGTGGCGAATGGCGCAGCGGCGCAGCTCGTGGAAAAGGTCGTCGTGGGCGGCGACCTAGCCAAGCTGAGCCCCGGCGAGCGGCTGCAATACTACTCGCGGATCTGCTCGAGCCTCGGGCTCAATCCGCTGACGCGCCCGTTTCAGTACATCTTCCTGAACGGCAAGCTCACGCTCTACGCGGGGGCGGGCTGCACCGATCAGCTGCGCGGGCTCAATCACGTCAGCATCGACAAGATCGAGCGCGTGACGGACGAGGGCGTCTACCAGGTCATCGCCTACGCGAGCAAGCCGGACGGCCGGCAGGACGCGGCGATCGGCGCGGTGGCGATCCAGGGCCTGAGCGGGGAGGCCAAGGCCAACGCGATGATGAAGGCCGAGACCAAGGCCAAGCGCCGGGTGACGCTCTCCATCTGCGGGCTCGGCATGATGGACGAGAGCGAGGTTGGCCCCGGCTTCCGCGTGGACGACGAGAGCCAGGTGACCGGCATCAGCGAGGCCGTGCGGGCGACGGTGGATCTGGACACGGGCGAGCTGAAGGACGGGGAGCCCGAGCCCGTCGAGACGACGATGGAGGAGGAGCGCTCGATCCTGCTCGGCAAGGTCAAGGGCGCGGCCGACAAGCTCATGCTCAAGGCCCCGAAGCGGGCCGAGCTCTGGCGGCAGCACTGCGGTGAGGCCACCCCCGACAACGTCGATCCGGGGGCGCTGGCGGAGCTTCTGAAGGCCATCCAGCACCTGGGCAAGGACGCGGCCGGGCGATGAGGCCCGGCGTCGATCCCTACCGCGACTACCGCGGCCAGCACCGCGTCCGCAAGGAGCCATCTCCGACGGGCGCGCCGTGGCTGCTCCTGAGTGAGCAGGAGATCGCGGAGTGGATGCTGCGGCACCCCGAAGCCACCTCCCCCAGCGAGACCATCGTGCGCTGCCTGGCGTGGCTGTCCCTGGAGTTCGGCTCTGAGTAAGACGCCGCCCATGTTTGCCCCTACCAAGGGTAGATGTGGGCAGCGGCGTGCCTACTACCCGCTGCGCTTTTTTCTTGCTCTCGAAATATGACTAGTGCTCTAGTAGTGGCGTGGTACCCGACGAGCATGGTAGCGTCTCTACACTTGGCCGGTCTGGGGCTACGGGCCTCCCGTGGCTGTGTCCTCTTCGTCGGGTGCCACAACCAGACCGGCCAGGTTCTCACCTTCCGCCCCCGCGGAGGCCCTAGCGCATGCCGCGTATCCGGACGCTCAAACCGGACCATCGCCAGCACCGCAAAGTTGGCCCGCTCGATCACGTTACCTACCGGCTCTGGGTGGGCATGATCCTCGAGGCCGACGACGAAGGCCGGCTGGTCTGCGACACCGAGCAGCTCCGCGTCACCATCTTCGGCTACCACCCGCGGGTCACGGGAGCACTCATTGAGTCCTCACTGAGCCGTCTGGACAAGGCGGGGCTGGTGCAGCTCTACGCGATGGGGGGCCTGCGCTATGCCTGGTTCCCGTCCTGGCGCGATCACCAGGTGATCAACCGCCCAACGCCTTCCAGATTGCCACCTTACGAGGACTCACTGAGTGATCCGGGAGGACTCATTGAGGACTCACTCCTGAAAGGAAGGGAAGGGAATGAAGGGAATGGAGGGGAACGGAATGGAACCGCGCCTGCGGCGCTCGTCGTGAGCGAGGGCTTCGACACGTTCTGGGCGGCATACCCCAAAAAGCGGTCGAAGGATGAAGCCAAAGCGGCGTGGAAGAAACTGAACCCGGATGCCGCCCTCCAGCGCGTCATGCTCGCGGCCATCGACCAGCAGCGCCGCAGCGTCGATTGGTCGCGCGACAACGGCCAGTACATTCCCCATCCGGCCACGTGGATCAATAAAAAGCGCTGGACCGATGAAATCACGGCGGTCGCGCCGCCACTCATGAACCCGCGCAATGAGGCGGTGCTGCGGGATTTTGTCGCCCGGAGAGGCCAAGCATGACCACCGCGGAGCGCTTTGCCGTCTGTTTGGCGCGGCTCACCGAGGTCTTCCGCGTGGATCTGACGCCCTCGCTCGCGGAATCGTATTGGGAAGCGCTGGCGGCCTGGCCGATCGAGGCCTTGGAGGGCGCCGCCAAGGCGCTCATTGCCGGATCGCGGTTCTTTCCGAAGCCCGTGGAATGGGCCGACGCCGCGGCGCAGTGGCGCCAGGATCGCCAGCTCGAAGCCACGTCCATGCGGGTCCAGCTCGCGGCATCCAACGAGCCGCCGCTCCGGGCGGAAGATGTCCGCGCGCTTGTGGCCCATCTCGGGGCCAAGCTGCACTGGGGTGAGACCCATCTGTCGCCGGCCGCGTTCGAGCAGCGGAAACGCGAGGCGCTGGACCAGGCGGCACAACTCATGAGGCGCGTACGCGATGAAGCGACCGACGGTGCCCAATCCCTTTGACACGATCGAGGAGTACCAGCGGTACCTGCACCATGACCTCGGGCGCATGGACCGCGAGCAACTGTTCACGGAGCGCTATAAGATCCGGCGCGCGCTGTCGATCTGCGACGAGCAGCGGCAGGCCCGGAAAGCGGACTGGCTGCGGGAGCGGCTGCGCCACGTGACCCAGACGCTGCGCCTCTTGGGGCGCGCGCCATGAAGCGCTGCGAGTGCGGCCGCAAGGCCGTCTGCGTCTACTGCCTGCGCTGCTGCCGGCGCAAGGCCCACTGCTCGGGCCGCTCGGCGCCCTTCGTGGTGCCGCGCAGCCTGCCGCGGCCGGATGCGGGGCGGGACCGATGAGCCCCCAGAGGCTCCCAGGAGACCCCAGGCGGGGCGATCGGCCCACTACCAGGCCAGCAGTCACCCCGGCGGCGATCGCCCCGCCACGGGCCGCTGGCGAGCCCACAGGGGCCATCCAGCCCCGGCGCAAGGAGCGCGACCTGACCAACGCCATCCTGGCCCTCCTCCGCGCCCACGGCATCGCGGCCTGGCGCACGGGGGTGGGGGCCTACCGGGCCTCCTACCAGGGGCGGGAGCGGTTCGTGCGCGTGGGGACGAAGGGGATGAGCGATATTGTCGGCGTGGTGCCCGTCTATCCGCACGCGCAAAAGGTCGGGGCAATCGGCCGCTTCCTCGCCATCGAGGTCAAGACGCCCACCGGCAAGATCCGCCCCGAGCAGACCGCGTTCCTGCAGACGGTGACGCGGGCAGGGGGCATCGGGTTCGTGGCGCGCAGCGTGGACGACGTGATCGACAAGCTGGGGCTCCAGGGGAGGCGTGAGGGATGAGCGAGCGCGACGGGAAGTCACCGCTGATGGAAGCCACCGAGGAGCTGATCGTCTTCCGTGCCCGCGTTGCCGCGCTGGAGGAGGCGCTGCGCGAAGTGTGGGAGTCGGTGCCGTCAAGTTATCGGGAGGATGACCCGATGGTGCAGCGTCATGCGCAGGCGTTGAACGCAATTCCCGCCGCCCTCGCCCGCCCCACCCCGACGCCGCCGCGCCATCTGAGTTTCTGCGCGTCGCTCCAGCGGAGTGATTGGCCGTGCGATTGCGAGCCCCCGACGCCCGAGGAACATGCCGATAAGGCCGAGGCCCGCGTCGCCGCGCTGGAGGCCGAGAACGAGCGGCTGCGGGTTCAACTGGAGGGCACAAAGCGAGTGCGTCTCCGTACCGAGGAGCTTGTGCGAGAAGTAGATGTGGAACGTGCCAGCGTCGCGGCGCTGGAGGCGGCGCTGAAGCTGTTTGCCACACAGCGATTCAGCGATGAGGATTGGTGCTGGGGGCGCATCGGAGAAGTTGGAGCCTGCAAGCCATCCAGCAGCTCGCAGGGCGGCTGGTATCACGTCGGCAATTGTGCCCAGGCCCGCGCCGCCCTCGCCCGCCCCACCCCGACGCCGCAGGGGGAGGCGCTGAGATGACGCAGAGGGAGGAGCGGCTGGCGAAGCTGCTCGACTCGGGGCGCAAGGGGTACGGCATGCCGGTCCAGGCGACCGATGTGTCGATCCTCCTGCGCTACGCGGTGGACATGGAAGCCGAGAACGAGCGGCTGAAAGAAGACATCTCGACTCTGGAGGACTCAAATGATGAGTTGCGGGAAGTAAAACGCCCCGGACGCATTCGGGAACTTGCAGCCGAGAATGAGCGGCTGCGGGCTGTCGAAACAAAGTACCACGAAGCCTTGGACGTACTGAGTGCGTGGGACAAGGTGGACAAAGCCGAAGCAATTGCCCGCGCTCTGCAAGCCGAAGCCCGCGTCGCGGCGCTGGAGGCGGCGCTGAAGACGGCGCTGGACAACGTCCTCGAACACGTCGAAGGGTGCCTCTACTGCGGGGAAGATGAAGATTACGTGAAGGAGCACGGCGAGACCTCGATGGAGCATCGGGCCGAATGCTGGTATTACATGGCCCGCGCCGCCCTCGCCCGCCCCACCCCGACGCAGGGGGAATAGGGATGAAGCAGCTTGCGACGTTCATCTGGTGCATCTTCGGGCACCGACGCTGGCACCGGCAGGAGCGTACCTACGAGTTTGCTGATGGCGTGGCCTACTACCGCACGCGCTGCCTGCGCTGCGAGCCCCCGACGCCGGGGGAAGGAGCGGGGGAATGAGTAAACGCGGAATGGAAACGGCAGAGCAGCGCAACTTGAGGGCCGGTATGGGTTCGTATCAAGCGCCGACAGGCGATCCACGAGCGCAGCAGGGACATGGCATGCGGAGGATCGACATTCTCTATTCGTTGGTGGACCGTGCTCTCGATGGATGCACATACACCGCAGAGGATCGAGATGCGTTTGCGCGGCACATTGATGCCGTTATCAAGGCATGGGCTGCGGCGTTCAGGCAGCGTGGGACACCGCGTCGATGACCCCGCCCGCCCCGACGCCGGACCCGAGAGTATGCAGGGCGTCTCCTACGAGCGATCCGCCTGTCGATTGTGACGCTCCGTTCTGCGGATGTGTACCCGCGTGGCAGGACGCGATTGCCATGCTTCAAGAGTGCGGATGGGGTGACATCGCCACCGCCCACGCCCGAGGGCGGGAGGAAGAACGCAAGAGCTGGCGCGCGGTGACGGTCCCGATGCTGGAGAGCTTGGAAGCGTGGGACGACAGGGGGCCACACGGGGAAGGCTGGCAATCGGCCGAGCTCATGGCGCTGATCAATGCCATCCGCGCCCTCGGCGGGGGCGGGGAGGGGAGGGCATGAGTGAGCCCAGAGAGAACTTTCTCGGCTGCGTCCACGCGCCGGAGAGCGCGCCGCACACGTGGTGCTGGCCGTGCTTGACGGCCTGCGTCCAGCAGGCCATACGCCCGCTCCAGGAGCTCGTGGCCGGGGCCCATGCGCTCCGGTGCGCCTGCGCCGGCCCCGGTCCGCTGCGCGATCCGCGCTGCGCGGAGCTCCAGGGTATGGCGGGCGACTAGGGCGGTCTCGGCTTCGCCTGCCGCGCCTTCTCGAGATTCGCCACCGCGGCCGCGCGCTTCTTCGCGGTGCTGACCGCGCCGCCCTTCGCCCCCACGCAGCACGGGTAGATCATCACGCCGGGCTTGCCGTGAACGGGGCACCGGGCGGTGGGGAGTGTCTCGCTCTCGTAGCTCACAGCTCGCTCTCCTCCGTCTCGGTCTGCGTGAAGTTGGTGTGGTGGACGTGCTTGAGCTTGTCCTCGGCGAGGATCCAGTTGAAATCCCCGGACCCACCGTCGTCGATCTCGTTGTGGGGATGGGGATACCGATCTCCGGGGAACCTCGTTGTGGGCATCCCACCCTCGGTGTCGCAGTGCCGACATATCACCCGGTTGCAGCCCTCGCAGTAGTCGTGGATGGCGCAGGCCAGCCCGGAGCAAATCGAGCAGCGGTCGTGGTAGAGCGCCGTCTGGGCCTTCTCCTCGATGCAGAGCTCGCAGAGGTCAGTGGTCAGCATGGGGTTCCTTCTCCGGGGGGCGACAGACCGGACACAGGCAGGGCGTGTTGAGGCTGGACGGGTAGCCCGAGATCGGAAGGTGCATCGTCCGGATCTCCTCGTCCGTGAGTCGGAGGCCGATGATCTTGTCGGCCATGGGTTAGTGCCATCCCAGGATGATCAGGCCGTCCGGTGGCATCGCGTTGACGTAGGCGGTGGTGGGGTGATCGGGGAAGTGCTTGCGTAACACAGGGCCCAAATTTCCGGCCGTGACCATCTTGTAGATGGCACCGTATGGGTCCGTGGTGTACTTGCCGTAGTACATTTCGCCCTCGGCCTTGCCGTCGGGAATGATCTGACCGAGGAAGCCGGTGATGTCGTAGCCGGCGAGCGACGTCGCTGGGAGCTTCTGCACCGCTGGCCAGACACTCTGCTGGCGGGGCACATCCAGGATCGTGTGGCTATAGCCCCACTTTTTGTCGATGGCGGGACCCGATGACATGCGCACGTTCTCGGTGCTCAGGAAATCGACCGGGAAGAGTCGAAGATCGACGCCCATCACTCGCCCTCCGGGATGGTGTAGCCGCGGCTCATCCACACTTCCCGCTTGATGTGTCTGAACCAGTCAGACACGGTCGGAATGAACCCGCCGCAGTCCTCCTTGACGTGCTGCTCACCGATGTACCGGACGGGGACCACGCGACCGTCCGAATTGGTGATGGTGTGGCCGAACACGCGCTCGGCCTCGAAGATGCCCTGGCTGTGGTGGCGCAGGGCCCGATGGCGGAAGTCCGCGAACGTCTCCTTCGTGGCGTCGAACCAGTCGTGGATGGCCTGGTAGTCCTCCGGCTTGCCACCGTACCGCCGGGCCGAGCTCTCCGCGTGGATGTAGGGGTGGGTCATCCCTTGATCGCCTCCCATTCTTGAATGGCGCGGTCGAACAGCTCGTCGATCTCCTCAGTGGTCAAGTCCATGGACTCACTGAGGTCTCGGTACTGCTTGGGGGTCAGCCCTACCGAGTTGATCTCGGCCAGGAGCCGGGGGAACTGGATCCGGTTGTCGGCCCACAGGCCGTTCGCGGCCAGGGCTTGCCGTCGTGCCCGCCTCATGCCACGTCCGGGTCCGGCGCCGGGCCGGGGCCGAGGATGCGGGAATCGTCCTCGTATGCCTCCACCACCCAGCCGTGGTGCAGGAAGATGAGGTCGCGGGTGACGTCCCACTTGATCGTGCCCGACGAGCCTTCGTTGTCGAAGCCGTCGAGTCCGTACTCCTCTAGCAGGGAGTAGAAGAAGTTGTCGAGGTCGTAGTCCGCGTTCTGGCCGTTCACCGTGTTCATCATTGGGCCTCCTGGGTTCTGTGTCTCGGTCCTTCTACCCTATGCGTGCTTGGTGAAGAAATCTCGGGTGTGGTACAAGCGGCGGTCGATGGCGCCTATACTTACACGGCATGACGCGGTGTCCTTGTGAATCCAAGTATTAGCGCACTCACTACCTGACTAGTAGTAAGCGGGCTTGGGGAGAGATCGGGCGGGGGACTACTTCACTTCGCGCCGGCTCGCCTGGTGCTGCCGCCACGACCACTCGGCGTAGACCGCGCGCCGCAACGCCTCCGAGCGCAGCTTGTTGCCCTCGAGCAGCCAGCGCAAGTAGTCGGTGGGCACGTCCACGAGCAGCCAGTCCCGGTACTTCCCGAACGGCAGGATGACGGCCAAGCTCGCATCTCTGTCATGCTGCGTCAGGGCTTGTGCTCCTTTTCACGGACTCGTCAAGCGCCAAATGCCTGGGGAGCACACTACCAGCCAAGTAGTGACACGCACAAGCGAAACGCGAAAATGCTTGACGGGGCTTCCGCGCCTCTGCTCTCCTACGCGCGCGGTTCTTGTAGTTTCCTCTCTGCCGAAGGCTCTCGTGGCCGTACCTGCCCAGCCCCACCACCCGTAGCGCTTTGTGCTTGACCCCGCTACCAGCCCGGTAGTACCGTCGCGCCGATGAGCCGCCAGGCGAGCGCGGTCGCCACTGTCCAGTACGCAGCCGTCGAGGCCACCCCGCATCGCGATTACTTCCGCGGCCATGGCCCCCAGCTCGAGCCCAACTGGCCCGAGCGCTACCTGGTCGCCCTCGCCCAGACCGGCAAGGGCTGGCTCTCGGCCAAACACGCCGGCGTCGCCTACAAGACCGTGCAACGCCTCCGCAGCGTCGATCCCCGCTTCGTGGAGGACGAACACGACGCCCTCCGCGAGTTCACCGAGTCGCTGGAAGGCAACCTCGACCGCATCGCCGCCGGTGGCGACATGCCCGCCGTCACCGCCAATATCGTGCGGTTGAAGAAACTCGACCCCGTCGGCTACGTCGAACGCAATCTCACCGTCACCGCCAGCTTCTCCGCCGAGCTCGATCCCGCCGAGGGCAAGCAACTGCTCGCCGCCATCCTCAGCCAGGCGCCAGCGCCGAGCGCGCTGCCGGAGACCACGTGAAAGCGATGCGCCCGGAAGCCGCCCCCTGCCCGACCTGCGGCGAGTACCCCGTGTGGTGGATGGCCTGGGACGGCGACTCACGGCTCACCTGCCGCTGCACGTACCGTGACACCCTCGCCTGGCTGAACCGGATAGCCGGCAACACTGTGCTTTCGCCCTCGCCCGAGGCGCAGGAAACGCGCGCGGCTGGCGAGGAGCGGGCATGACGCGGTGTGGTCAGGCCGGCGGCTCTGGCGGTGGCTATGGTGCCGTCACGCTATACCGGCAAGTGCTTGATAACGTGTGTATGTCCGTTAAGGGCCTTTATGTCAACTTCGCCGCGGTGAGCCAGTCAATGCTGCCGCGTACTTACGAGCGCGCCGACGATACCCCCGAGGGGTACGCGAGCGTTATCGGACGCCAGGTGAGGGCCGGCCATGACGCGGCGTAGCCAGGCCGGGGTGGCGGACCGATCGAGGCCGCCGGGAGTCCCGTCTCCTCGGAGTGCCCGAGCACGGGCCACCCTCCGATCTTCCCGTCCCATGGAGTCGGTAGCGGATCGACGGGCGGAATTGCGGCGGGCGGCGAAAAAGGGCGCTGGGTTCTGGTGCTGGCTCTGCGGGGGGCGACATCGGGCGGACGCGCTGTGGGAGATGCCGGACGGAGTGTGGCAGGTGGAGTGCGCGGGGGTGGCGTCGTTCGTGGAATATCAGGGGAGCGTGGGGCCGCTGGGGGTGCGATGGAGTGGGGCGCCGATTTCGCAGAATGAGCGGATTGCGTGAGCCCGGAAAATCGCGGGGCGGGGGGAAAAGGGCGGTGAGGCCACTGACGCGGGAAATGGAGGCGCTAGAGGAGCGGATTTCGGAGATGCGGCACGCCCTGGACTTTGAGCGCGCGTATCTGCGAGACCGGGTGGAATCGATCGCCGACACGCTGGACGCGCTGCGGACGAAGATCCTGGGTGATCTGTCCAATCTGCGGGCGGACCTGGTGAAGCGGGGGAGCTTGTGATCCATGTGTGGTCGTGTCGGATTGCGGGGCGGCCCTGCGAGTGCGCGGAGTCGTGGATCAACGGCCCTGATGCGGACCCGGCGGTGATGGTGCTCAACGTGCTGCTGTACGGCCATCCCGAGGGGTGCCCGAGTTGTGGTCGCGGGGACTGCCCGTATCACGTGCCGAAGGAGGAGTTGGGCCTGTGAGCGACCCGCGCGACTGGCCGGGGGCGGCGCGAGAGCGGGCGACGGTGGTGGCGGAGCTCGCCGAGCTCGAGCAGATCCTGCGGGAGTACGCGCCGCCGTCGGCGTGGTGTCGGGCAGGGGCGGATGAGGGGGCGCCGTGTCCGTGTTATCGGTGCCGGGCGCTGCGGATCTGCCGGTACGGGGTGCGATGAAGTACCGCACGATCGTGGCCGATCCGCCGTGGCCCTATCCCGAGGGATTCGCCACGCAATCGCGGACGGCGGGCGTGTGGGCCGGTCCGATCCGCACCAAGGCGTTGCCATATGGGGCCTTGCCGCTCACGCAAATCAGAGCCTTGCCGGTGCATACCGTGGCCGCATCCGACGCGCGCTTGTTTCTGTGGGCGACTAATCGCTACGTGCCGGTCGCATTGGCGATTATGAAGGCGTGGCGATTCCGCTATCGGCAATGCTTGGTCTGGGAGAAGCCGGACGCGCTGAACGGCTCGATGGCCCCGAATGCCGAATTTCTGCTCGTGGGACAACGGGGGGCGCCGGGACGCCTCGGGCGCTGGCCGAGCGCCGTGATCCGGCACGCGCAGCCGAAAACGCATAGCCAGAAACCCGAAGTGTTCACGGATCTGATCGAGACGGCCTCACCCGGCCCGTACTTGGAACTCTTCGCCCGGCGCAACCGCCTCGGCTGGGACACCTGGGGTAACGAGGCGCTGTGCCATGTGGATTTGGCGACCGGCACATGAACGCGCTGGCGATGGTGCAGCGGTGCGCGCGGCAGCAGACGGGGGATCCGGCGAGCGCGTGGGCGGTGCGGGAGACGCAGAGTAGCGAGGCGAGTTACCAGCCGGCGGTGAACACGTACGTGCCGGAGGATGAGGCGCCCGAGGCGGAGCGGCCGCTGCCGGCGGCGGAGTGGGCATGAAGTGGCCAGAGGGCGGGCGGACCTACACGGTGCCGGTGATCTTTGCCAAGGGGCACGCCGAGCTGGAGGGGGCGCTGCGCATCGTGAACGCGGTGCTGGAGCCGGTGGGGCTGCGGGCGGTGGAGGCCTGTCCCGAGAGGGAACGGGCCCTGGGCGCGAGCATCTGCCAGATTCGCGTGGAACGGGAGGACCGGAATGCCAGCGAAGAGTAAGGCGCAGCAGCGGTTCATGGCGATCGCGGAGCACAATCCGGGCAAGTTGCGGGGCAAGAAGCCGGACATGACGCAGGCGCAGATGCACGACTTCGCGGCGACGCCGACGAAGCGGCTGCCGGCGCACGTGAAGCCGATGATGCGGGATCACTCGGGCGGCGACGTGCTGAACCGGCTGGCCAGCGAGTAGCGTGCCCCGCCCGACGCGCGAGGGCAAGGAAGCCGCGGCCGTCGGCGCCGCGCTCCGCCAGGCGCTGCTGAGCGACGACCCAGCGGTCCACCAGCACGGCTACGGCCCACTCTACACGCTGCTCCAGCTCCTGCACGCCAATCGCGGGGCGGGCAACGCCATCGACCCGGCCTTCCACGGCCCGCTCTGCTGGTACGCGCACACGACGCCCTACCGGGAGAATCTCTACCTGATCGCGCGCGGGCATCTGAAGACGACGATCCTCACGGTGGCGGGCATCATCCTGCGGATTCTGCGCAACCCGCAGATCCGCATCCTGATCGTGTCGAACAAGGCGGAGAACGCCAATGCGATGCTGGCCGACGTGAAGGTCGGGCTCACGCACAAGTGGCTCGTGGCCGCGTTCCCGGACGTGCTCTATGTGGACCCGGAGCGCGAGGCGCGGAAGTGGACGGAGTCGGTGATCATGGTCAAGCGCCCGCGCCACACGCGCGAGGGCACGGTGGAGTCGATCGGGGCGACGGGCGAGCTCACCTCGCGCCACTACGAGCACATCGTGTACGACGACCTGGTGGGGAGTGAGAACAGCCAGACGCGCGAGGAATTGCTGAAGAGCATCGAGTTCATCAAGAAGGTGCAGCCGCTGCTTGATCCGGGCGGCACGCAGGATTTCGTCGGCACCACGTGGCACTATGCCGACGCGTACGCCTGGCTGCTCGAGCAGAAGACGCACCACGGCCGGGAGATCGGCGTGTACCGCGAGGAATGCTGGGAGGACGCCCCCGAGGGCGCCCCCGGCGCCGAGTTCGCGCCCGGCTTCGGCTGGAAGCGGGCGAAGTTCGCCACGCGCTTCACGGTGTCCGCCGCGGTGCCCGGCAAGGAATCGCTGCTCGGCATCCGGGCCAAGATGGGCTCGGCCTGGTTCGCGGGCCAGTACCTGCTCAATCCCTCCTCGCCCGACACGGCCTACTTCGACCCGGACAAGCTGGTGCGCGAGCGCCGGGCGGACATGCCGCCGCTCGACACCATGTGGGTCTGCATCACGGTCGATCCGGCGATCAGCACGAAGGCGTGGGCGGATTACTCCGCGCTGGCCGGCGTCGCCTTCGGCCCCGACGGGCAGCCGCACATCTGGGATCTGCGCCGCGGCAAGTGGAAGGAGGACGAGCTGATCGCGCGCGTCTACGACTGCTACGACGCGCTGACGGCGAAAGGGGCGCAGGTGGTCGCGGTCGGCTTCGAGGCCATCGCGTTCGCCAAGATTTTCCGGCGCCTGTTCGAGATCGAGGGCGAAAAGCGCGGCTACTACCTTCCGATCGTGCAGCTGGAGCGCGACACGAAGATCACGAAGAACGTGCGCATCCGGGCGCTCCAGCCGGTGTGGGAGGCGGGGGAGCTGCACATCGCCACGGAGTGCGAGGCGCTGGAGGATTTTCAGGAGGAGGCGCGGCACTTCCGCACCGACCGCGAGAACACGCACGACGACATGCTGGACGCGGTGGTGGATGCGCTCCAGCTGCGCGCGCGCCCGCTCGCGGCGGGGCCGCTGCCGTCGCTCTACGACGATCCCGAGGTGACGGAGCGCGTGGCCTTCGAGCGCGCGCTGATCGCCTCGCGCAGCGCGGCCGGTCGCCGCGCGCTCGATCAGACGGAGTTGCGCGTGGCGTGGTCCCATCGCCAGCGCGTGGCGCAGATCGAGGCCGAGGCCGAGCGCGGCGGCGCGACGGCGCTCGCCGAATGGGTTTAAGCATGCTGACACGTCCCAAGATCAGGTTACGCGTCCACCTCCTCCCGGCGCGGCCCGGTGCAAAGCCGAGCAACTATCGCTGGGGCGTGTCGGCATGAAGTGCTTTGTGGTCGTTCGGCAGAACTACGATGAATGGGCGCAGGTGGACCCGACGATCTTTTTGACGAGAGAAGCAGCCCTCGCCGCGCTTGGCCCCGGATGGGTCGATCATGGCCAGCGCGGCTTGGCCAATCCGCACGCGGACCCGGAATACGCCGTCATTGTGGAGGCGGAGACCGAGCCGTGATCTGGCGCTTCTGGTCCACCGCCTACGTCCAGCACCTGGAGGCCGAGATCGAGTACCTGCGCACCGAGCGCGCGAAGGAGGCCCAAAGAGCCAACATCGCGGTGGCCGAGCTGGTGCGCCTGAAGACGGACGGGCACGCGACGATCCATCCGCGCCCGCTGATGAGCGACAAGGAGGAGGATCTGCGCAAGGAGCTGGCCGGGCTGATGGGCGACGCCGAGTTCAGCCAGGCGGGCAGCTGATGCTCCACGCCGGCCACTGCACGGCCTGCGGCGCCCCGATCTTTGTCTCCGCGCGCCACGGCAAGACGGGCGAGTGCTTTCTCCTCTTCCCGCTGCCCGACTCCGTCTACGCGCGCATCCAGCGGCCGTCGGGGGGCCAGACGCCCGGCATCGGCTACTGCGCCGCCCATGCCCCGGCCCCCGGCACGCCCGGCCCGGCCGAGGTCAACGGCGATCCCGTCGCGGTACTCGATTCGGCGGGGCAGCGTTATGCCGATTGGTACTCGCCCGACTACGGCGCGTGGCTCACGTCGTGGGCGACCGACGAATTGCACCTGACCGAACCCGACAAGCAGGCGCTGCTCGCGGAGTGGACGCGCTGCGCGGAGGTGGCCCGTGGCTGACGAAGAGAGCGTGCCGTCCTGTTCTAGCTGCCGGTACGAAAGCGGCGCGCGCTGTCATCGCTATGCGCCGCGGCCGCAGAGTGCCGTGGCCGACGAGACATGGACCAGGTGGCCGCTAGTCCTGAATAGTGACTGGTGCGGCGAATATGAGTCTAAGTAATGGCTGATCTGGGCAGACAGCGCTACGCCGTCCCGAGCAATTGGTGCTACTTCGAGCACCAGATGGTGATCAATCCGATGACCCTAAATGATCCCGGGGTTCCGGCATATCCGATCGTGTCCCGCTGCGTTACTCGCCGTCCACAACTACGATGTGATTGCGGCATGTTCGACCTGTACTGGGAGCCCACTGCGGCTGAGGTCGATGCCATGAGGGGCCTTGATGGCTGATCTGGCCGGCATGCTCGCATCCTCGGACGCCCGCGCGGGCACGATGCTGGGCGCGGCCACTACTGGCCCCGTAGCGGATACCGCCGCGCCGCCCGCCGCTGATCCCTACACCGACACGCACGCGATTCTGGAGCGCGTGCGCAAGTTCCGCGAGGATTTCGGCAAGCGCGAGCTCCGCGACCGCTTCCTGCGCCCGATGTACCGCAACCTGCTCTTCTACCGCGGCATCCAGTGGATCAAGTGGGATCTCGGCACCGGCCGTTGGCGCCCGGCCAACATCCCGCGCGGCGTGCCGACGCCGGTCACCAACATCTTCGCGGACACGATGGACACGGTGAACGCCGTCTTCGGCCGCGTGGAGCCGACGCTCAACTGGCGGCCGGGCTCCCCGGACGAGCCGGACGACCGCGCCGCCGCCGATGTGGCCGCGCGCGCCATCCAAGTCATCGAGGACGAGGTGAAGATCCGCATGGTGCGCCAGTCGCTGGCCACGTGGGTCGGCTTCACGGGCGGCGCCTTCCTCGAGACCGGCTACGACCCCGACCCGGTGTGGGGCGTGCGCCAGGTGCCTGTGGATGTCTGCCAGGCGTGCGGAAACGTCCAGCCCCAAGGCGCGCCGATGTGCGAGGGGCCGGACTGCGGTATGACGGGGCTGTTGGCGCCCACCCAGCAGAGCGTGCCGGTCGGCAAGATGTACACCGAGGTGGCGCCGCTCTTCGAGATGTTCTTCGACCCGGCCATCACGCAGTTCGGCCAGCACCGGCGCCTGCTCCGCGAGAAGTGCCTGAGCGTGGAGGACGCCAAGACGCGCTGGAAGGACATCAGCGAATCGATCAGCCCCAACGTGGCGGGCTCCGCGGAGGAGTCGTACATGTCGGCGCTGGCCATCCAGGGGCCGGCGCTCGACGAGCGGGGCACGGGGCGGCGCGATCAGGCCCTCTCGGGCCTCCTCGGCAACAACCGGGTGACGGAGCGGTGGTACTGGCAGCTCCCCGACGACACCTACCCCGGGGGGCTGCTCGCCATCGTGGTCGGCGAGTCGGCGCTGGCCTACGCCAAGCCGCTGCCGTACTGGGCGCGGAGCCAGGACGGGGGCAAGCGCTACTTTTTGCCCTTCACGTGGTTCCCGCAGAAGCTCGTGCCGGGCACCTTCTGGCCGAAAACGGTCGCCGACGACATCGCGCTCAAGCAGAGCGACCGCAACCGCTGGGAATCGGCCCTGATGCTCTGCGGGATGCGCATGGGCATGCCGATCTGGCTCGAGCCGCGCTCGGCCAACGTCGTGGGGCTGAAGGAAGGGGGCGGCGAGGCCGGCGCGGTGGTGAAATACAACGCCCTCGGCCCCGGCAACGCCAAACCGGAGCGGATTCCGGGCCAGCCGCTGCCGATGGCCTTCGTGGAGTGGATGCATGACATCGACGCCTCGGTGGAAAAGCTCGCCAAGACGTTCGACGTGCTCAAAGGGGGCCGCCCGGCGGGCGTGTCCGCGGGAATCGCGCTGCAGATCCTCCAGGAGCGCGGATTGTCCTCCTACGAGCCGCTGTTCATCATGTGGGGGGACGCCTGGGCCGAGTGGGGGAGCCAGGCGGTCGAGATTTTCCGCCTCTACTGCACCGAGGAGCGCCTGCTGCGCATCAAGGGGCGCGACGGGCAGTGGCAGGTAGAAAAATTCATCGGCGCCGACCTCCAGGGCAACGTGGACGTGATCGCGGAGGCCGGATCGTCCACGCCGCGCTCCACGCTCGCGGATCGGGCCGAAATCGAGCAGCTGATGGCCTACCACGTCGTCAATCCGCTCGATCCCGAGGCGCAGGGCAAGATTCTGGACCTCTACGGCAAGTCCACGTGGCTGCCGAGCCTCACCTTGGACACCAAGAACGCCATCATGGAGGACGAGGCCTTCCGGGCCATCGCGGCGCTCCCGATCTGGGGGCAGGCGAGCCCGCAGGACGTGCAGGCCATCGAAATGGCCATCTCCTACCCCGAAGCCGTCGCCCTGATGGAGCAGTGGGGGCAGATGATGGGCGTGCAGATGCCCGCGCCGTGGCCGAAGGTCTACGCCGGGCTCGACGGGCACGCGGCGCACTCGCGCGAGCACGGCAATTTCGGGAAAAGCGAGTCGTTCCGCCAATTTCCGCCCGTGGTGCAGGCGATGGTGGAAAAGCACAAGGCCTACCACGACCAGCTGCTCATCCAGCAGCAGGCGGCGCTCCAAGCCGGCGCCCAGCCGCAGCCGCAGGGCGGCTTCATGACCTCGGGGCAGGCGCAGCCGCTCAACGGGCCGTCGAGCCCGCAGCGGATGGGCGGTGACTACCAGGAGATGCAGACGGACACGGCGTCCGCCACGGGGGGCATGTGACCCCACCGGCGGTTGCGGAAAAAAGTTGCCACCAGCCTAGTAGTAGTGCTATGTCTGCGCCGAACGTGCTGCGCTTGCCGCCGTGGGTGCTGAGCAAGATCGCGCTGCGGGCGGGCACCTACACGGGGCAACTGACGATCAATTTCTTCCAGGGTGGCGTGACCACCGTGGAGTGGCGGCAGATCGAAAAGCAGATGAAGTAAGCAGCACGTAGTCGGGACACTCGCGTCACCGCGAAGCCCGTCGTTCGGGGGAATCGACCCCCGGGCGACGGGCTTTTTGTGTTTCACACGCACGCCGGGCTCGTGACCGGCAAGGAGCCGCAATGGAAGGCGAGGAAGTAGTCCAGGACGTCGACGCCGGTTCGTCCACCGGCACCGACTCGGGCGCGGACCCGTCTCAGGCGACGACACAGCCTGTTCAGCCGCCCGCCGAGCCGCAGGTTCCCTTTCACCAGCACCCGCGCTTCCAGCAACTCATCCGCGAAGGCCAGCTCTCCCGGCAGACCATCGCCACCTTGCAGCAGCAGCTGCGGGAGGAAAGCGAGCGGCGCACGGCGCTGGAAAAGAAGTTCACCGCGGGGCAGTCCACCCCGGAAGAGGCCGAGGAGCTGCGCAAGGCCGCCGGGGCGCTCGAGCGCATCCTGATGGGCAACCCCGAGGCGCTGGAGCGGATTCTCCTCGCGCATCCGAAGTTCAAGGCCCTCGCCGAGAACGCCGACAAGCTCATGGCGACCACCGGCGGGGTGGAGCAGATCCAGCAGGCGCAGAGCCAGGCCCTCTACCGCCAGGCCCAGAGCCATATCCACGACCTGGCGAAATCGGCGGGCCTGCCCAGTGAGCCGAAATATCTCTCCCGTCTCGTCCGCGCGGTCGCCGCGGAGGCGCAGAGCCTCCCCGACGGCAATGCTCGGTTCGCGGCGGGGGATCTCTCCGTGCTGGACGAGGCCTTCAAGGCCCTCCAGACCGATTTTCTGGCGACCACGCAGCGCGCCGGCACGGCGCAGCTGCTCCAGACCAAGAATCGCACCCAATCGCTGCCGCCCGCCCCTCGGGGAAGCGCTGCGGGGCCTCCCGGTCTCCCGAAGTTCGACCCGAATCAGCCGAACGCGCTGGGCAAGCACATGGCCCAGCTCGACAAGATCGCGGGGCAAATGCTCGCAGAGGGCGTCGGCAAGGAGTAGTCGATGGCCGGACAGGATACCTCCACCTACGATGCCGTCCTGCGGACGGTCTATCAGGACAAGCTCGCCGAGCTGATCCCCCAGCAGGTGCCCACGCTCGAGATGTTCCAGGGCCCCGACAACTTCAGCTGGGGCGGCAAGTTCGTCGAATACGAGGCCCGCGTGGGCCGCAACCCCGGCAGCGGGTGGGCGTCGGAAGACGGCGCGCTGCCGACCGCCGGGCGCCAGCAGTACGTCGATGTGCGCATCCCGATGCGGTACATGTACGGCCGCATCCGCCTCACCAAGCAGGTCATGGAGCACTCGTCCTCGAGCCGGTTCGCCGGCCAGCGGGCGCTCTCGCAGGAGATGCAGGGGCTGGTGAAGGACATGGCCGCCGCGCAGGCGCGCACCATCTTCGGCGACGGCCGCGGCATCGTCGCCTTCGTCAACGGCACGGCGACCAGCACCACGCAGACGCTCGACACCCCCGGCGGCTGGACCAGCACCGGGGCCACCGCCACCAACGGCTCGCGCTTCATGTACAAGGGGCAGATCCTGGCCACGATCAACCCGGCCACGGGCGCGCTCCGGGCCTCCTCGGCGACCGTCGTGCAGACGATCCCGGCCGCCGGCACCACCATCACCGTCTCGCCCTCCGTCACCTGGACGGACAACGACTACATCGTGACCGCGCAGAACACCTCGGTCACCGACGTGGCCGACACCGGCTACGCGAAGGAAGCGATGGGCCTGGGCGGGCTCATCGACGACGGCACCTACGTGGCCACGCTGCACAACGTCAACCGCACGCTCTACCCGATCTACGCCTCGACCGTCATCGGCTCCGTGGGAGGTCTCTCCGCCGACGTGATCCAGCGCGGCTGCGACGTGTCCGACGAGAAGGGCAGCGGCGAGATCAGCGACCTCATCACGCACCAGGCCG
>Ga0209074_10000006_pt1 | contig 40940 bp, 59 predicted proteins | sample GAPlitter_FD_187522 | JGI IMG/M metagenome (GOLD analysis project Ga0209074, IMG submission 187522) | Agricultural soil microbial communities from Georgia to study Nitrogen management - GA Plitter (SPAdes) (version 2) | ecosystem: Environmental > Terrestrial > Soil > Agricultural land | place...
CCCACTTCGGCATGAATCCGTCGGGCTCGTACGCTTTCTGTTTCTTGCTCCGGTTGACGTTCGCGATCGTGGCTTGCAGCATCGCGAAGAGGTGGTCAAGCCGCTCATCTCCGACCGGGCCGGCGACCCGCTCGTACGCCTCCCATTCGGTCAGCTCGCGCGAGTCGACCCGCGCGAGCAGCTCGCCTACCGTGCAGCCCAGAGCGAGAGCTAGTCGGAAGTATCGCCGTCGCTCCGGGCGGCGCCGAAATCCTCGGTCAGCTTGTCGACGTCGTCGTCGGACAGGCCCGCGAGCTTCCGGCACGCGTCGAAGAGGCGGTCGAGCGGCTTCGCGTTCTTGCGCCCGAGCATGTTCAGGTCGTCAGCCGTGAAGAGCAGGCGACCCGCCTCGTCGACCGCACAGAGCACGATCAGCTTCGCGCGGGCGTTGCGCAGATTCATCGAGCGCGAGCCGCTCTTCTCGACGATGAGGCTCTGCTCGTACGCGTCCCGCTGCGTGCCGCGAATCGACTTCAGTCGGACGTCGCCGCCCCACTCCGGGCAGGGTACGACGTCGTACTCGACGTCGTCGGCCTCGGCGATTGCGTCTCTGGTCAGGAATGCCATTGCGGAATCTCTCTCCCTTGGTTGTTAGCTACCCGACGAGGGCAGCAGGGTCGGCTTGCCGGTCACTTTGATCGTGATCGATCGACCCATCTTGTCGTCGTACGGGAACTCGTCCCCGATGTTGGTCATGATGCCCTTGATCGTCCAAGTGTGCTCGTCTTCGGTGTCGGGCAGCATGACGATCCGGTAATTGCGGGGCACGTCGTCGTCGAAGTCGTCGTCGATGTCGTGGGTCAGCTCGGTCGGGTCGTAATTGATGTCGAGGCTGATCTCGCCACCATCTTTGAGCCCGCCGATAAATTCCATCCATTGCCCGGGGGAGTCGTGCGAGGTGACGTCGATCGTCTCCCGCGTGCGCTCCGGGCCGCCGATGTTCGTGACGTTGGCGATCGTCTCGAAGACCGTGCCGGGCGAGAGGGTCGTCGCCCGCCGGAACTCGGTGCCGAATGCGTCGCGTCCGCTCACTGTGATGCCTCCCTAGGACAGTTGCGCCGTTGCGACGCGGAACCTGAGTACATGATGCCTGATCTCGGGGTCAGGATCGGTAAGCGCCTGGTCAAATTCCTGCCGGATCGTCACGACCCGGTGCCCGTCGGCTTCGAGCAGGGCGGACAAAGCGGCCGTTTGATGGTCGAGCAGCTCGCCGATCCGGCCGGCGATCGTCTGCCCGGTCACGTTGCCCCGCTTACGCGTCCACACGTGCAGCGTCTCGGTCACCTCGCGGCCCGCGCTCGTGTGGTCGTTGTCCGGGATGCTCAGGTGGTCGCCGATCCGGACGTACGGGAGAGACTGCCCCTCGGCCGGCTGATCCACGATCCGGCCCGCCCCGCCGAGCAGGGTCGTCAAGGTGGCATCGCCGGTCAGCCTCGTGAAGATCGCCTTTTGCAGGGCGTTAAGCGGGCTCTTGATCGTCAGCGCCATGGGTCACACCTTCCGTAGGCGGGCGTTCAGCTTGTCGACGAAGCGGTCGTCGAAGCGGCGCCGAACGAGATTGATGACCGGCGTCACGAAGTCGTTTGCGGGCGTGTCGCTGGTCCCGTGCACAACGAACTCGGCGTGCCGGGCAGTAACCGCCGCGATACCGGCGAGGCCCCGTTTCTCGACCTCGGCCTGAATCGATCTTCGCAGGTCGCCATCCTTCACGGGCGCCAGCCTACGGAGATCGTTCGCCGCCTCTTGCGCCTCTTCTTTGACCGCCTCGCGGGCCGCCGCCTCGATCACCTCCGGCAACGCTTTGAGCTTCCGTTCGAGCTCGGCGAGGCCCTTGATCTCGACCCTAGCCACGGGTCGCCGTCCGCGGGCCGTGGCGCCGCTGCCACTCGGCTTCGCGCCGCAGAGCGGCGACGTCGTCGGCGATCGAGATCAGCGCCCAAGCCTGCGCGAGCTCGGGCCGGCCGGACGTCGCCGCCTCGACTGCCCGGGCGCGCGGCGAGGGCTCAGGCGTGAGCTCGACCGCCTCGTCAGCCACCGTCGCCCGTCCGGGTCGTGAGCGGCGGTACGGCCCGCTTCCGGGGCGTGCGCGGCGCGACCGACGGGGGCGACGCCGCAACGGCCGGCAGGTCGGCCCCCGCGGCTTCGTCGTCGCGCCCCTTGCCGTAGGCGGCGACCGTGTCGCGCTCGGCGAGCGTGGCGAGCACGAGGTCGACCAGCCAACCGGGCGTGCGGTCGGCCTCGTCGGGCACCTCGATGCCGAGCTCGCCGAGCCCGAGCGCGAGGCGGCCGAGCTCTTCGTCGCGCTGGCCGAGCGTCTCTTCGAGCTCGGTCACCTGCCCGTTGAGCTCGTCGATCTCGGCCGCCGCCGCGCTGCCCTGCGGCACGCCTTCGCCGGCCGGTCGGTCGACGGCGAGCGTGATGACCATCGGCACCCAATCGCCCGGGTTGGCGACGACCGCGGGATGCTCGGCGTCGGCGAGGGTCTTGCCGCGGGCGATCCGGTACTGCGTGCCGTCAGGGGCGCGCAGGATTCCGTCCCGCCGGGAAACGACGATCTTCTGTGTCATGCCGGTACTCCCTGGTCGATGAGTGCTCGCACGATGGCGACGTCGTCGGCGAGCCCGCCCCCGCGTGCCCACCCTCGATACGCGGGGCGGTCGCTGCGGTACTGCTCGCGGCTGTTCACGCGCTGGTACTGCGGGTCGTCCGGGGCCTTGCCGGCGACGGGATGCATGTGCTCGATCAGCACGTCATCGAGGTAGGTCAGGCATCCCGCCCCGAGGCCGAGGTCGCGCACGGCGTTGTCGCAGTAGAGGTGATCAACGGGGGCCGGCACCATCCGGCCGAGGGCGCGCACGATGTCCGCGGACATCGCCCATTGCGTCGGGATGTTCTGCCCCTGGTACCCGTCGTCGCAGTAGACAATGCCCGTGATCTGCGAGTACAGGGTCGCGAGGTAGCGGCCGGCCCAACCCTTCGTGCGCGGCAGGTGATCGTCGCCGGCAAAGCCGATGTGCATCGCGGAACGGCCGACCGCGAGGGCGACCGCGATCCTGTTCAGCTTCGGCACGAGCGGGCGCCAGACGTCGGCGTACGCCGCGGACACGCCGGGCCGACAGGTGATCAGGGCGGCCCGGTAGTCGTCGCACCGCGGGTCATCGCGGTCGACGACGAAGAGTAGCTCGGCGCCATCGTCGAAGGCCCCGGTCGCCTGCCACGCCTCGACGACCCGCTCAACGGCCTCGGGGCGTGAACGGGTCGGAACGATCGTCACGAGGTCAATCACGGGGAGGCCACGACCATTCGCCCGGGCCGGCCCCGGGGCCGACGTTGTACTCGGTGAATCCGCCCGCCTCGCCCGGCGTGAAGACCCACAAATGCACATGCTGATCGGAATCGAGCGCAGGAATCACGCCCGCCTCGACGCCCCGCGGGTCGAGGGTGTCGACGTCGGCCGTCACGATCGCGGCCCGAACGGCATGGAAGCCCTGCTTGCCCCGGTAGCGCAGGATGCGCCCGGTCGTCGGTCTCGTCATGCCGTCAGCCTACCTGCTAGCTATCGCTCGGGCGCTCACCTGCGGCGCCACCATCCGGCGGGATGGTGCGATACCGGGGTGAGATGCTCGATCGCCTCGTCGCGCTCCCAATCCGGATTATCGGGCAGCGTGTGTGCGATGGCCCAAAGCGGGCCGCCGCAGCGCGGGATCTGCCGGCCGACCTGCTGCGCGAGCTTGGTCCCGACGAGGTCGGCGAAGCCATCCTCAACGACGAGGTAACAACCGCGGGAGACGAGCGGGCCGTACGCGAGGATTTCTCGCCGTACGTGCGGGGCGTGATGGTCGGCGTCGAGGGTGACCATCGTCCGGCGGCCGGCGACCCGCTGCCGGACACCCGCGACGACCGCCTCGTCGGCCGACGAGCCCTCGACGACGAAGGTCACCCGCGGCCACGTGTCCGGCCGGCCCTCGGCCCGCTCGATGTCGACCGTGATCACCTCGACCGGGAACGTGTCGGCGAGCCACGCCGCGAAACCGCCCCACTTCGTACCGGTCTCGACGATCACCTCGGGCCGCGTCGCCTCGATGATCCCGCGATACCTCGCCATGTCGTCGACGGTCTTCCAGACACGCAGGCCCGCGTGCGCCTGCGTGAAGCCTTCCTCGCGGTCGAAGGTCGCCGCGGTCGCCGCCATGTCGAGGCCCGTCGCCGGCACCCGTACGGCGCGCCTCACGCTTCGCTCATCGGGTGCCACACGAAGTACGGGTGATCGATAGCCGGCCGCGGGCCGCCGGGCATGACGACGCGATCCGGCCCCCACGACGAGCCCTCGTACGACCAGAGGTAGTGATACATGATCTTGTCGATGTACGCCTCGGTCCGGAGCCAACCGCGGACCTGCTTAACCCACATGCGATCTTCGGCGCGGCCTTTCTTCGCCCGGGCGAATTGCCCGTGCAGGGCGAGATCACGCCGGATCGGGTCGATGTGTGTGAAGTCGCGAACTAGCTGCCCTTCGCAGTTGCGGTGCCAGCGACCGTGACGCAGCGAGTGATCGACGATCTCGCGCCCGGGCGGGTGGCCTTCCTGCTCACTCGTGTATTCGAGCAGGAAGCCGACATGATCCGGCCGGCCGGCGAGCGCCTTGACGACCTCGGCGACGTAGTAATCGGGCACGAGGTCGTCGTCGTCGATGAATGAGACGTACTCACCCGGAGCGTCGGCGAGCATCGCGTCGCGCAGGGGGCCGAGGTGCGGCCGGCCCATGTTCCGCCACGCGAGCACGGTCACGCGGCCCTCGTGCTCGTCGAGCTGCGGCAGCAGCCGATCCATCAACCGCACGAAGAGCGCCGACCTGCTCGGGATCGTCGGCACGAGGATGGTCCAAGTCGGCGGAAAATCTCGAGGATTTCCTACCTCATTGGTAGGTATTGGATGGATCATGGTAGTTCGCGCTGCCCCTCGCTTTGGATCTGCTCGCAGTCGGCCCGCAGGTACTCGGGCTCGCTCGGGTGGATCGTGTACTTCACGCGCAGGTGGTCGCCGTCCGCCCGTCGCAACTCGTCGCCGCGCCGCACGTCGGCGTCGGGCCGCAGGTGCACGATCATGGTCATCGTCGTACCCGCCTGCTGTGCCTCGATCTGCTCGGCCGCCGCCGGTTGGCTGACCTTCGCGCGCACGGTGCCGACCTGCACGAAGCCGATCGACGTCCCGCCCTGGCCGTCGCTGGTAGAGGTCGGGCGCCACACGGTCAGCTTTTCGCGCAGCTCAGCAGCGCTGATTGGGATCGTCATTCTGCTGTCACCGCGGCATACGGGTCGACCAGGCTGCCCGCGTCGTACGGGCTGACCAGGGTCGCCGACACCATGCCGGCGCCGACCGTGCCGGCCGCTTTCTGGATCGCCTTTTCCTCGGCGGTCGTGAGGTAGACCGCCTCGCCGCCCTCGCGCTTCGCCCGGTCGAAGCTCTTCGACGAGTCGCCGATCGTGCGCTGCACGAGGCCCTCGGGATTAGTGAACGCCCGGTAAGCCGCAGAGAGCGCGATCTGTCGCACGCGGAACGGCACGGGGAGCAGGGCGTTTGTGCTCTCGTTCGTCCAAGTCTTGCCGGCAACGTCACGGATGAGCGAGCTCACCTCGACCAGGATCGAGCCCGCCCGTTCGGCCTCTTCGTCTTCCGGCGTGTATCCGAGCTTCGCGACCAGCTTCGCGAAGCTGACCAGGGGCGGCAGCTCGTCGTCGTCGTCGGCCACGTAGAACTGTCCGCGGGCGACGTCGCTGACCGCCCCCGTGACGGTCCACACGAAGGTGTACGGGCCGTACTGGTCGACGGCGAAGCTCGCATCGCGTAGGCCCGTGCCGGCCGAGACGACCGCGGGCGTTTCCTCGGAGTCGTCGGGGGCGATGACGGTCAGTACGGCGGTCGCGTCGACGAGCTCGTCATCGGTGTCGTGGATCTCGTGCCGTAGGTCGACGGTGTCGCCGAGCTGATATTGCCGCATGGTCATCCCCTCGTCGTCGTCGAGATCGCACGAGGTCGAGCGCTCGACGTCAGCCGTTCCGGCCGGCTAACGGTAGTCAGGCGCGGGCCGCCGCCGCCGCGCACCTGCACGCCCGCGGCGGCGAAGGTCAGGCCCGCCGTGCCGGCCGTCACCCGGACCGACGAGCGGGCGGCCGACGCCCCCGCGAGCAGCTCGGCGCGGCCGGCCGTCACCCGGGCCGTTGAGAGCGACGCAGAGGCGCCCGCGGCGAGCGGGGCCGTACCGGTCGTCAGCCGGCCCGTTGCGGTCGTACCGGCCGCCGTGGCGGTCAGGGCGGCCGTTCCCGAGGTCGGCTTGACCGCGGCCGTAACCGCCGAGGCGGCGACCGTCAGCGCACCCGTGCCGGTCGTGTCGTGCTCTTCCGGGTCGCCGCCGAGGTCAATGATCGGCGAGACGAAGTAGAACGATGCCTGATTCGACGCCGGGAAGGTGGTCGGGTCGCCGCTCGCGGCAAGCTTGCCCTGATCGGCTTGCATCATGCCGGAAGGCGAGACGAGCTCGATCCCGCCCGAGGCCCGGTAGACGTAGTCGCGGGAGAAGATCGACACGACGTACAGGGTCGGCGACGGGTCGAGCATGACCGGGTCGTCGAAGAGCACGTCGAAGTTGTCGGTCGCAGGCGTCGGCGTGAAGTTCTTGAAGGCGATTCGCGTTTCGCCGACGACCGTCCAAACCGAGGCGACCCACGAACCGAGGTTGGGGGTCGCCGCTACCGAGTCCGGGGTGCGCACCCATCGCACGCCGACGCACGGCACCGCTTCGTCGACCGAGAATCGCAGCCCTAGGCCGTAATCCTGGTTCGCGTCGTTGCCGTTGGTGAGGGTCGGCGGGTCGGGGAAGGTGAGCGTCTCGGTAGCCACGTCGGCCGCCGGATCAGACCGGGTCGGCGTCGAGCGTCGGAGTGTGGTTGAGGGTGCCGGCCGCGCCGAAGACCTCCGAGGCGCCGAGGGCGAAACCGCCGCGGAAGCTGCCGCCGGTCGACGCCGACCAGAGGCCCCAATGCGTGACGGTCGTGCCGGCCGGAATCGGGATCGCGACCTGCGACCCGGTCGTGTCGCCGCTCGACGCGCTCGGCCATGTCGTCTGCTGCCGCGCGTACGAGCCTCCCGCGACCTCGTTCGCACCCGACGTGCTCGGGTCGCCCGTGTGCGCGGACACCCATCGGGAGGCGGCAGCGATGGCGTCGGCGCCGACGTTGAGCGCGCTATCAGTGAACGGCATGAGGGCCTCTCAGAACGTGATCGGCCGCGCAGCGGGCGCGGGCTCTTCGGCGGGCATCGGCTCGCCGCCCTCGACCGGCACGAGGTCGGCGTCAGGCGCCCGACGGCCGGCCCGCGTCTCGCGAAGCTCGGAAGTGATCTTGCGCGGGTCGCGGGGGCCGGCCGTCGGGTCCATCGTCAGGAACCGTTGATGATCTTGACGGCGCGCCGCAGGGTCTTCGCCGATTCCGGGTCGGACGGGGTGACCGGGTCGACGACGGTCGCGGTGCCGGCCCACGTGTTCACGAGCGACCGGTCGGTCGTGTTCGTGTAGTCGTAGTCCATGATCCACCGCACGCCGATGCCGCCGAAGGCGCCCGCGGCGCCCTGCGCCTCGTTCAGGCCCCGCTGCGTGCCCATGTTGACGCCCTGCGGCACCCGCGGCGCCCGGGCCGCGAGCACGAAGGCCGTACGGTGATACGCGAACGCCTGACCGGAGTCGAGCGCGTTACTCGGGACGACGTTGAAACCGCCGATGCGGCCGATGGTGCCCTCGGCGAGGGCGTCGGCGGCCCGGTCGCCGACCGAGTCGAAGCGCGTGAACCGGTCGCTGTTCAGGATGTCTTCCTCGACGTCCGACGCGACGAGCAGGGTGCGGCCCGCCTTCGGGACGTTCTGGTCGTTGAGCAGGCGCCGCGCGCGGTTGGCGACGAGGTACCAGTCGGTAGCGCCCGAGACGACGAGGTCGGTCGCGTCGGCGTTGATCGTCATGCCGCCCGCGTACGTGGCGCCCTCGATCTCGGCGACCGCGATGTCTTCGAGGCCCTCGGCGACCGCCCGAATCTGCGGCATGAGGACCTGCGCGCCGAAGTCGGCGATGTCGAGCGTGAACTCCTCATCGGTGATCGGGGCGCCGTTGTAGACGTCGGTGTCGAGCTTCACGTCGACGCCGAACTCTGCCGAGGTGTCGTTGACGATCGCGGTGCCCGCCCGCAGGGTGCGGGTACGCGCCGACCGGCGGGCCGGCACGCGCATGGTCACCGTATCGGCGAAGGCCCCCTGAAATTCGCCCGGGTTGATCGCGTCCGTCCAAATCGTCCGGGCGACGACGAGCTCGCGGTACAGCAGGCCGATCGCGGTATTCGCGATGACGGTCGGCTTGAGAAAGGTGTTGGGCACCTCGTGTCCTTTCTACGCGCGGCCGGTCGGTCCGGTACCGCTCTCTGTCAGTTTCGCGGGATGAGTGCCGCGAGCTTGAGCGGGTTGGTTTCCTCGGGCTCGCGCGCGGTCGTCGGTGCCCCGCTGCGTAGGTCTTCCGTCGGCCGCCCGGAACGTGCTGCGGGCCGCGCCGCGGGAGCCGTACGGCCCTCGCTGCCTTCCTGCTCGGCGTTGCCGCCCTCGTCGCCGTCGACCTTCCCGCCGGCCGCCTTCCAGTCGGCGAGTAGCTCGTCGGCCTTGCTGGTGAGCTCTTCCTCGGTGCCGCCGGAGGGCAACCACTTCGCGAGGCTCGCCGGCAATTTCTTCGCCGCGATCACGCCCGCTCGGGTCTGCGCCGCTTCCAGCTTCGCCGTGCGCTCTTCGGCCTTCGTCAGCTTGTCGAGCACTTGGTCGAGCTGCGTCTTGTTCTTGTCGGCGTCCGCTGCCTTCGCACGCAGATCGTCATAATCCGCATACTTCGCCGCGGTCGTCTCCCGCTCGCGCTTGAGCCGATCCCGCACGATTGCGTCGACCTCGGCCTGCGTGAACGTCTTACCCCCGGTCGAACCGGTGCCGTCGTCACCACTCATTACCCGGATCACTCCGTAACCGGCGACGGGGTCGCCGTGCCCTCGCCGGTTAGGTACCGGCGATAGTTGTTCAGGGCGTCATTCGACGTCCCGCTTGACATTGTGCCATCACTTCTGGCCTGCGCCTGTGCGGCTTGCCACTCCCTAGCATATTCGGCTGCCTGCTCGGGTGGTTGACCTCCCTTAAAGAGCGGCTCGGCCGAGCAAGCGCAACCGTCATGCGGATGGAAATCGGCCGATTTCTCGGTCTTGTAAACCGGCCCGCGGCCGGCGAGCATGCGGCAGAACGCGCACGGGTCGCCAGACGTCACGCGGCTGTATCCGAGGGCCTGCGGGTCGCGCGCGGCGACGTCGATCAGGGTGCGCCGCCCGCCGTTGAGTACCAGCTTGCCGAGGGCGCCTGCGACCTTGACGAGCCCGCGGGTCTTCGCGCCCTCCGGCGTCAGACCCGCGCGGCGCGCAGTGATGATGCCGCTCAGGGCGGCGCCGCGCAGCTCGGCCGTGAGCGCGAGCTCGGTCGGCCGGCCGGCGAGTCCGACGATCGGCGCCGCGCCCGCGATGCCCTCGACTCGCCTGAACAGGCCGTAATACCTGCTCGCGGTGCCGGCTGATCGGTCAAACCCCTGCCCCGCGAGCAGCACTGCGGCCCGCACGAAGGTGTCGATCGTGCCCGAGAGGTCGGTCGGGTCGACGATGCGCCAGAGCTTCACGAGGTTGTCGAGCGAGCCCGCGCGCACCGCGAGCTGCGCCGCCTGGTGAGCGGCGGTCAGCTCGGCGCCCGCGGGCGTGCGCGCCATTACGCCCTCGCCCGGCGTTCCGGCGGCAGCACGATCCCGCCGCCGGGCGGCGCGGGCTCGGGCGGCGCCGCCTGCCGGTCGAGCAGGCCCGTAAGCGCGTCCATCGAGTCGCCCTCGGCCCGCAACGTCTTCCAGCGGCGCACGTCTTGCAGGGTGGCGCCCGGGATCCGCTCCCAAAGAGCCTCGGGCGGGATCTGTAGCTGCGCGGCGAGCTTGCCGAGGCCGTCGACGATCGCGCCGAAGGCCCGGGCCGAGGTGTCGCGCCACACGACTTCGAGGTCGTCGGGCACCTCGACGCCCTGCAAGAGGCCCGCCGCCTGCGCGAGCTGCTCGTGCGACTCGCCGAGCCCGGTCTTGCGCTCGTCGACCTTGCGGTCGCGCCCCGCCTCGGCCGCCGCGAGGGCCTCGGCCGAGAGGTTGACGAGGTCGCCGATGAGCTCGTGCACGGGGGTCTGCGAGAGGGTCGCCGCGAAGCGGGCCGTGTCCTTCCGCGAGGCGAGGTAGCCATCGAGCATCGTCTGTGAGAACTCTCCGAGCTTGACCTCTTCCGGGTCGTTGTCGAAGGTCCAAAGCTGCGAGGCGGCCGACTTGACCTTGTCGCTCGGATTGGCGGGCGTCCATCCGACGACCCACCGCTGCCGGAAGGCCGAATACCACTCGGCCGACTTGAGCGCGAAGGTCGTGACGTCGCTCTGATCCTGCAAGGTCATCAGCGGGGCAACCTGCCCCGCGACCATGTCGACCATGTTGTCGCCGCGGGCGCCGAAGCTCTGCGCGACGTGCGGCACGGGCTCGTCGTCGACGTCAAGGTCTTCGACGTCGCGGTACCGGACGACCGGGCAGTACGGCGAGCCGTGCGCGCTCGGCTCGGCGAGCAGGCCGAAGCGCTTTTTGTCCGGGTCGTACCCGAGCTCGTACACCTGCGTTGCGTCGTACAGCCGGAACCGGTTGCGCTTCGACCGCCGTTCGAGCGCGAGCTCGGGCCAGTCGGAATCGTCGGCGTACAGGGCCGTCATGCGACGCGGCGACATGGGCCGGATGACGGGCAGCGGCCGGCCGGCAGTGATCACCATGTACGCGTATCCGTACTGGAAGACCGCCCGGTACAGGCCGCTCTGACCGCGGTCGAGCCTGTTCGCCTGCCACGTGTCCCAAATCGGGGCCGTGACCTGCTCGGGCGTCGAGGGCTCGCCTTCGGCCGCGTCGTCGACCGTGACTCGCAGGTTGTCGACGAAGAGCGACTCGACGAGCGAGTTGATCACGATCGAGATCAGGTTGATACGCGAAATCCGAGCCATCTCGCGCACCTCGCGCGGGGCGTCCGCGGGGATGACCAGGGGTAGGGCCTGCTTCCCGGTCGCGTACCGGCGCAGCACGTCGAGCTGAAACCGCTCTTGATCCTGCACGCCGAGCAGGTGTTCGGCGGCGGCGATAGCGCCCGCTTCGTCGAGTGGCACTAGAAGACCGCCCTTCCGGTCGTGGCACCCGTCCGGCGCCGGACTTTGCCGCTATTGAGCACGATCCTACGGCCCATCCTCGCGCCAACCATGCAGACAGCGAGGTCGACGTGTTTGTCGGAGTCCCGCGTCACCTTGCCGAGGCTGACGCCCCACGGATTCGTGCGCCTTTTCGCCTGATGAGTATGTGTTTGAAGCCGCGGGTCGCCGTCCCATGACAGCGTCCCATCTTCGTCGATATCCTTCGCCGTTTGCATCGCCGCCTGCGTGAATTGCGCGTTACGCGCGATGCCGCCGGGCGTCTTGATCCGCATGTCGAAGAGGACCGAGTGCCCGATCTTCGCGCCGCTGGTCGCCCACACTTTCAGCTTTTTGCCGAAGTCGCGGTGCCACCCGTCGACAATCGGCATCCAATACAGGGCCTCGGTCTCGTCGTCCTTTGCCGGCGACGGGTCGACGCCGAACCAGACGACCCGGAAATACTCGAAGGCGTGGCGCACTGCGCCGTCGACCTCGTCGCGGGGCGCGAGCCACCCCTCGCCCGCCTTACCGCGGGGGCGCTCCCACTTCCCGATCGTGAAAACGTGCCCGTCGGATAGCCGGCACCCGACGAGCCCTGTCGCGTCGCCGCTCTTCGAGCAGTCGAGAAACATCGTGATTTGGTCGCCCTGCGCGACGACAATGTCAGGGCGCGCGAGGGCGTCGAATTTGCGCGGGTCGATCCATGCGTCTTCGGCCGCCGCGAGCCCGTTCAGGTAGTACCGGATCGAGTCGGCGACCGTCGTCTCGGGGTCGAGCACTTCGCCGTCGAGCCGTTCGAGGTCGGCCCACGGGGCATCGGCGTACGCGGCTCGCAGGCCCTCTCGCCGGCTGACGTCGTCGAAGAGGTTGGTATCCGGCGGCGCCTCGATCGAGTCGTACAGGATGTCGACGCGAGGGGTCTTGCCCTCGACCTGCGCGCGCCACGCGCTGTACGTGCGCTCGGCGACCGAGTCTTGCCCCTGCGCGTGCGCGTTGGTGCCGTCGACCATCCGGGCCTGCAAGTGAGCGGGGCTCTTGCCGACGTTGCGCCGCGAGACCTTCGCGATGCGGTGCCCGCCGCTCGACTCGGTCATATGGTGCGTCTCGTTCAGGAAAATGAACGTCGCGGGATCGCCCTCGGCACTGCTTTCCGAGGCCGTGAGCACTTCGAGGCGACCGCCCGAGCCCTTGATAATGGTCCGGGTCTCGCCGCAATCGACCCCGTAATACGCCCGGGCCTCTTTGCCGAGCATCGCGTTAGCGACCCGGAGCACGTCCTTTGATTGCGCCTCTGAATTGCTCGCGATCTGCACGAGCGGCATCGAGTGCCGCTCACCGTGCCACCCGTCGGCGTCGAGCACAAGCTGTGAGGGGCCGATGAGCTCGATCAGGCAAAGGGCGCCGCCGAACGGGTCTTTCCCCGTGCCCTTCGCGCCCCGCTTCGCCCCGCGGCGGTAGATCCATCGGCCGGCCGGAGTGTAGGCGTACCAGAGGATCAGGAAGCGCTTTTGCCCGGGCGTGAAGCGCCACGTCTTCCCGGTCTGGTAGTCAATCAGCCCGGGCTCGTCGGTCCGCCCCTCTGCCCAATTGATGATCTGCGGGCCGATCGAGCTCGCGAGTAGGGCCGCCTTCGCCGCGGGCTCGGTCGGGTACGGCAGGCTGACGAGGGCCTTCGTGCCGTACCAGGGATCCCGCCGGTAGCCGGGCAGCACGAGGTCGTCGGCGATGACGCCCCCGGGCGGCACCATGAGCGCGCCGAGCGCACGCCGCTCGTCGGCGGTCGTCTTCACAGCGGGTCGAGTCGTCGGTGCGCCGCGTCGTCGAGCTGCTGGCAGGCCCGGGCGAAGTCGGGCGCGACCTTACGCAGCAGGAAGCGTTGCCACGGGTCGAGGCCGCGCCACTGCGCGAGCACGCTCGCGAGCGGGAGGCTCATCACGCCGAGGGCGTCGGCGAGGGTGGTCGGGCGCGAGCCGGTCGACATCACGTACGCCCCCGCCACGCCCCGCGCGCCCGCGGGATCCGGCGCGCGGGCTCGGCCCAATCCTGCGGGCGTGTCTCGATCGCCATGCGCACGACCGGGCCGCCCTCGGCGCGCAGCTCGGCGAGGTCTTCCGCGGTCAGCACGGGATGCGGGTCGACCAGGGCTCGCGAGCGGCACGCTTCGAGGTCGGGCGCGGGCGCGCGGCCGGTCGCCGCGTCCCATGTCAGCTCGGGGCACGTGCAGAGCGGGTGCCGCTCGGGGCGGTCGCCGGTCTTCACGGGTCAGAGCTCGCCGAAGTCGACGGCGATGACGTTCGCCGGCAGCTCGGCGTCGGGATCGCGCGGCTTGACGTAGCGGATCCGCAAGTCCCGCCGATCGTCGTGCGTCATCCCGAGGCGCCGCTCACGCATGCGCAGCTCGGCCCCGCTCGCGCACCCGCGCCACCCCTCGGCGAAGCGAGCGTGCGCCTCGGCGGTCGCAATGGCGTACTCCCAATCCGCGGCGTGCCAGAGCGCGCAGTGCGGCATGCGCCGCACGACGTCCCACCATCGCCGCGTGCTGACCGGCCATCCCGACGACTGGCCCATGAGCGCGGGCAACTTGCCCTCGGCGTACTCCGGGTTGTCGCGATCGGGGAGCGGCGGCCCGCCCTCGAAGGGGACGTCGTCCACCTCGCGCCACTCCGTACCCTCGGCCGCCGGATTGCGGTGCCGGACCTGCTCACGATCTTCGTTCGGCTTACGTCCCGTGACTGCCATGACGGACAGTCACCCCCCTCCCAATGTGACTCTAGGCTACCATATCACAGACAGCTACATAGTAACTGTCTGCTATCAAACCTAGCCGCGGATACCGTACAGGCTGGCAGACGCTAACCCCCGCCGCGCTCGGCGCCCCCGGGGCGGGGGGTACCCCCCTCCCGACGGTTACTCTAAGTTATTTGCTAAGACAACCTTATTCCTGGATGCCTACTGTCAGTAACTCTTAAGCGCTTCGGTCTGCTCGCGTTGCTGACCGCTGCGCCCTGCTGCCCCGTGCGTCGAGCATGGCACGCCTTGCATACGCCTCGCAGGTTCGCATCGCTGTGATCATCAGGTCCACCATCACCATGATCAACCTCAACGGATGGATCACCCCAACACACCGTGCGCAGCATGCATATGGGATCCCTAGCCAGGATGCGCGGACGTACTACCCGGTCCCAATCGGCAGGCAGGGGTACCGTGCGCCACTCCCTACCGCCCCTCGCTCTGGCCTCGCTCATGGCCTAGACGCTACCCACCTAGGTAGCACGATGCCCCTCTCCGTACGGGGACCAGAGAGGGGCATCGCGTGCAGGGGCATGCAGGCCCCGACGCTACCTCACCCGCGGGCGTCTACCGAAGGGGTGGCGAACGTGTGTTGCTGATCGGGCCTACTCACGGGGCATACGGCCTGCTTCGTGAGCAGGTGTCGCCAGATATGCGGCTCGGTACCGGGGGAGAGAACGAGCCCGATCTCGTGCCCGCAGTACGCGCACCGATTCGGCGTGGCCTCGCCCGGCGGGTCGTAACGCAGAACGGCCGTTTCATCCGGCGCCGGATCCGGGGCCGGCATGAGGCCCGCCGTAGCGAGGTCGGCTTCGGCCGCAAGCTCGCTACGGGTGTCGAGCGACCTCGGAAACGGCCTCGCCGGCATCGACCCGACACGCAGCTCGCGCGCGAGGTCGAGCCATAGCCGCGCGGCCTCGAACTCGCCGAGCTGCGCGCGCTCGAAGGCTTGCCGCATCGCCTGCCGAGGCGAGGGCAGAAAGTCAGATTCGAGCTCGTCGCTCATGACGGCATCGGCAGGTCGACGAACTCGGCGAAGAGTGCGAGCACTTCGGCGACCTCGGGGCGGTCGGGATTGGCGTCGATGACGGCCCTGATCGCGGCCGTGAGCGGATTCTGATCGGCCGGCAGGTTGAGCACGTAGAGGGTCGCTAGGCTCGCGCCCTGGTCGTTGTGCTCGATCTTGAGCCGGAAACCGTCATCATCCGGGTCTTCCGGGGCGGTCTTGATCGCCCGGATGAGCACGAAGGGCTCAAGCCCGAGCGTGTGCGTCGTGAGCGTGATTTTCTCGGCGTAGGTCGTCGCGTCGTGCTGCTCTTCGCGCGCCTGCTCGTGCGGAACGTCGACGACGCGGCGCGGCTCTTCGGTCGGGTGGCTCATGCGGTAATTACCCCTTCAAGTTGCGTATGTGACAGTTTCACCGGAGCATCGCCCCGCCGTACCCCGTAGGCAATATCGGCCTCCCAACCGCTCTTACCGCCCTGCTTACCGGGCTTGCGTGTCCAGAGAGCGACCGCGAAGAGGTCGCCGCGAGACATCTTGATCGCGCAGCCTTCGGTGCCATCGTGCGCGCGCCAGTAGTGCGGCGTGACCCGCCACCCTGCGGCGACCGCCTTGCGGCCGAGGCCAATCGCCTGCCGGCCCGCGTAGCCGGCGAGCTCTTCCGGCCCGCGCGGCGACCGGGCCGGCACCTGCGGCGGCGGCACGACCTCGGGGACGTAGACGGCCCGGGCCGCCGCGTAGTCGGCCGCCCTGCGCTCGGCGTCGCGCCGCATGATGGTCCGGAAGTCGGCCGTGTCGACCGGCGGCGCATCGCGCCACTTCCCGCGGCGGCCGTTCTTGTCCGCGGTCTCGGGCGGGCACTTCTGCGTGCCGAACTCGTGCCACTGCGGGCCGTACCCGCACGCCGCACAGCGACCGGTCACGGCTTCGGGTAGCCGAGGGCCGCGAGCAGCTTCGCGCGGTCGACCATCGCGGCGGCCCGGTTGACGGCCGTCATCGGCGTCGGCGTCTTCCAGCGCACCCGCTTAACGCGCATGTGCTCGCAGCCCTCGACGATGTCGACCAGCGCGCCGCAGGCCCCGCAGGGGCGATGCGTGCGGCCGATGACGACGATCAAGGCCGGTACGTCCAACCGCCCGGGTAGGGCGTCGGCGAGGGCGTCACGATGATCGCGGGTGGCGCGGCCGGCGACCGGTCGGGAGCGACCAGCGCGCCGAAGCCGAGCAGCATCCCGACGGCGACCGCCCCGACGACGATCAGCCGGCCGATCGCCCGGGCCGTCATCGCGACCGCCGGGCGGGCCTTGAACCAGGCGACCAGCGCGAGGAAGAGCGCGACGACGTGCTCGCCGACCTCCCGCGGGATGTCGAGCAGCTCGAACGGCCTGCGGTGCCGGCCGGCCGGCACCTCGTGAGTGCCTGCATAGCGGTGCCTCTCTGCGACGATGGTCATTTTCCCTCTCCCACGCTTGCCCCTACGTGCCTAACAATCCCACCCTAGCATGTACCTGCTAGGGCCTGCGCCCCCGCGGCAGGAAGTCGTCGAGCGGGCGCGGGTCGAAGCGGGCCGCCGCGTCGGCGATCATCTTCGCGTCGTGTACCTCGCCCTTCGTCTTGCCCGTCCGGCCGGCCGGCATCGAGCGCCATGGCGCATTGCGCTCGGCCTGCAAGATGGGCCGCTCAGCGACGAACTCATCGCCGGCCGCCATCGCGTAGCCGATCTCAAGATCGGTCCGTATGGCGCCCTCGTGCCCGCGGTCGTGCGAGCTGTACCGCAGGTCGTACCGGTCGGCCGCCCCGCTCGCCGCCGGGCGCAGGAAGAGGAAGCCCGCGGATCCGGCCGGCAGGAACCAGCAACCGCCCGGCGTCCGGAGCCATGCCGAGTGACTCTGCCCGAAGAGGTCGACGAGCTCGTGCGTCAGCGGGCCGTCTGCGTACTCGACGACCTCGCGCTCGCCGCCTTCGCCGTCATCCTCCGGCACGCCATCGACGGGTGCGTCGAGGTCGTCTTCCTCGTACATGAGCAGGTCGTCGGGCACGTCGTCCGGCCGGTCGGCGCCGCCGAGGTTGACCAGGGTCGCGAGCTTGTGCCGCTTCGTGACGCCCGTGACGTCCAAGATGATGCAGTCGTTTTTGCCCGGATAGAGCCGAAGCCCGCGGCCGACCTGCTGCTGATACCGGTTCGAGCTCGACGTCGGCGCGCCGAGGATGACGCACGCGATCGAGGGTAGGTCGGTGCCCTCCGTGAAGAGATTGACGTTGCACAGCACGTCCACTGTGCCGGCCCGGAACTCTTCCAGCACGCGGGCGCGCTCGGCCGCGGGCGTCGTGCCGTCGAGGTGCACCGCGACGAAGCCCGCGTCGTTGAACGCCTGCGCCTGCTCGATGCTGAACGCGACCGTAGGCAGGAAGGCGCACGTCGGCCGGCCCTTCGCGTGCTCGATCCACGCCTCGACGATCTTCGCGGGCGCCATCGCGTCGGACATCGCCCGCCCGAGGTGCCCCGAATTGAAATCGCCGGCTACCCGCCGAATCTTGTCGAGGTTGAGGCCGTCGATCAGCACGCGGATCCCGCGGGGCGGCACGAGGTACGGGCCGTCGGGATGCCGGATGAGGTCGATGAGGCCGATACGCGGGTCGACGACCGCCTCGAAGGTGTTGCCGAGGGCAAGGCCGTCCGCCCGGTCTAGGGTCGCCGTGACGCCGAGCACGAGCGGGCCGTCGGGCTCGAAGGCGCCGAGCTCACACAGGATGCGTTGGTACGTCTCGGCCGCGATGTGATGCGTCTCGTCGACCACGATCAGGCCCCACCGACGCGACTTGAGCAGGTTCAGGCTCGTGACGGTCGAGCACGTCTGCACGCTGCCGACGACGAGCTCGGCCCGGTACTGCTTCGTCGTGGCCTGCATGCGGCCGATCCGGCGGCCCGGCGCGACCTGCTCGGCCTTGTCGACCGCCTGATCGATGAGCTCGGTACGGTGCGCGAGCCACAACACGGGGAGGTCGGCCGCGAGACTGAGCTCGGCGAGCGTCATCGCGGTCGGCGTCTTGCCGCCGCCGGTCGCCATCACCATTGCGATTCGCCGGAAGCCCTCGCGCCAGAGCTTGAGCGAGCCGTTTACGAGCTCGGTCTGATAGCCGCGCAGCCTCATCGCCGGCCGACCTTCCTCTCGCGCTTGAGTGGCCACCCCTCGTGACCCTCACCATGGATCTTGTCGATGCACTTGCGGCACGCCGGGTGCCCGTACTGGTCGCCGATCCGGGCTACCGCGAGCGGGCGCGGGCCTCCCTCCGGGTGGTTGCCGGCGAGCACGCAGAGCAGGACCCGCGGCGGCCCGGGCTCGTCGAGCTCGGCGAGGCACTCGTACAGATCGGGCCAAAGGACCCTGAGCGTTTCCTGCCGATTGGGATCGTTCTTGAAGATGCGCCACGGGTCACTCATCGAGGTATGCCCCGTACGGGAAGTTGACGCGGCACGCCTCGCCGTTCGCGTCGATGCCGAGCGTGAGGCCGTACGCCTCGACCTGCTCGACCTCGACGTGTGTCCGATCCGGGTAGACCTCCCACACGAAATCGAAGCCCCCCTCGCCGTCCTTGATCAGCTCGACGATCGCGGCGACCTGCTCGTCGCGCTTCGTCTTGCCGACCAGCGCTTCGCGCACCCGCTTCGCGAGCTCTTCCTCGTCACTCATCGCCGGCCGCCGGGGGCGCCGCCGTGACGAACTTGAGCAAGTTCGCGAGCTCGATCTCGCGGCCGGCCCACGGCGAGCGGCGCGCGATCTCGATCCCCTGCTCGCGCAGGTACCGGGCCGCCGAGCCCGCCTTCGCGTCGTACGCGTGCTGCTCGGGCGTGGCGATGGTGGCGGCGGCCCCGACCCGCGTGCCGCGCTCGCCTTCGGCCTGGTCGGCGAGCAGGAACTTACGCAGGCGCCATGCGTCGGTGTCCGGGTTGTACGTCTCGAAGCGCCCCGCGTCGATGACGTGCACGTACTTCCGGCCGGCGATGGCGACCCGCGCCTCGTACGCCCGGTCGCGTCCACTGCGCACGATGAGCAGGTCCCCGCGGGACAGCTTCGGCAGCGGCGGCCGGCCCTCGGCGGCCGTCATCGGCCGGCACCCGCGAGCGGCGCGAGCTGGTACTCGTCGGAGTGCTTCGGCATCGTGTTGCCGGTCGACCAGAACTGTTGACGGCCGCCGCTGCCCTCGATGTCGGCGACCCGCTCGACCGTGACGACCTCGCCGCCCGAGCGCGGGTAGACGCGGTCGCCGATCCGGAACTGAGGACCGAGGGCGACGTCGTCGAGGCGGCGGCCGACGCCGAGCTCGGGCATCGGCTCGGGCACGCCGAGCTCGCGGGCCGCGTCATTGATCATGCGGCCGATGTCCGAAGAGTGGAAAACGTCGTATTCCCCATATGCCGGCGAGCCGTTCGCCCGGGCGCCTTCCATCCATCCGGCGAGCGCGCGGCGCACGGCCCGCAGGGCGTCGTACTGCGCGCGGCGCACGATGCGATCGAGCAGCTCGGTCACGTCGTCGTCGGTCGCGGGATCCGTCTGCGGGCCGGCCGCCGAGGCGGCGGCGAGGGCCGCGTCGACGGCCTCGTACGCGGCGGCCGAGACGCGGTCGAGGGCCTCGCGGATCGGCGCCGGGGGCGCGGGCCGGCTGCCGCGCGGTGCCCACTGCTCGCGGGCCTCGGACGTCTGGCAAGACCGGTCGTGCACGTCGCCCTCGGTACTCGCGCAGCACGAGCGGCCGACGTGCCGGCCCGCCACGTGACCGGCCAACTTGCCGGTAAGCCACGTCGACAGGCCCGCCGGGTCGGCGAGCGCCCCGGGCCTGTCGGGGTCGACCCGCCCCACGCCCGGGCACTGCTCGCGCCACGTGCCATCGATGCGGTGCCTCGGGTGCGGCTTGCCCGCCTCGGCGTCCGGGCAGATCGGCGTCGGGAAGGTGACCTCGCGCGGTGCCCACCCGTGATGGTTCGGCGACGTCGTCGGCCCGTTGCAATCCGGGAAGCCGCACCGCGACGGGTCAGCGGTACCGGGCCGGAACGGGTGCGAGCCCGCGTACTCGATCCGCTCGGCAGGCTTGTCGGCGGCGGCCCGGTCGCGCAGAACGTCGACGAGGTCGCGCTCGGCCTGCGCATACGCGGCAGCGCGGGTCTTGTGCTCGCCGCCCTCGCCGGCAGCCGTCAAGCTGTGCCCATTCGTGCCGACGACCCGGTACGCGCGGAAGCTGCGGCGGCCGTCGAGCTGCCCCGGGATGATGCTGCCGACGACCCGGTACTTGACGCCCTCGGCCTCGGCCTCGTACGCCGTGGCGCCCGCGGTCGCCTCTTTGTTGGTCAGGCCCGCGGCCGTGAAGCTCAGGCGCCGGGGAGCGTCGGCCGCCGACGCCTCGCCCATCGCCGCGAGCAGCTTGCGGGCGGCCGGCCCGAGGCCGTCGAGCAGGAAGGTCGCCAGGGCCGACCAGCCCTGACCGATCGGCCTCGACGCGGCCGACGAAAGGTAGATCCAACCGCCCGAGCGGCCCTCGACGCCCGCGGCCCGGGCGCGGTCGCGGAACTCGGCCAGCACTGCGCCCCCGTGCCCGTTCGCGACCAGCCTCGCGAGGTCCCTGATCTCTGTCTTGCTCGTCATCTCTCCCATGTCGTCAACCCTAGCAGGTTCATACTAGGTGTGCCACCCCCGGACATGCGACGAGGCCCGGACCGCCGCGATTGGTCCGGGCCTCGTCTACCCGCAGGCCACCATGCGGGTTGTGGGGAGGGCGCTCAGCGCAGCTCGCCGGCCGAGGGGTTGTCGCCCTTCGGGTCGCTGATCAGGGTCGACCCGCCGGGCAGGGCGACCGCGTCGGGCTGCGCGTACTTCTCTTCCTCGGCCCGGGCGCCGTGCAGCGACTCGGCCGCCGCGTTGGCGACCTCTTCGGCCGGCACGGGGGTCGTGCCCTGGTCGTGCACCTGATCGCCGTCTTCGTTGCGGGCCTCGGCGGGCCGGACGGTCTTCGGGTCGGGCTTGTCGGTGCTGGTCATGGTTGCTCCGATCGTTGTGGACGGGATCCCGTACCAGGCTATTACCCAAGAATCCCCGGTCCGCCCCATATCGCACCGGGGCGGCGCCAGAGGCTCATCGCGAGCGCACCCGGGGTTACCGCCTGCTTCGCGGTGCCCTCGACGACGCGCTTGCCGGTCATCGACCATGCCTGATCGGCGAGGACCGAGCAGATCGCCTCGACGGGAAGCCGCACGCTGACCGCGTACTTGCGCCCGGGCAGCTCGACGCGGCGCGGGTCCTGCCGCCGGTCGATCCATCGTTCGAGCTTCGGCGTGTCGCGCCCGTACCGCCACGCCGCGAGGGCGAGGTACGACGCGAAGCTGTACTCGACGCCCGCGGCGACGAACTCTTCGGCGATGCGCGCCACGTCGAGGCCCTGTCCGGGGTAATCCTCCGGCAGCCGGACGTACGCCGTGCGCTCGTTCCAGTGTCGATCCGCGGTCAGGTCGACGCCCTCGGCGCCCTCCGGCATCGCCTGCACGCCGCGGGGTGGCAGCATCGCGAGCGTCGGCCGGTCGTGGCGCGGCCCTTCGACGTACGTGACGCTCGGCCTCGTCGTCCACTCGGCCGCCTTCGTGACCACGATGACGTGATCGACGGACAGCCGGCCGATCCGCACCCGCTCGCCGATGGCGAGCATGCCGAGCTTGACCGGGAAGACCCCCGGGACAAGCCCGCCGATGTTCGTGAAACAGAGATCGCCCGGGCGGACGTCCGCGAGGCTCGCGATCGTCGGCCGGGGCGCGCTGCTGCTGTGCTCGTTCTCTCCCATGGCCGCGAGCGTACCCGCGGCCGGCGACCGGAGGGCGTCAGCCCTTGACCTCGGCGGCCCGGAGCGCGCGCCGCAGGCGCCACCCGTCGACGCCCTCGGCGAGCGCGGTCGTGATCATGTCGCCGCGGCGGCCGGAAACGGTCTGCATGTTCCGGGCCGCCGCCGAGCCGTAACCGCCGGACCAGGCGGCGACCTGCGCGCCGTTCCACTCGGTACGCGTGAACCGGATGATCCGGCGGGCCGTGCGGTTGGCCTTGCGGGCCGCTGCGCTCATGGTCTCGATCTCCCTCTGCCTTGCCCCTGTCTTGCTTGCAGCCTAAGCCTAGCAGGAAACCTAGCAGGTTACAACTTACGGGCAGGTCAGGCGATGCGGCGACCGTTGATCACGAGGCGGTTACCGCGGGGCGGGGCCTGCCCGCCGGCCGCGGGCGGCGCCTCGGCGACCCGCTCAAGCGTCGCGCCCGACTCGGCGGCGACCCGCACGAGCACATCGCGCGCCTCGTCCATCTTCGCGGCCTCGACCCGGTCGGCGTCGCGCGCCGCGAGGATGTCTTCGGCCGTCAGCGAGGGCAGCTTGTCGAGGCCGTGCCGCATGAACCAGGCCCGCACCTGCTCGGGCACGCCCGCCGCCGCGCCGACGACCTCTTTGACCTGCCGGCGAGCGGCGTGCAGCGCGCGGCCCGCCTCGGTCAGGGCGTAGGCGCCGTTCGAGCCGCTCGGCGCGATGAGCCCGCGGCCTTCGAGACGCAGCACGATCGGGAAAACCGCCGCGGCATCCCACACGCGCGGGCCGGCCGCGTAGCTGTTCAAGAGGTCGCCCTCGGCCCTGCTCAGGTCGTCGAGGTGCGGCGAGGTCAGCGCGCGGTTAGCGGCGAGCCACGCGCGGGCCGCGGACACCTTGTGGAACGCCCGGACGATGCGGCCGTCGACCAGCAAGACGAGCTTCGGGCCGACGTTGCCCTCGCGGGCCGTGAAGCCCTGCTCGGCGGCGAGCTGCTCGACCGGCACGAAGGGCTCGGCCGGCACGCCCTCGGCGTTGGCGATCGGGTCGCCGTCGAACCAGCGCTCGCGGGCGACCTTCGGCTCGGGGATCCGGGCGACGAGCTCGGCCGGCAGCTCGACATCGGTCTCGACGATCCGGACGCGCTTACCCGAGTCGGTCATGATGTTCGCGACGTCTTCGACCGTGACCTTGCCGTCGAGCTCGGCCGCGCGGGTCGAGGTGTACCAGACCTGCAAATCCGGGTTGGCCTCGCCGAAGAGCCGCGCCATCGCAACCGCCTGCGCCCACGTTCCCGACCACGTCGACACGCGCAGGAAGCGGTTTGCGCGCGGCTTGCGGTAGGCAATCGTCCAAGTCTGCGGGTCGATGTTCATGTCGCGTCTCCCTCGTCGTCGTTCCCCTGCGGGGTGTCAAACATAGCAGGAAACCTAGCAGGTTGTCTAGGCAGTCTTCGGCGAGGTGGACAAGAGGTGGACATGTCCACCTCAGAAAACGGGGAAACGGAAAAGTAACGGATCTTGTACGCTCCGTAATACCCGCTCTGAGCAGCGGAAATACTAGAGAGAGAGAGAAATAATTGACTCACGTAGAGAGATAGCGAGTACGGGGCAAGGTGGACATGTCCACCTGTCCACCTAGACCAGTGACTAGGGCGGTAGAGCGGAAAAGGTGGACACGACCCGTGGGCCATGTCCACCTCTGTCCACCTCGCGCGAGCGTCAAACGACCGGCCGACTCGCGCCCCCCGCGAGCTTGCCCGTCGGCCCGGTCGCGTCCACCTCGTACGCGAGCCAACCAGCGGCGACCGCGAGCTCGACGGCCGCCTCGACGTTCGGCCGGTCGCGCCCCGCTGCGCGCTTCCTGAGCGCGCCGAGCGTCGCCGGCCCGCCCTCGTATACCCACGTCGCTACGCGCACCGCGAGGCGATGATCTGCGGCCGTTGTGACCGATTCCCGGACCGAGTGCCGAGCCTGCTCGCGGCGCCACTCTAGGGCGTGCTCACTGGCCTCGGCCGCCTCGCGTGCGGCCCGGGCTTTTCCCGCGGCGACCGCCTGTAGGTACTGCCGCACGCGGTCGCTCGTGTCGATCACGATCTGCGCGAGGCGCCAATCTTCCTCGGTCACGTTGCGCCGCCCTTCGAGCAGCGCGAGTAGCGCAGCGACCTTGACTTTCAGCACGGGATGCTGCGAGCGGAACGGATCCCGCAGCGGGTGATCGGCCGGCAGGCTGCCCGTATTCTTCGCGTGCTCGGTGTCGTACAGCTCATCCGTGATCGACTCGGCGAAGACGATCGACTCGCCCATCATCGCGGGCGGCGGCGCGGCGATGATGCTGCCCGGGGGCGGCAGGTTGGTCGGGACCGTGTCCGGGAACGGCGAGAGCATCTCACCAGGCCAGAGCACGCGGGCCGACCTCGGCGGGATGCTCTGGTCGACCGCCCAACAGAACAGGAAGCGTTGCGGCGTGCCCGCCTCGTGATCGTCGAGCAGGGGCAGGATCGTGCTCGGCTGCCACCCGATCACCAGCCCCGCGGCGTACGAGCGGGCCGGCACGGTCCGGGTCGTCTCGACGCGGCCGTTTTTCTGCCCGATCGTCTCGCCCGACCAGGCCGACCGGAGCGTCTCGCCGATTGTCGAGCCCGCCCGTTCGAGCAGCTTGACCAGCGTCGAGCCCTCGTCGGAGTGAAACAGGACGTTGTGCCGGACCATCTTGCGGACCTTCGCGAGCTTCGCCGACCCGTCCTTCGCCATGTCGCCGGTCGGTTCCATCGCTTCGCCCATGTACGCCTCGGCGATGCCCTCGCCACTGCCGAGCGGAAACTCTTCGATCGGCCGCGTCTCTTTGACGAGCTCGCGGCCGACGCTGAGCCCGGACGACTTGCCGCCGCCGGAGGGGCCGACGATCGCCGCGAACAGGTTCAGGCTCGCGGCCGTGCCGACGCCGGTATCGGCCCGCAACGTGTGCGGCGCCATGGCGGCGATGCGCACGAGCGCCCCGTAGAACACGACGTCAGCCGAGCGCACCTTCGAGTGCGCCGCCTGCCGGATACGTGAGAGCGTCTCGCGTGCCTGCCAGAACTCATCGGGGAGGGTGAGCGCGCCCGCCGGGACGTCGATCGCGACCGGGGTAGCCGGCGAAACCGTGGTCGGGGCGGGCGAGGAAAAACCCTCCGGGATGAGGGCGGCCGGCACGGCGGTCGGCCGGTCGTCCGGGCAACTCTGCCGCGGGCTCGGATTCTTCGCGGCGGCGAGCTTGATCGCTCCGACGAGCAGGCGATGCCACTCGCCCGCGGCGACCCGCTCGGGGCCGACCGCCTCGGCGAAGACCCGCGAGACCTGCTCGACCGCCGACTTGACGCCCCGATGCCCCTCGCCGCCGAGGGCGACCAGGGCGCGCACCGAGTCCCGCGCGGTCTCGTGCCTCGATCCGTCTGTTGTGCGCAGGTCGGCGAGCGCCCGGTCGAGCACGCCTTGCACAACCGGGCAGCGCTCGACACTCATCGCAAAGCCTCCCAATACGCCGCGAGGTCGGCCGAGCCGAGGGTCGCCTTGTCGGTCCGGGCGTACGGCAGCATGAGGCCCCGTACCCACGGCTCGGGTAGCCACGGCAGCGCGTCGGGCCTCGGGATCACGCCGTTCGTGCTCATGTACTCGTCAGAGTCGGCCGGTTGCGTCCGCCACTCGTACTGAGCGCCCGACGCCTCGGGGTTGACGCTCGGCCAGACGACCGCGTACCGGTGCCCGTGCTGGATCAGCTCGATGTGCTTCCCGGCCTCACCAGGCCAATTGATCTCGTGACCGTCGATCGCGAGTGGCACCCGGTACAGCCGGATCCCGCTCACACCATCGGTTCGCGCGCTCGTGATCCACGTCGCCGGCAGCGGACCGTGCGCGGCGAGCAGCTCGGCGAGCACGTCGCCCCCGCGCTTGCCCGGGTAGGCGTCGACGTCGAGCCCGAGCACGCCCGGCGGCAAGCGCAAGCCGATGTTGTACGCGGCCTCGGGGCCGTCGAGCCACGCCTCGATGTCGGCGCCGGACGGGTCGGGCTTGCCGTGTCCCGTGAACGCGCTCGGGGGCGGGTACTTCCTCGCCGGCTGCCGGCCGATCGGCAGCACGCCGTGCCAACCGGCGGCCCGGTACGCTCGCGCGCCTCGCCCGAATGGCCCTGCATATGTAGTATCTGAGGTCAAGTCTCTCTCTCCCAAGGTTGAGGCGGTCTCTGACACGAGGCGCGAACGGCGCGGCCCTTCCGGGTGCCGCGCCGTTTTGCTGTGTTCTGAGAGGGTCGACCCTACGCGCTCGGCACGCTCCCGACGGCCGCAACCGAGCGATGCTCGGGCACCTCTTTGTCGGCCCGCGCCCGGGCCGCTCGCTCGCCGTGCCCGTCGCTGCGGGCCTTGCGGTAGGCCGATTCCCATGCCCGGGCGATCATCGTCACGCGACCGCGCTCGACCGCCACGGCGTACGCCTGCGGGTCGGCCTGGTAGCGGGCGCTGATCGCCTCGTCGAGCAGGTCGCGGGTTTCCTCGGCTTCCCGGGGCGTCGCGTATCCGCCCTGGTCGGCGGCGAGGCTTGCGAGCCCGAGAATGTAGGCCCGGGTCTGCATGTCGACCAGGGTGTGAAGCTGCTCTGAATACCTACGGCGCGGCCCCGTTCGGCGCGGCGCGGTAGTCGCGTCGGTTGTCATGCGATCAAAGCTAGCAGAAAATCTAGCAGGTTGACGAGGTTGCCGACCTGCTAGGTTTGCTGCTAGCTTGACGGACATGGGAGAGACTATGCAGGGGCCGAAGTACCCGCCGGGGACGCCGGAGTATGAGGCGTACGCGGCCGAGCTGCGGGCCGAGCTCGCGAAGTTCGCGAGCGGCGCGGCGCCGTACGAATACCCCGTGACGCAGACGACCCGCATCACGCCGAACGGCTCGACGACGATCGTCGTGCAGGCGCCGCGGCCGTGCGGGCTCGCCGGCTGCGTGGCCGAAGTGCTCTTCGGTCGCGGTAGCACGCTGCCGACCAGGGTCCACCTGAACGCGCAGCAGCGGCGCGAGCTCGTCGCCGCCCTCGGCGGCGAGATGAGTCGCCCGGGCCGGCTGCCGGCCGATGCGCTGCCGGACGCCGATGAGCGGGCGCGGCAGCGCGGGTTGGGCCGATGACCGGGCCGAGCCTCGGGCCGCTCACCCGCTGCCCGTTCGCGCACTGCTCGGCCGACGTCATGCTCGTCGTCGAGCAGGCCACGCCGGGCGACGACGAGACGACGCTCAAGCGGGTGCCGCAGCATCGGATCGTCGGCGAGGCCGAGCGCTTCGGGCAGTGCCCCGCGTCGTTGATGGTCATCCCGCTCGACCGCTACTCGCGGGAGATGCTCGCGACGCAGGCCCGGGCGTTCAACCCGATGATGCGGCAGCAGGTCGACCCGGAACCGCCCCGGACGCCCGGGCCGCGCGGCGGCCCGCCGGGCGTGCTGCGGCCGAATCCCGACCCTAATCACCCCTGGTTCCGCTGGAATCCGGGCAGGGGGACGCCGGGCGTGAACGTGCCGCAGGGTGGCAAGGCGGGGCAGGGGGTCGTGCCCCTGCCGGACGTTCCGCATGCCGGCCCGGGGCCGGGCCGCGCGAGCAAGCCCTATCAGCCGACCGCGGCCGACGTCGTCGAGCAGCAGGTGCCGCCCAAGCTCAAACTCGTACCGCCACCAACTCAGCAGGGGAGCACGGGAGACATGAGCAACGACCTGCGATCACAGTTGATCGCGCTGACCAACCTCGCGATCGAGGGCTTCGGTCAGGAGCAGGAGCAGTGCGCCGCCCTTACCGGCGTGCTCGACGAAGCCTTCGCGGGCATCCTGAAAGCGCTCGAAGCGAAGCAGCTCTCGACGCACCAAATCGCCCTCGCGGCGGTCGGATCGCGATCGGACGTCCCGGCGTCGGCCGCCGAGATGATCGGCGCCTCGGCGGCGGTCGGGGCGACGCTCGCCGAGGTGCGGTCGACGATGAAATTGCTACTCGGCTTCGTCGCCGCCTCGCACGCCTACGCCGCGTCGGCCGCGAGCAACGCCCGGACTTACCGGGCGATCATCTAGGCCGTGGCGACGTTCGAGCAGGTGCACGCAGGCGACACCGTGCTCGGCCACGATGGCGAGGTGTGGGGGGTCAAGGCCATCGACCACGCTCCACACCTCGCCGTCACCCTGGTCAAGTACGGGACCGAGGTCGTCGGCTACCCGCCGGCCGGCACGCCGGTCGTGATCGTCCAGCCGGCTGACCTCGCGGCCGAGTTTTGGGCCGCGCAGGTATTCATCGACGCGGGCTTCGACATCGAGATCATCAGCGAACGGGTCTAGGGAGAGGCGAGCATGATCAAATTCAAGCCCGGGCGCGCGGCGGTCGTGCCCTTCGTGGCGGGGCCGGCCGGCATCACCCGCGGCCCGATCCCGCCGTGCATCGCGTGCGGCAGCGACGCGGCGCCGCGCGAGCTCGTCGCGCTCGACAAGACCGCGAGCGGCATGCTCTGCCTGAACGGGCACGAGTGCGCGAAGCGCTACCGCCGCGGGGCGTCGCCGGCAAGCTACGGCCTCGCCCTGCGCGGCGAGCTGCTCGCGGTCGCGCCGTGAAGATCACGGGGCACGCCTTCGTGCCGGGCGTCGGCGGGCACCTCGCGCTCTACTGTCAGGCGCCCCCCGAGCAGGGAACCGAGCCCGTGCCCGGATACCCCGGGAAGACGTGCGGCTATCTGGAGAGCGCGCACACGATGACGAAAGCGCAAGAGGCCGCGTCCGACGCGGCCCTCGTCGACCGCCTCGTGCGGCAGATCGGAGGATGGACATGACGCCGTGGCCACACGAGCGGTACGGGCCGGCCCCGGTGCCGGCCGACCGGCAGCAGTACGGTCACGAGGGGCGGCATCACGGTACCGGCGCCCCCGGGTGCCCGGTCGAGCTCCACCACCATCACGACGAGCGTTGCGAGCGGGTGCCGGTCACCGTGACGGCCGTCGAAATCGTCGACGGTGTCGAGGTGCCGATCGGCGAGCCGCGCCAGACGACCGCCTCTCGCGGGGCGCTCGACCTGCTGCACGGGCAGGCCGACGTCGAGGCCGAGCTACGGCGCATCGCCGACGAGACCGGGGAGTCGATCGAGACCGTGCGCGACCTGCACGAGGCGATGCAGGCGTGCGGCGCCGAGGGCGACGACGCGGCCCGCGTCGAGCGGCGACAGAGCGCCCGCGAGGCGTACTACGACGCGTGCGCCGCCGGGGTCGGCCGCGTCGAGGGCAGCGCGATTGCGCTCGAAGCAGCGCTCGAAACCGCTACGCGGGTGCGAGTCGACGCCGACGTGACGCAGGCCGTACGCGAGGCGCATCCCGATCTGATGATCAAGACGACCGAACTCAAGGGCATGATCGAGGTCGCCTTCCGGGCGGCAGGATTCGAGGTAGAGCAGTGACGCAGGGCATTTCGGCGGCGCAGGCGCCGCAACTTCCGTTCGCCGCAGGCGCGATGCCGACGACCGGGCGATGGGGGTGGTACCAGGATCACGACGGGAACATCTATCGCCGGACGTCGACCCTGGTCAAAGAGGTCGAGACCGACAATCGGTACCTCGACCTCTGGAAGCTGCGGCAGGTCGCCGAGGGCATGAGCGTGCGCGACGACCTCGTGCTCGCGCTGAAAGCGATGGGCCGGCCGCCGGCCGCCGGGTGGTCGAAAGAGCAGAAAAAGCAGATCGACGAGCTCGTCGAGACCGCCATGCAGGCCGCGAAGACGACCGACGGCGCGACGACCGGCACCGCGATGCACACGCTGACGGAGCGCGTCGACCGCGGGGAGCCGCTCGCCGCGGTCGCCGCAGGGCTGCCGGCCGCCGCCGCGCAGTCGCTCCGGGCGTACGCGAAGCTGCGCGAGCTGAACGGGTGGCGGACGATCGAGATCGAGCGGACGGTCGTCGTCGACGAGCTCGAAGTCGCCGGCACCTTCGACCGGGTCGACCACCTGCCCGAGCTCGTCACCCTGCTCGGCCCGGGAACGTGCCAGTACGGCGACGCCTGCCCCGATGCGGGCCTGCACGGGGGCGACCTGCCGGTCGTCGTCGACGTCAAGACCGAAAAGGACCCGACCCGGAACGGTCTGCACATCGGCCCGCAGCTCGCGATCTACTCCCGCGCCCGGCGCATGTGGCGGCCGACCGGGGGATCCCACCCGCTCATGCGTAACGGCGAGGTCGCCCGCTACCCGTCCGGCGACCCGATCATGGTCCCGAACGGCGAATACGTGCCGGCCCCGTGCGTCCGGCAAGACGTGGCGGTCGTCGTGCACGTCGGCGAGGGCGACGCAAATCCGCTGCTCGTCAACCTCGCCGAGGGCTGGTCGGCGGCGGTCGCCGCGTACGAGCAGATCAACCGGAAGGCCCGGGCCGGCCGCAAGGTCGGCGCCGCGGGCGCCTGGTTCGTACCGCTGCCGACGCAGCGGCCGAGCAGGCTCACGACCTTCGTCGAGACCGCTGCCGCCGCCCGGTACGCCGATCCCGACCGGCCCGGGCCGGAGCAGGCCGACGAGTCGGTCGCCGCGGGGCCGGCCGTGCGCGAGGAAATCGCCGTGCGGGATCCCGCGAGCGGGATCGTCACGTGGCAGCCCGTGCCGGCCCCGCCCGCGGCCGAGGCGCCGCTACCTGTCGAGGTCGGCGACCGTAGCGAGCTCGCCGAGACGCGGCAGCAGCTCATCGCGGCGATCTGGCAGGCGCGCACGGTCGACGCCCTCGCGATCCTCTGGAAGATGGCGCAGGATCGCGGCGTGCACTGGTCGGGACCGGTCGAGATGGCGGGCAACGCCCGGCGGCGGCAGATCGAGTGCGGGCAACGCGCGTTGCATACCGGCAGCGGCAAGTGCGCGTGCGGTTGGATGGCGGGTCAGGTCGCGTGACCCTCGACGACGTGACGCGTGTGATCTGCGTCTTCCTCGCGCTCTTCCTGACCATGTCCGGGGTCGCTTTCTTCGTCGTCGGCCTGCTGCCGGCGAGGTCGGCGCCCTGGTTCGTGCAGTACGCGTACGCGGCGGTCGCCCTCACGGGGGCGTACTGCATATTCGCTTACGCGCTCAGCTAGGCGATCTGCTAGGTACGTGCTAGGGTTGACTTGACAGGCGAGAGGTCCGCAAAAACGGCCCCTCACCTGCAAGAACTCCCCCCGGGGCTCATGCGGAAATCGAGCCGCAAGGGCTTCGGGGGGACGAAGACAGCGGGACGCGAACGGCCGCAAGGCCCGGGCGTACGCAGGTTGCCGACGGGTTTCCCCTCTTGCGCCTGCGGGTCGGTTCGATTCCGGCCCCGCCGACGAACAGGTACGGCTCGCGGTGCACCGCGATGCGTTTCCCGCAACAACCCTCGGCGTAGCCGTACGCGCCGAGGCCCCACCTAGTCACCGTGCAGCGGCACACAGACTTCGATCTCAGGAGAGAGCATGACCAACCCCAACCCGTTCGCGCAGGCGGTCGCCCCGCCCGCCGAGCAGCCGGCCGCCGCGCCGCAGCAGGCGCCCGTCGGCAACCCGTACGCGCAGCAGCCGGCCGCGCCCGCGGCGCCGCAGCAGGCCCCCAACCCGTTCGGTCAGGGCGTGCCGCAGGCGCCCGCGGCGCCGCAGCAGCAGGCGTACGCCCCTCCGGCGCCGCCGCAGTACGGGGGCAATCCGTACGGGCAGCAGTCGGCGCCCCCGGCGCCCGCCTACGGTCAGCAGCAGTACGCCCCGCAGGCGCCCGCTCAGCAGGCGTACGCGCCCCCCGCTGCGCAGGCTCCGGCCGCCCCGCCGCCGGCCCTCGACCCGTCGATGCTGCGCGGCGCCCCCGCGCCGATCGTCGGCGAGGGGCGCGGGGCGAAGCTGCCGCACATGTACGGCCGCCTCGTGCTCGTCTTCCCGCTCAGCATCACGCGGAAGCCGCGCAACCCGCAGTTCATCACGCCCGAGCAGCGGCAGCGGGGCGACCTCGAACAGGAGCAGGTGACGGCGACCTTCGTCGTGCTCGACGACGGTCAGGGCGGCATGCAGCCGATCCGCTTCGGCGGCGACCCGTCGGCGTTCCCGCCCGTGCCGGACACGGAATCGGCGCCGCTGCCGTACGTGCGTAAGGGCCTTTGGGTCACGCAGTCGCGGGTGATCTCGCAGCTTCGCGACTTCCTGCCGGCCGGCCCGGGGCATCCGGCAGGGATGGTGTGCGGCCGGATGGTCAAGACCGGGCCGGCCCGTAACGACCCCTGGTACATCACGACCGCCACCGACGCCGAGCTCGCGCTCGCGGGGCAGTACATGCAGCTCGTCGCCGCCGGACAGTACCCGCACCCGCTCGCGTGAATCTGACCATCGCGGCGGTCGGCCGCCCCGCGCCGCAGGGCTCTAAGCAGCTCGGCGGCGCGGGGCAGCTACTCGAACAATCGGCCTACCTGCCCGCGTGGCGACAGGCGGTCAAGATCGCGACGTATGAGGAATACGCGCGCCGCGGGATCGACCCGCGCACGCTGCCGGTCTTCGCGGCCGGCACGCCCGTCGTCATCGAGTCCTGCACATTCTTCGTCGGACCGGACCAGTGCCGCGCCGAGGGCACCGAAGAGCCGCTCGGCACGCCGGATATCGACAAGCTGCTGCGGGCAGTGCTCGACGCCCTCGGCGGGCAGCAGAAAGGCTCGGCCCGGGCCTTCGCCGACGACTCGCAGGTCGTCGAGATCAGGGGACTCCGTAAGGTGCGCGCCACGACCCAAACGGGCGCGCTGATCGTCATCAGTGATGGGAGAGATTGACCAACATGAATCGCTATCGCGTGATCGTGCTCCGCGAGGGCACGACCGAAGACGAGACGCTCTTCGAGCTCGCGGGCTCGGCCGTCATGGTCGGCCGGATCGTGCCGGGCGCCCTGCTCGACGTGCTCAGTGCCGACCCGGAAGCGCAGGGCGAGACCGCCCCGCCGCCGAGCTCGGTCGTCGCCGACCGGGTCTTCGACGCGGCGGTCGCCGCGGGTGCCGCGGGTGCCGCCGCCGAGGCGCAGAGCAGCGGGCAGCCGGCCGACGCCGACGAGGGCAAGACTCGCCGGCCCCGCCGGACGAAGGCGCAGATCGCGGCCGACAAAGAGGCGCAGGGCCTCGGCTTCCGCGACGCGGCGCACCGCGCCGAGGTCGAGTCGCAGCAGCAGGGCGCGGCGCCCGTGCAGCTCGCCTACGCGCCGCCGGCCGGCGAGGTCGTCGTCGGGTCGGTGCCCGGGCCGATCGTGACCGAGGCGCCCGCGGCAGTCGCGTCACCCGGGCCGATGACCGAGTCGCCCGACGCTGCCCCGTGGAACCCCTTCACGCAGAGCTAGGGCGTCGTCTTCGCCACGGCGGACGGGTCGTCCTTCTGACCCACCCCCGCCGTGGCGAGCGACGTCAGCAGCGAGACCAGCGCGCCGCCCGCGAGCGCCGAGACGAGCACGCCCGGGTTGTGCGCGAGGCTCGGCAGCTTGTTCGCCGCGTCGGCGCCGACCGCGAGTAGGCCCGCCTGCGCGGCGGTCTTCACGGCCCGCTCGAAAGCCTGCCGCCAGAAATTACGCCCGAAAGTCTTCATACCCGCAGCGTACGCCGGTTAGTGGCAGCTCGCCTCGGCCGCCGCGGGCGCCGGATTCGCGGCCCGCACGCGGTCAGTGTGCTGCCGGGCGCTGATCGCCTCGGCGAGCAGCTCGGCGCGCGACCGCCCCTCGGGCCGCCCGGGCGACGAGAGCAGGGCGAGGTCGGCCCGCCGTTCGAGGTCGGTCGCGTCGGCGATGGCCTTCGTCCGCACTCCGTCGGCGACCGCGCGGTCGCGCAGGCAGTCGATGAGGCCGACGTACCGGTACCCGACGTACAGGGACAGCGCAAGCGAGACGATCGCGAAGACCGTGACGATGGCGCGGCCGATCGGCTGATCGGCCCATCGGAAGCCGCGGGGCGCGGGCTTCGTGTGCGGGCTCACTGCGGGCCGCCGGCCGGCACGGCACGCCGCAGGGTCGTCGCCGTCCGCGGGTTGCCGGCCGCCGGGGGTGGCGCGGGGGCCGGAGGGTCACCCGCGTCGGCGCGACGGCGATCGTTCACGGCGATGACTCGCCGGATGACCAGGCCGACGCCCGCGCCGAGCACTATCGGCCCAACCGAGGCGATCCATCCTGTTTCGATCATGCCGACTCTCCCTCGTCTGCCGCCTCGTCGTCGGCCGCCGCCCCGCGTCGGGCTCCCGCTCCGACTGCCCTCCGTCGCCCGATCCTAACCGGGGGCGCTAGCGCCAGGATCAGAGCGGCCGGTATGCCGAGCGTGCCAATATCCGGAATCTTCCCCTGCCAAAGGGTCGCGATGACGGTCGCGGAATATCCACCTAGGCCGATGACCAGGGTGACGACCTTCGCCCAATTCGGCACCGCGACCGCCTCTCATTAGATGAGCGGCGGCCCGTGCCTGATACGACACGGGCCGCCGTTTAAGGAAAACATAAGGCAAGAGGCGAGCCTTGTTCACGCGGGTCGGAGATTACCCGACCGGGTCGGCGTCGACACCCTCGCGCAGCACGTCGCGCACGCCCGCCACGACCGCGTCTTGGATCTGCTCGGCCGTGAGCTGCGTCGCGCCGCTCTCTTCGAGCAGGGCGACGATCTGCGGCACGGCGAGGCTGACGACCGCGGGCGCCATGGCGGCGGCGATCTGCTGCCCGAGCACGCCCTCGTCGACCTCGTCGCGGTCGGCGATGATCTTGACGAGGGCGGCGGTCGCCTTGCTGTACGAGTGGATCGCGTTCAGCACGCTGAGCGTGCTCATGCCGGCCGGAATGCCGCCGCCGACGTACTGCCACGGGATCGCCTTGCTGATGATCGCGAGGGAGCTCTTGCCGTTGCGCAGGGCCTTGTCGAGGTCGCTGATTTCCATGTCGTCATCCCCTGTCGTCTTGCCGGTCATGATCGCGTAGACCGCCGCGCGAGCGGCCGTCATGTTGACCCCGTACGGGTCGCTCTTCGTGCTCGTCTCGCCGGCCGGCCGGCCCTTGTACGGTTGGTGCTCGAAGTGCGCCGCGAGCCGCTTGCGCGGGTCGGTGCCGAAGCGCTTGAAGATCGCGGCCGTGATCTTGCGAGCCGCTTCGAGCTGCACGTCGGGCCACGGCTCGCCATCGTTGGAATTGGCCATCTCGATGCCGAGCAGGCTTGTATTCCCGAGGCCCTTGTTAGGGCCAGCCCAACCGACCTTATTGTGATTGCAGCGGCCGGCCGCGCAAATGTACGCGGTGCCATCGCGCCAGAGCATGATCTGTGCGATAGGCGGCGGCGCGGTATTCGACCCGTTCAGGATCACGTTCACCTCACCCTGCGCGGTCGCCTTGCGGCTTCCGGCGGTCGCGTGCCACGTCACGCCGACCGGGTTGAACGTCTCGGATCCGCGGGTCTTCCAGCCGTTCACCTCGACCACCTTGACGCCCGCTTTGCGCAGGTCGTCAGCGAGCCATGTCAGTCTCCCCATGCCTACCCTCTCCCGTTTGCCTGCTCGGCGCCGTGCGCCCGCCGTTCGAGCGCTTCGAGCCGCTCTTCGAGGGTACGCATGCGCGCTTCCTGTTCGGCGATGATCTGCAAGGCGCCGAGGGCGACGAGCTCGTACCGGAAACCGCCCGGGCGCCGTTCCCCCGGTCGGTCCGGGTCGTCTTCGTACGTGAGCAGCTCGGTAAGGCCGAGCTCGGCGACCTCTTCGGCGATCACGCCGACGTACCGCTCGGCCTCGGCGGTCGCCCGCTCGGTCTCGCCGTCGGTCACCTCGGCGCCCTCGCCACGGGCCTCGACGGCGAGCCGCTTCGCCTCGTCTTCGATCTGCGTGCGGTCTTTGAAGCTGACGACCCGCAGGCGCCGCAGGGCGTCGAGGTCGATCGAGTGGTCGATGATCTCGCGCTTGTACCGCCGGCTCGACGAGGTGAGGTAGAGCACGCCCCCGGAATCCTGCCGCAGCACGACACCCGCGACGCCGGACACCTTGTCATGCCGGAACCTGATCTGCGCGAAGTTGTTGCCGCCGGCACGGGGGCCGACGACGAACTCGCCATCGTCCGGGCCGTCGATCCACATACGGGTTGAGGCGCCACCCGAGCCCGTGTTGTCGACGTAGAGGGCATACGCGTGATTGAACTGAATCGCCTTGCCGGCAGTGCTTTCCGGCGGGTCAAACTCGATCGTCTCGACGATCATGTTGACGAAATCGCTCGGGGCAACCTCTTCGCCCGGTACGCCTACCATTCGTGATCTCTCCCTAGATCAGAGGCCGTAGCGGGCGGGCGCCGCCATGCGCACCGCCGCGCCGTTGCTGTGAGCCACGGTAACGCCGTTGACGCCCCGGATGACGGTCGCCGTCTGCGTGTACGGCCCCGAGCCCGCAGCGGCCGTCATGGCGGTCACGGTGACGACCTCGCCGTCGAGCTCCCACTGATAGCCGCTCGCGGTCGTCGACCACGTCTCGTACTTCGAGCTCGTCGTGATGTTCCAGCCGGTTTCGGTCAGGTCGATGTCTTCGGCGAGGGTCGTCGTCTTGCTGCCCCACAACTTCCCGGGCGTCGACCACTGCGCGATCTGTGTCCAGATTTTTGCCGGCGAGCAGGCGAGGGTGACCCGCCACACGTTCCGGCCGATCTTCTGTTTGATGCCCTCGATGATCAAGTCGATAGTCACGCCCGGGATCTGCGCCTTCGGGTTGGCGACCGTGATCCGCGAGCCGATGCGGCACGTGAGGAAGTCGCCAATCAGCTCAGGGTGCGCGACGAGGTCGAGCTCGATCACGGGCCATCGCAGATCATCGACGGTCGTCAGCGCGGTCGCCCAAGCGGCATGCCAGTCGAGGCGCGCGTCGTCGTCGATGTTGATCTCTTTCGACGTCGTGATCTGCCCGTGCCGCGCCTTCGCCTCTTCGTTGACGTAGGTCGCTTCCGAGCCAAACCGCCGCTTGACCTTCCAGCGCGTGAAGAGCCGCTGATCGTCGTCGGTCGGCGCGGGGGCCTCGGCGAGGTCGCCGCCCGACCAGTCGAGCGCCATGCGCACGACCGGGTTGTACGCGAAGACCCGCGGGATGTAGACGAAGGCAGGCCCGCGCTCGATGAGCACGCCCCCGTCGGCCGCCTCGCACTCGCGGATCAGCTCGGGGAATTTCATCGACGTCTGCCGGCCGAGCGTCTCGTTTGTCGCGCTCGGGATGCCGATCGTGAGGCCCTGTTCGGCCATCAATCGGTTGAGGCGGTCGCGCGCGGTCTCGCCCGCGTAGCCGTTCGCGACCTGGTGAAAGCCGCTGTCAACGAAGGGCAGCGTTTCGGCGCCCTCGAAGATGTGGCAGAAGTGAGCGTCGACCAGGGCGGTCGATCCGACCATGCGGAAACCGCCGAGGCGCCCGGTCGTGTTCGTGTTGATGGTGCCGGTCATCGCGTAGAACGTGGCCGAGCTGATCGCGTGCCAGATCAGGGCGTAATTCGTGTTCGCCCCGCTCTGCGTCGTTTCAAGCTGAATCGCGATCCATTGCGTCGGGCCGGCCCCGCTGCCGTACGTGACCGTGTTCGTGTGGTCGAGGTTGCCGTCGGAGTCGTAGACCCGCAGCACGTAGCCGGTCGCGTCGACGAAGACCCGCCACGTGCGCAGGGTGCCGGTCGAGCTCTGCCACTCGACGAGCAGGGACTCGGCCGCGGGCGTGCCGGCGAGCTTATAGAAGATCATCGCCGCGAATTGGTTCGTCGTGTCGCCGGTCGTGTACCCGCGAAGCTGCGACGACGTGCTATTGAATTTCATCGATGAGGCGGCGCCCGGCGGGCAGTCTTCCTCGCCGAAGGTGACGTCGATCGCCCGGGCCGCCCGTCCGCCCGCGATGCCCGAGCCCGCGTCGACGGCCCCCGACTCATCTTCGAGTGGCCAGTAACCGCCGGGGGCGTACCGCGCGAGCTGCCGCTTGAGCGGCGATTCGATCGGATCCTCGCCCTGAATCAGGCGCCGCAGCGGGCCGCCCGGAGTGATAGTTAGCGTCGAATCGTTGCCGCTCTTGTCCCATCGTGGCGACCACTCGGGAACCTGCCCGTTCCACAAGACCGCGTCGACGACGAGGTCGTCGATCGAGACCGTGAGCGTGCCGACGTTGGTATTGCCGACGAAGCGCCACTGATAGAAACCAAACTTGCCGCCCTCGACCGTGACGGCACTCGTGACGACGTTCCAGTCGGCGGGCTCGTCGTTGAGGGTACCGACCCAAGCCTTGCAGCGGATGAAACCGCCGATCGCGTGCGCGCGGGTCCACACCTTGCCGCCCGCGGTATACGTGCCGGTCACGGTCAGGTCTTCGGCGAGGTCGGCAACGACCCCGTCGAGCACGCGCGTCACTTTCTGCGTGATCACGCCGGAGGGCTTGAGCTCGGTGTGCACTCGGTATTGGTTGTCATCGTCAACCATCCGAAGCTGCACGGCAGAGATCCACGGGGCGCCTGTCGTGACGGCGTTGATGCTGATCGAGTAGAGCACTTCCATGTCGAGCGAGGCGACGCCGAGCAGCTCGGCCGACGTCGCGGTGTTCGCGGCGGCGAGAGCGACCTTGCCCGAGCCGCTGTTGACCGCGTTGAACGAGGCGCCCGCCGACCAGACTTGCCCGCTGTCAGCCGTTCCCCACGACCCGACGACCGTCCGGCCGAAGTCGTCCTGAGCGAGCGGGATGCGGTAGCGCACAGGAGTGTTGACGCCGATCCGCCCGTAGAGCTCGCTCGTCGGGTTACGGGCAGCGAGCAGGCCATCGCGCAGGTCGAAGACGACGGTCGAGTCGGCCGCCTCAACCGTGCTCGCCTCGTCGTCACGGCCCTGGTTCAGCTCGACGTCGGCAGACTGCCGCCGGTAGCCGGAGATGTCGAGCCACTGCCAAAACGTCGGCGACCCGTCCGGGTCGGCGTCGGGGGCGATATCGACCCGGATGTCAGGCACTTGCCGCCGCCGTCCCGCCGAGCGGCCCCTTGACCCGAATCGACTTGTTCAGCCATCGCCGGAACTCGGTTTCAGCGCCCTCGATGACCAACGTCACCTGCGGGGCCTCGCCGCGGGCGACGTTGGTCGAACCGCGCCCGAGCGGCACGACCGCCTCGTCTTCGCCGCCCTCACCGACGTTGACCAGCGTGCCGCCGGGCGACGCCTTGACGATCCCGCCGTCCGCTAGCTGCGGGATCTTCGGGACGCCGATCGTGCCGCCGCCGAAGCTCTTGCCGAGAATCGAGAATGACGGGATGGTGAATTGCAAGCTATTCCACTTGCCGATGACGTAGTTAATCGCGACACGGAAACCAGCCTTCAATCCGTCCCACATCGAGCGCAGCTTCGCGGAAATCTTGCCCGGGATGCCGGTAATGAACGAGACGAACGAAGAGAACTTGCTACGCACCCAATCGACCGCGGCGCCTGCCCACGACTTGATTTTGTTGAATACGCCGTACCAGAAACCGAAGTACAGCTTAATCGCGTTCCAAACACCCTTTGCGAAGCCGACGATTTTCTGCCAGAGCATCACGAAGAAACCGGCGAACGGGCCGGCGAACCAGGCGCCTACGCCTTTCATGAATCCCCAAACCGCGCCCCAAATGGTTTGGAAGAATTTCGTTTTCGTCGCCACGAGCACGATGACGGCGATCAGGGCAACGATGCCGAGCACGATCCACGTGACCGGGTTGACGGCTAGAGCCGCATTCCATGCCCACGTAACCGCCACGACGATGCCGAGGGCGGCGGCGAGCAGGCCGAGGCCGACCGCGAGCGGCGTGACCCACGACGAGTTTTTCGACAACCATCCGAAGGTCGCCTCGATGTAGGGCACGGCCTTCGCGAGCTGCTCGACGAGGGCCGCTTGCGCGGTGCGCTTGAACTTTTCGAGCTTCGCCCCCGCGGACTCTTCGAGGGTCTTGCCGGCCGCGTCGGCGGCCCCTGCGACCTTCCCGAGGCCCGCTACCGCGGTCGACGGATCCATCGCGTAGAGGGCCTGCCCGAGGTCTTCGGCCTTCGTGCCGAACAGGGCGACCGCCGCAGCGTTGCGCTTGACCGGATCCTTGATCGCTTTCAGCTTTTCGAGCACGGTCCCGAGGCCCGCGGCGGCCGAGTCGCCGCCCTTCGCGATCTGCGCCGTCATGTCCTTCGCGGAGAGGCCGAGCGCGTCGTATCCCGCCTTCGAGGTCGCCGAGCCGTCGATCGCCCGGATAGCGAACTCTTTCAGGGCGTCGGCGGCCGTGTCGGCGTCGCGCGCGCCCGCGCGGATCGCCTGATTCATCAGGCCCATCGAGGTTGCGCCGTCGAGCCCGAGCTGACGGAATTGTGTGCCGTATTCGTTATACGTGTCGAAGAGGTCGCCCGCCTTGTTAATGCCCTGCTGCACGCCGCGCGTGAGCAGGTCGAAGCCTTCCTGAGCATTCTTGACGAGGCCGTTTCGCATCATTTGCTTCACGGCATTTGCGACGTTGCCCGCCTCGTCTTCGCTGATCATCGCGAGGTTAGACAGCTTCGCGCCGATGGCTTCGATGTCGGCATTGGTCGCGTCTTCGTCGACGAGGCCGTTTTGCCATACGGCCTTGATCGCGCCCGTAGCCTCTTCCATCGAGCTGACTACGCCCCGGGCGTAGAGTTTGCCGGCCGCCTCGCCGACGTCGCCGGCAAACTCGCCCGTGGCGCCGAGCTGCGCTTGCAGCAGCGCGGTTGGCTTGCTCGACTCGATCATCGACTGCATGCCCGCCATGAGGGCGGCCCCCGCGGCGAGCCCTCCGGCCGCCGCGCCCGCCTTGATCCCGCCCCACGTCTTTTTCAGCTTGGATTCCATGCCCGCGGCGCCCTTGTCGACGCCCTTCGGATCGATGCCCACCTTGATAAGCAGGTCAGCTAGCGTCGACACTCGTCCCGCCCATCTTCCGGTTGAGCCGCTTCACGGCTTCGAGCATGTCGTGCCCGGACATCGGCCCGGTCTTCGGCCTCGCGACTCCCCACTTCGGCATGAA
>Ga0209074_10000007_pt1 | contig 25689 bp, 37 predicted proteins | sample GAPlitter_FD_187522 | JGI IMG/M metagenome (GOLD analysis project Ga0209074, IMG submission 187522) | Agricultural soil microbial communities from Georgia to study Nitrogen management - GA Plitter (SPAdes) (version 2) | ecosystem: Environmental > Terrestrial > Soil > Agricultural land | place...
TGATCGCCACACCGAGCAGAATCATCGAGGCGGCCACGAAGGGCATCTTGGCGAAGCCCTTGAAGCCCGAGAACTTCTCGAATGCCAACATGAAGCCCAGCAGCTGACCGAACATCACCGTCAAGGCCGTCAGCGAACTTGCAAGACCCGCCGCATCAACCTTGGAGAGGATCAGTACAGAGCCAGCCAACAAGCCGATAGCCAACGCAATCTGCACGAGCGTGGCTGCCCGCAGCGTGTGCTGCATGGCACCAAGGCTGTCTGTGATGCCATCGAAAATGTCCCCCACGTTCTTTCCGATAGTACGAAGGGACAATATGAACGCCGTGAACGCGCCGCCGCCGATAGCTCCCACGATAGCTTCGAAGTTGATGCCCTGAAGGCTCTTCGAAACATCGATACCCATGTCCTGGAGGAAGTCGCTGACATAGGAACCTGCCTTGTACGCCAGATTGACGACGTTGTCGAGAATATGGAACACGCCACCCCAGATCTTGGAGATGACGGCTCCGATCTTCTCGAGCGGATTGAGCTTGGCTGGGATGCTGGTGAGGCTCTTGGCCGCGTCTTGGCCGTTGAATCCGTCAAATATGCTTCCGAGGAGGGTCAGAACAGACTTGAGGAAGCGAATGACCGGTTCGATGGCGTTACTGAGACCCTCGAAGAACTTGTGGATACCATCACCTTGCTTGATGGCGTTCCGCAGCCCAACGATAAAGTCACCAATGTTGCCCGTGAACTCCAGAACGCTACCGGAGCCCTCAGTTACCACACCGAACAGACGTAGAAGGAAGCCGATTCCTTCCTTGACGATCATCCAGCCGATGTCGAACAGTGCAAAGATTCCTGCAAATGTCCGCCGGAGATTCATTCCGGTATCAGCGCTGATTTTCAGGCTGGAAGTGAAGTTCCGCAGCGAAACCGTCAAGTTGTACAACTGCTGCGCAGTGATCGGTGGAAATATCTCGTGGAAAGCGTCCTTGATCGGTGTCACGACCGCGATCAGAGCCTGGAACGCATTCTTTACCGCGTCCAACAGGACAGTCCGCCCGCCGAGCTCTTTCCAGTCCCCGAGAAGCTTGTTACGAGCATCTGAGGACTTATTGATGAAGCCGCCGATGACGTCGTTGATGCCAGTGAACAGCTCTTTGGCCTCATCGAAGTCACCAAACAAGATCTGCCAGGTCCGAGCCCAGCCCGAGCCGACAGCCTCACGAAGAGTGCCGATGAGCTGAGTGAACGTCTTGACCTTGGTGGCGGCATCTTGTGCAGTTTTGCCGAGCTTGATGATGTCGGCGATCTGCTTGTCCGTGTAGCCCATCTGCTTGAGTTGCTGAGCAGACAGATCCCCGGTGAATTTGTTAAGCGTCTCCGTCAGGATCTCGGCGGTGATCCAGCCCTTCTCCAAAGACGCCCGGAACGAGCCTTGCTTCTTGATGATGTCATCGATAGCCACACCGTGAACGCGGGCGGTCTCGATCAGTGCGTTCTGGAACACCTTGCCGCCAAGACCTGCGTTGACGACGGAGTTCCAGTCCATCAAAGTCAGCTTCCCGGCGGCGAGGGCCTGAGAGAGCTGATACATCGCCGCGGAGGCTTGTTCTGCGTTCGAGCCCGAGATCGCAGCAAGGTTGGCAATACCCTTGATGGCTCCTGTGGCGACGTCAAGCTTGACGCCAGCCGCAGTGAATGTACCAATATTCCGTGCCATCTCCGAAAAGTTATAGATGGTTTGATCGGAGTATCGGTTCAACTCATCAAGCGCTTGAGTCACCCGGGCAAGGCCGGCGGCGCCTTCCAATCCAGTGTTCGCAAGGATCGTCTGGATCGAATTCAGGTTGGTCTCGTACTCACGATAACCGTCGGCGATCGGCTGAATTGTGAGCGACTTGACCAGCTGGGCGCCGGTTGCAATGGCCTGGTGTGCGATCGTAGCCAGCGCAGTGATGCCGATGACAGACAACGCCTTGAACTTGTCGGCGAGATTCTGTACACCGGCTTCCACGCCGGAGAGGTTGACGTTTTGACCAGCCTTGCCGAGGTCCTGAAGACCCTTGGTGGCTCCCTCGAGCTGCAATCCCTTGTTGAGGGCAGCAAGAGACTTCATCGTCTGAGCAACACGGGTTTCGAATTCCGCATTGTCAAACTTCATTTCTACAACTTTGGTGTCGATTGTTGCACTCACGCTGAGATCACCGCCCTCCATACCTCGTTTGCGATCTGGTCAAATATCGGTCGAATGGCAGGATTGATGAAGTCCCTGCCTTGGACGAATCCTCCGGTACCGGTTCCGTGGCCGTACTGAAGCATGATTACGACTGGAAACCCACTCTCGATATCGGTATTCGTCCACACGATCTTGTGTGTGCCACCCTTACTGCTTACTTCGAATCCCCACGACGCCTTTGCACGACCAGAATCCTGTGGCGTAGCCGCTGCGAGTGCAGCTACGCCCTTCTGTCCGTTTGCATTCAGAACAGCATCGATGTTGAGTTTCGACAGGTTCTGAAGAAATCGCTCTGTCTTTGCGAAGGAGCCCCTCGTTACGTAGTAAACCATCAGGCTCCGTTCTAGACATCGGCTCCAGATCCGGCATCTGCAACAGGAACGCCGCAGTCTTCGACCCAGAATTTGATGTTCACACCGGTGGCGTCGATCTTCGCGTTGCCCGCAGTCCCCGCCGTACGTGCGACGAACAGCGTCACCTTGTGTGTGGCGGTGCTTCCTGCGACGACAAGCTCGTTCACGGTGACAAGTTCATATCGACCTGCGTTGACGATGTTTCGAGGCAGCGTGCAGACCTCAGTGTCGCTCGTGGTGGGATCGACGCCGGTGGTTGTCATGAAAACGCGCGCAGCGACCTCGTCGTTCGCACCACCAGTGAGGTGCAGACCATTACTGCGAATCCGATAAGCACGCCCCGAAACTGCCGACCAGCTCAGCTTGACGACGCCCTGACCACTGGACGACGTGGTCGCGGTGCTGTTGCTGGTTCTGGTCCGTCGAGCGACGATTCCGAGAGGCCGTGGGGTGACGTTCGTGGTGTTGTTGGCTGCCACGACTGCCGCAACGTTAGCCGGCGTGCAGGCACGAGCGGTATCAGTACCCGTCGTCGCTTCAGCATCGGTTGCAAGTTCCACCTTGCCTTGAACTGTGGTGCTTGCGGAGGGAACCTTACCCGGAACGTTGGCCGTCAGAGTCGCATCGAGACCAGCAGGTGTTACCGCACGAACCGAATCGGAGCCAGCGGTCGTTTCTGCGGTCGTAGCAAGTTCGACAAGACCTTTCGTGGTGGTGTCAGCGTCCGGAATCGTGATGATCGGCGAACCAGCATTGATATTTGACCCACCACGTGTAGTGAGGATCAAATCTCCGGATCCGTCGAATGCGCCAGTCTCGATCAGTTCGTCGAGAGCAGCGTTGGTTGCATCCGCGGACATAACTACGGCTGTAGCCATACCTGTCTCCTACAGTGAGCTGATCGAGTAGGTGTCGGCGTCAATCGCGACAACAGACGGCCAGGTTACTTCAACCGTGTCGGCTGTCGGGAATGAAATCGCCTCGTCGGGACCGCTGATCGTGTACGTGCCATCGAGGTTGTCCGTCACCGAGAGAATCGCGTAGGTATCGAAGATGGTTACCATCTCAGCGAAGGTAGGTAGCCGTGGTTCATCCTCTACGCTTCCATAGAGAATATCTTCGATGTCACTCAAAGCGCTCGGGTTGGTGAATCGACTGTCGATCACAAGATGAGCCGTTGGCTTCACGCCAGTCATCGTACCTGGCAGTGTCGTGATGTCCCATTTGAACTCCAGAGCCTCGACATCATCGTCAAGCGTTCCGTAGTCCTTGTCGGATGGGGCAGCCAACGCGTTGTACACGATGTGGATTCGGTATCCGTATTCCGAGTTCTGTTCGTTTCCTACCTTGGTTCGATAGGACAACCCGAACTGCTTACGCACTTGCTGTGTCGCGTAGAACCCAGAGTGAACCCGAGCGGAGCCATCACATTCCGCGAATTCGTCCGGGTAGGTGTACGCCTCAATCGTTGCTTCGTATTCCTCAGCCGAAGCGACGTTGGCGTACTTCAAGCCGTCGATGTAGTACCCCTGAGCCTTGCCACCGGAGGGTCGTTCGTTTACCGCGGTCAGTCCGTTCCACGGAACGCCACTCCCAATCGCTGGATACAGAACACCACGGTCAATGCCGGTTTCGAAGAAGTTCTTACCGGGCAGATTCCATACGATTCGGGGCACGCAACCCTCCTCTCATCCAGAAGTACCGAGTTGTGCCTTGCGTTGCGCGTTCAAGTTGCGTCGTGCAGCCATGTCAGGCTTTCCAGCCTTCTTCTGTGGTTGATTCTTGGCTGCACACACTCGGATAAGCATCAACAACCGATTCAAATGCCAGTCTTGGCACTCGAAGGGGATGTTGTGACTGACCATCCAGTAGTAGATTACCTCGGAAGTGACCCTCTCCCGAGAAGGTCTGGTTCCTGGACGGTCCCGGACAGTCGTCGCAGTCATCTTCTTGTTGATGTATTCGTTGATTTCGTCGAAGTGCTTGTTCGTCAAACGGGAAAAGACCTCCGGGGGAATTTCCCCGTCGACACACATCATCCTGACGTATGCTTTGGTCTCTGGAATCGTCCGCTCCTGATCACCCAAGAACGGCCTTTCGAATCTTGACTCCCATTTTGACATAGATCGAAGAGAATGCTCGAGCCTCAGCACCGTCGATGGTGTCCGAGTGAACCGTGCGTGTTCATCGTCGTAACACTCGTCTCCGAGCACCAAAAGCTCGAGCATTCTCATCCTCCTACTGGCTACGCGAAGGTGATCAGCCAGTCGTCGTCGGTCGGAGTCGGGAACTTGTAGCCCGGCAGCGGGTTCGCCGTGACCAGCGTGTTCTCCGTGATCGGACCGTAGGACCCGGACGGGACCACAACACCGCCGATGCGGTACTCGACACCGGTGACCGACGGGATCGTGATGATGTCGGTCGTCGAGTTGTACGTCGGTGCCGTCGGCGTGGCCGTCGTCAGCGCACCGGCGAAGATCGCGATGACCGCGTCCGGCGACGGAAGCGACGGGTCAGTGCCGGCCGTGCCGTACAGGAACTGCTCGAGCTCGGTCAGATCCGCCGAACCGACCTTCGTCGAATCGATGGTGATCAGCGACGTCGGCTTCTGCCCGGTGACCGGCGCCGGCGTGGTGCTGAACTCCCACGAGAACGAGACGGCCTCGGGCGAGTCATTGATCGTCGAGAACGCCTTCTCGGAGGGGGCGGCCAGAGCGTTGTACACGAGGTGCAACTTGTAGCCGTACTCCTCCTTCTCCAAGTCGTTGCCGAGCCGGGTCCGGTAGGACATGCCGAAGGTCTTGCGAGGCTGCTGACCGACGAACACGCCAGTCTCGACCTCGACCGAACCGTCGCACTCCGCGAACTCGTTGGGGTAGGTGTACGCCTCGATGGTGCCCTTGAAGCGCTCCACCGAGATCAGGTTCAGGTACAGAATGTTGTCGGCGTACGTCTCGGTGACTTCGGCACCTTCGGGCGACTCGGTGACGGTCTCCAGACCGTTCCAAGCGTAGCCGTTGACGTACGCACCGGACTCGTCCGGCAGGTAAAGGACACCGCGGTCGACACCGGTCTCGTAGTACCGCTGCCCGACGGCGTCCCAGTTCAGAACTGCCATTGTTGCTCCCTCTCAGAAGACCAGGGTGAAGACGTCGTGATTGAGATCGTGAATGGCGAAAAACCGGATATGAACACACTTGGGTTCTTGCATCAGAGTTCGAACCACAGTTTCGTCCGGATCACGGCTAATCGCCATCACCTGGTACCGCATCTCGTTGTGATACGGTCGGTTGCCCGCGAATTCGGTATCCCCACGGTCGCGTCGATACACGATCGCCGGATACTGCATGTTCGCATCGTCAGGCGGCTGGAAATATACGTTCCCAGAGCCAAGAAGAGACTCCAAACGAGCTTGGAGTTCCTCACGGCGTGGGTCCATTGTAGACCTCCCCCAACCTCAGGATGAGACGGGGCCTCTGGACCTGAACGTTTGTCACCGTCCAGAGGACACCCATCCATCTGACGTAGCGAATGGCAAAGAAATTCAGGTTCGCGTATGCATCTGCGACGATGCTGACCGAATTGCTGAGAACAACATCCTTGTTCAGTTTGTCGTCCTCCTGCAAACGCCGACTGTTCTGGATGATCTCACCCATGTACGTTTTCTCGGTGATTACATCGCGGTGAACGCCTGGCGCAGACTCGGTCTTCGTCGCATAACCGACCTCACCGTAGAACTTTGCCATCGCGGGTACCGCCTATCAGGCAGCGTCGCGCTTGAAGGTCCAGGTCTTCGGACCGGTCCGCAGGTAGTAGCCGCTGGCGGCCTCGGCACGGATCGTGACGTAGGTACCCGCCGGGATGGCCGTCTGCGCACCCGAGGAGAGGGTCGCGTCCGTGGCGTCGTTCTTGTAGACCACGCCGGTGACCGACGGGATCGTGACGACACCGGTGCTGCTGACGAACGCCGGCGCGGTCGGCGTGACCAGCGTGTCGCTGTCGCCCGAACGCATGACGATGACAGCCGACTTGTACTTGGTCAGAGCGCCCGACAGACGGGTCTCGATCAGGTACGTGTAGGTGTTGTAGTCGATGTTGAAGTCGTCGAAGGTGGTCAGTTCCCCGCCGCGGTTGGTGCCGATGGCGTAGTCCACCAGGTTGACGAAGATGCCAAGGACGTCGGCGTAGTCCGCGTCCTCCATCACCTCGACCTCGACGATCTCGTTCACCATCAGCGCGTTGGCCAGCGCCGCCTTCGAGTCGTACAGCCGCCGACCCGTGGTGTCCTTGATCAGGAGCATCTCCGCCATGGTGGCGTAGGTGCAGAAGAAGTCCGGCGTACCCGTGCCGCGGTACTGGCTGCGGGCCCGGATGAGCTCCTCGATGACCTCGTTGTAGCTCGAGTTGGCGTCGCCGAGGTTGATCGTCAGCGTCGTCGCGTAGACGTGGTGCTCGTGCAGGATCGACCGGATGCCGGTGCCCTCGTTGGCGCCCTCCGGGTCCTTGATCTTGTCCGGGTCGTCCACGGCGCGGCCGTCACCGATGAGGATCGCGCGCGCGAGCTCCTCCTTGATCATGAAGCGCATCTCTTCCCAGAGCCACGCCACGACGTCGAAGTCGGTGATGTCCAGGAGCGTGTCCCGGTCCATCTTCTGCTTCTTGTAGACGGTCGAGGGCCCGGTGGTCCGCTGGCTGACCGGGAACCACTGCTCCTTCTTGAACTCGCCGGTGATGTAGCCCTTGGCGCGAGCCTCCTCGTAGGTGAGGTCCGCCAGCATGTTCTTGATCTTGGCGAAGGGCAGGTGGCGGGTGCCGTTGATGACCCGGTCGACCCACTCAGACCGCCGGCGGATCCACTCCGGCCGCTCGGTGAGCATCTTGGCGTCCGGGAACAGCGACTCGACGCTGTCGATCCCGTGCGAGAGGGCGAACTCCTTGACCGCGCCCATGAAGTCACCGGAGCGCTTGGCGTTCGCGAAGATGGTCTCGCAGTCACTGTGCGTCAGGGCGTACCCCTGGCCGCCGGCGGTGTCGACACCACCCTTGTTGTTCTGGTCGAAGACGTTCCGAGTACCCATCTCTCCGGGTTCCTCCTTCTGGTCGTGGATGAGGTCGCCCTCGGTCTGCTTGTCGCCCTGTTCCAGATCCGCCGGCTTGACACCGGCTGCTTCGAGAGCCTTCTGGACCATGAAGGCGGCGACGTCCTTGTCTTGCTGGGACCAGGAGTCGTAGATCTCCCGGATCGTCGGGTCGTCGGCGGAGTGCTCGGCCTCGCCGCCGGTTTCGTCGTCGGTCTCTGATTCGTCGGCGGAATCAGGAACCTCGATCTCGAGACCGGTGTGGATGATCGCGTCTTCGTCGGAGACGGTGACGTCAGCTGGGTCATCGCTGTGCTGGATGCGAACCCAGTCGATGACTGCGCCCTTGTTGGCACCCGCGAGAACCAGACTCACCTCGCAGATCTGACCGTGAAGAACGCTCTTAACCTTGCCGAGCATCTTCTCGACCAGCCGGTTGGCGTAGATCGACATGTTCTTGATGTCACCATGCTGAACCAACGCCTTGGCGTTCTGGCCCTGCTTGGTGCCGTTGAGGAAGCCCCAGGCGTAGACACCGTCAGGGCGAGCCTCGAGAATGGCGTGACCCAGCACATTCTCAGGGCTGTTGTGTCCGTGCTGCCAGACGAGCGGAACCGTCATCTTGTCCTGGTGCCGGAAAGCTTCAGGAGTGATAACCCGTCCATCGGAGCACTCGAGACCAGCCTTGGTGGCGTAGCCGCTGAAGTCAGCGTCTTCCATTTTGACTGTCTCCCTCCAGATCTGTGGTTGGATCCGACCCCGATGAGGACGGAACTGCGCTTGGACTTGCTGATTCTGACGGCATGTTCGGGTTACGAAGTTGATCAGCCTTCGCATCCTTAACCGGCGGGAAACCGATGACGCCGCGCATCTCATTTGCGGTTGCGACTTCGTTCCGGATGAACTTGTCTGCGATCTCCGCAATCTTCTCCATGGGAACCTGCTTGAAAGCGTTCATGAAGAAGAGAATCCACTGTCGTTGCGAGCGAGCGGTCTTCGAGAGGAGAGTCCGCCTCATGGCTTCGACAATGGCTGTTAGCAGAGGTTCAACCGTACGGTTCTTGTAATTCAACATTGCCGCTTCATCCGCGGTTCCGTTCATTACCGATTCGGTCAAACCCAGCTGGGAGTACAACATCGCCATGAGGTACTCGACCTGCTTGAGAAGGTTGTTCTCAGCCGCTCGATTCAGCTGAGTGATCTTCTCAGTTCCGTCTGTGTAAGCAATGCCGTACTGACTGCCCTTGAGCTGGAACTCGATGTCTTTACGTCGTTGTTCTGCTTGCTGTCGGCGTGCCTCAGACTTCACGACGTACGGAAGCTGGATGATCAGGTCCAGTTTTCCAGAAGCAACAAGCTCGTCAGCGTTGTCCAACAAGTTCAACTTGTGGATCAAACGCTTCAGAGTCGAGTTCGGCTCATTCATCACGGAATAGAGAGGATTCTCTACGATCGCGACGAATCTCTTCTCGAGAGTGACTTCTTCGCGACGGCCGGTCTGATCGTTGTAGAGATCCACGCGCACATGTCGTGGAGACCATTTCACAATCTTTCCGACACGCATTGTCTTGATGTCAAACCCCGTCGAATCCGCAGGGTTGACAGACGTGTCGACCGGAACTATCGCGATTACGCCTTGGTCGAGAATGCTCATAACCACGTCTTGGCGGAACATTCTCGCTGCCTGGTCGATATTGGCTTCGACGGTCAGACAGTTGTTCAGTCCGCTCGGAATGTCAGATTCGTAACGACCCTGATCATCCAACCGCACATGCCGAATGTCCACTGAAGCAACATCCATTGCAATGCGGGTGTAGATCGAGGATATGATCGATCGTTCATTACCGAGCATCATTCGAGGTCGGTCAGGACGAGTCCCGTATGAAGTTCCTGTGTCGTCGAATGGCCGATTCTCGAGATTGAAAAACGCATTCCACGCGTGCTTCAGACGGTCACCTACTTTAGCTGCCCATGCCACGTACTCACCTCCTCTCCCTCACTCGAACGCCTCCTTGTTCAGTTTGTACGCAACGAAGGCGTCCATGAGAGCCGCCACGTTGTCGATCTTTTCGTCAAAACGTCGCTTGAGCAGCTTTCGGTTTCCGTTTGTGTCCTCGATGGTGATGGCATTACCCATCGCCCACGACATCAACGTCTCGTCGAAGAGAAGCAAGCGTTGGCCGCTGAGATGTTTCAACTCACCGAGAGGAACAGATTCGGTTCGAGCACCTTGAATCACTTTCTCGATGCCGTATGAACCGTTCTCCTGTTCCCATCGAGTCACAAACTCTTTGGCGTTGTACGGGTCGAATCCTAGGCACCGGACGTCATACTCACAGGTCTCGATGTGTTTATCGAGATCTTCGTAGACCTCCATCATGTCCAGGATTGTACCTTCGAGAACGTGAAGACTTCCTTCTCGGATGAACTCCTCGTACTTTTGTCGCATTGCCCCCGGCAACTTCATCAACGTCAAGGACGTGATGTAGCTTCTTACCTTGATTCCGAACTGACCGAACGCCAATGGGAACAGGAACGTGAAAGCACAGAAGTCGTCGCCTTGCGAAAGGTCGGCACCGAGAGCACATGGCAACTTCCAATACTCTTGGTGACGATGTGGAAGGGTCTCTTCGTACGTGAAGAAGTACGTGTATCCCTCCATAGGAATTCCGAATCGCTTGGCTAGGATGTCATTCCTCGACGCGGGGGCCTTTTCGGCTCGCTCCACATCCAGATGGTACGTTTCGTACGTGACGGTCTTACCGATGTTCGGATTTGCCTTAGGCCACATCGCAGGGTCGGCAACTTCTTCCAGCTCGTCGAGCTTGTAGTGCCAGATCGAAACATGCGGCGCAAGGTAATCACCCTTCAGTATGTCAGCAAGTTCCATTTTGATTGTATCACCGGAACCATTGCGGACAGTACCTTCAGAGCTGATTGCAACGATCAGATAGTCGTCAAGCTTTGATGCTCCCTGCTCGACAGCACCAACGACGTCTTCACGAAGATCGCCCGATAGCCATTCGTCGATCGTCGAGACCTTAGGTCGTAGTCCCTGCAATTTGTTAATGGCCATAGGACGAACTTCAAGCAACGAGCCAGTCAGAAAGTTCTCGATGCCTTTCTTCGTTGACGCCAGCTTGACCCGATTGGCTCGCGAACCCGTCGTGTTCTGCAACGAACCATCGGTAAGAAACTCGAACAGCGGTCCACGCGCGCGCGTGATGGCCGTACGAATCGGCGACATTACTTCGTCAGCTTGCTTCATCGTCGGCGCTGTTGTGATCTGGTGAGTCGTTGAAGTATCGACATTCAGGAAGTAGTTCTGAATGAGCGATGCATACATCGACTTGGCTGCGCCACGAGCGACGATCAAGTACTGCTTCGTGGTTAGACGTTTCTTGATTAGCTTCTTGACATAACGTCCACCATGACCGTCAGTCGAAGGTTGATAAACACTTCGCTCAACGAAGTAGTACCAACCAAAGATCTGTTCGGCCCACACCTTGAAGATGGGAAGCAGGTGAAGGTCAGATCCATCTGTCAGCGTAAGTTCGTTCTCGCAGTAGAGGATGAAACCTTGGATTGCCTGATCGTCGTAATAGATGTTCGGGTTGGCGATCAGCGCATCGATACGGTTCATCTCCATCGCGACTTCCCGGTTTACTGGGATCTCGCCACGAAGTACCGCTTGACGAAACTCGCCGTAGTACTTGGGAGTCGCCTTGTTCGATAACACCACGCCAACCCTCCTTCCTACTTACTGGTAGCTTCTGCCACACCCTTGATCGCGCTGTAGACCTCATCGCCGAGCTTGGCGACATTGAGCAGATCACGAATTTGATTCGAACCTGCGAGGAGGTCTTGACGACGTAGTTGCTTGTATTGCTGCTCGAGCTGCATCCTTCTGATCAGCTTCTGCAGATCAGCGTTGGACAGAGAGCTCGGCTTGCTCTTCCTGGCTCGCTGCTGAAGCTTGGCTGCGTCGACCGCGTCTTTCGTGGCACGCTGGTTCTTACCACCCCGGACTTTGATCTTTCCGCCCGGCTTGGTCTTGGCAGTGACAGCGACTGGTCGACGATTGCGACGGACTCCCCACTTCATCCCCTTCACACCGAAGTGCGCGAGGACCTTATCGATTTCGTCCATGTATTCCTCGCTAAAGAGACTTGTAGAAGATCGGTGTTATGCCGTAATACGGCGTACCTGATGGGTCGACCTGAGGCACCACGTCACCAGCTCCGACACGGAACAATGCCGGGTAGATTCCCGTCCAACCTCCAACGATTGATGAAATATCTTCGTTGTGGCTGGGAACCCGAACCGGATCGGCGTCAGAGTAAGCTCCATGACCACCAGAAAATGATGGTGAGTGCACGTAGTGACCGGCAGCATTGTAGCGAGAGACAACATATACCTGTCCGGTGTTCACCGCGACGGGCGTGTCAAACAATGTATCTCGGTATCCGCCACCCGTAGATGCAACCGTCTTGTTGGCCAAACTAGCTGTTGATCCAGTGTCTGGAATGTGTCCGTTTGTAGTCTCAGCATCCCACAACCGCATCACCCAGTTGCCCGCACCTGCAGCACCGTCATACCAGCGAACACCGGTGATGAAACCCGAGTTATGCAGGATGAACTGGTGTCCGATGACGATGTTCGGCGTTCCGTCAGTGTAGGCAGTTGGAGTGATCAGTAGTGCATCGTTGACGTAATACGGACCATCTGCACTAGCCGGCTTCTCCCAGACGATCTGTCCATCGACCATCATCATGTCGACTTCTTGATTGGCTACTCTGGCCTCGATTGCTGTGGTGAAGTCATACTGAGGCATCAGGCCGGCAATCGGAAGTAGATATGAAGCGGATTCGAGTCAGCGGCGGGTGGCCACGAACCATTCGCAACCAAAGTTACTGTGACTGACTCTCCGTCCGCACCATCTGCGCCGTCGGCACCGTCAGCTCCAGGCGGGCCTTGAATGCCCTGGGACCCCGTAGCTCCAGTGTCACCCGTGTCTCCCTTAGGGCCCTGAATACCTTGAGCCCCGGTTGCACCTGTGGCTCCTGTTGCGCCGGTAGCACCCGTTGGCCCAGCAGGACCGACGAGAGACTCGAGCCACTCCGCCTCGGTGCCCACAAAACCATTATCAACAGCAACCTCATAAGCTGAATCACCGGGAACTCCTTCGAGCACGGCACCCTCGATAGCCGCGGTAATCAACGCTTCGATTTGAGGTTGGTCGATGTAGTAGGGAAGGACAACCCAGTAGGTATTGCCATCCCCGATTTTGAACTTCTTCGTGTCCGTTTCGAAGCCGATCTCGCCAGAACGCAAGAGCGGATTCCTGGAGGTCCAGCTAGCAGACGTACCACGCCGAACCTGAATGATGTCCGCCATGAAGTCTCCTAAGGATCTCCGCCGTCGACGATAATGTCGTCATCGAGAACGACATCTGGATCAGGATCGACCCATTCGGTTTCTTCCCGGTACGCGTTGATGCGCCATTCGAGTTCCTTGATCTGCTGCTCCATCGCCGTCTGGTGATAGCTTGTGGAGGGAGGATCGAAGGCCATTCGAACACGCATCTGAACGTACTGCTTGACGTTGTTCTTGCGCTTGTCGGTTCCAAGGAAGGTGTCCCACGTGGGCACCTTGTCCTCGATTGCGAACCCGTCAGCCGGGCCTACACCCAACTGATTCAAAGTTGCAAAGACCGAGTTCGTGAAGAGGATGATGTCTTCGTCGAACGAAGTATCGGCCTCAGGAAGACCTAGGGTCTTCTTCAAACTCGTTAAGATGCTGGTGATCACGCGGGACACCTCCCTTCAGATCAGAACCGACCCTCGTTGAGCCGACGCTGCAGCGCCTTGACGGTCACCGGATCCATTCGCTGGGTCACCGGGACGCCGAGGTACACCTGCAGGGCGCCGATCGTCTTCGGGCCGAGTTCTCCGTCGGCAACGAGCCGGTGATTGACACGATCCGCCAGGTACCGCTGCACCCAGTAGATCAGTTCGGACTTCGGTGTCGAGATGACGCCATCCACGTACGGGCTGCCGATGATGGCCTGCCACTTGGAGATGGTCTTCGGACCGAGTTCTCCGTCGACGTCGAGACGCTCGTTCTTCCAGTCGACCTGCGGACGGCCCTGCTCCGGCGGAACGTACTCGCCAGCGAACCATTCCGAGTGAACGTGGTCCTCGTGGTTGGCGGTCGGGTCACCCCGGTCGGCCATCTGCCGCACGACACCCGGAGAAACCACCGTCGAGGTGATCTTGTGATTCCAGATGACGTGACGCAGCTTGTGTCGACCGCGCCGCTCCCAGATCGCATTCCGAACGAAGTCGCCGGCCTCCTTGGTGTGAACCATGAAGTCGATGACCGGATGCTGCTCGGTGTGGTTGAGCTTGTGGTCCATGTTCGGACCGTCGCCCCACAGGAACCAGACGTCGTGCCCGTTGGCCCAGGCGAGGTTGCAGATCTCGTAGGCGATGTCCCAACCGTTGGCTGGGACTGCGCCGAGCTCGCTAGAGACGTAGCCCCACTTGTCCTCAGCCATTGGCATCCTCGTCCTTCTCGTCCGCGTCGAAGTCGGCGTCGTCGACGGTCTTGTCGCGAGCTTCCTCGTCGTAGGCCGCGTTGGAGTCGTGGCGCTCCGGGGTCTGGACGTAGACGTCCGGGTCCTGCGTGCTGACGTCGGGCTTGTTGTCGCCCGGCTGGACGAACTGCGGAGCCTCGGCCGAGACCGGCGCAGAAGCACGGGTGTCCTGGCTCGGCTGAGCGTCGCTGTCGTTGGCGTCGACGTTGTCGTTGTCTGCGACGAGGACGGGCTCGTCCGCGTTCTTCTCCACGGCGTTCTGGTGGGCGGCCAGTGCCTTTTCCCGGGCCTGCGTCAGGTCCTCGGTGTTCTGGGCGTCGGCGTGGCCGCTCTCGACTCGCTCTTCCATCGTTCCTCCTTCTCGGTTACCACAACTTGGTGTCGCCAGCCACACGAGCAACGGGCAATCGGGGAAGTTGCTGCGCGGTACCGTAATGGATGGCATTGTGGGTCTTGTGTGTGACCGTGATCAAGTACTCCGGGTCGAGAATGCTTGGATCTCCACTCGAAATATCGTCAACCGTCATCGGATTCATGTGATGGATGTAAAGACCCTTGTGGATCTCAAATCCAAGGATGCCTAAATCGCAGCCCTCATCGCGAATGATGACGTGGCGACGGATTTGACGCCACTCTTTTGAACGGTAGAACATCTGGTTCATGTATCGGTCGAACCCAAACGTGGAATCACCGACTTGACCGTTCAACTGGAGGTATTCGAACCTAGACTCAAGCGTATCGAACCGTCGAAGCTCGGAATACGACCTAATTCTCATAGTCGTCCTCTGAGGGTTGAGCCTCTTGGCCTTGATAGAGCCGCATGACACGAATTGCTTCGCTGTAGAGCTGCTCTACTCTCTTCTCGGATTCGATTGCATCGGCCTTGATCCTAGTTAACCTCAGTTCCTCTTCTAAACGCTCTTGCTCGAGTCGTTCTCGTGAGGAACCAAGCTTGAGATAGTGACTAATGACCTGAGCAGATGCCGTACCATTCAGCAGCTGCTTCTCAGCCAGGTCAGTAGCGTAGGAAATGAGCTGAGCCTCCCGAGCATCGGGAGTTGTGGCGGGTCTTGGCCGTTTGGGCTCGGAATCCGACTCTTTGGGTCGTCGAATGACCACGTCTCAACTCCCTTCTGCTAGATGGGGTCGAAACTCAGGGAGCCAGCTGCCTGGCGGTGCGCATCTTGCCCAGCAGCGAGTTCACGGTCGTCCGCAGATTGACGACATCGGTCCGCAGCGCGTTGAACTCGGCCTCGGTGGGCGATTCACCGCCCGTGATGGCAGCCTGAGTCATCGCCGGGGCGTCAGTCTGGGCCGCGGCCTGCTTGGGGATGACCAAACCGGCTCCGGAAGCGTCGAAAAGCTCGAGCTGGAGCGTCAGTTCATTGGTTCTGCGCGTCCCGCCATCCACCAGGACGGCTTGCTGCGTCGGTTGTGCCACTTTTGTCCCTCTCTGTCCTAGTTTGCCCCGACTTTCCGGGGGCAAAAAACTTACTCGATTTTGTCCCCCGGGGCATTTTTGAGGACGGAGGCGATGCGGACGGGGGGTCTGATTTGCGGACCCCCTCCCCCCTACGTCTTCATCTCTCCCACTCTATGCAGCCACTGAGACAGGAGCTGCGACTTTTCTGTAGATTCCGAGAACATTGTTCTCAACAATCCACGAAATCGCATTCTCTATCTCAACACTTTGCACATCATCAGGCAACTCATCAGACACGTTGGCAACACGTGCCAAGAAAGACGGAGTGTTGTACCCTGCTTGTCTGTCGAATGCATACCACTCATCCCAATGTGTGAAAGGATTCCATGGATTGTCGACAGTAGTTAACATGTGTTCCATTGATTCTCCTTTCACTCACTAAGACCAACCTTGAGTGTGGTAAGCGAAACACCAAGAGCATCAGCAATCTCAGCCTGGGTGTATCCGGAGTTCATCATTGCCTTGGCCCTAAGCTTCTTGATGGGAGTCATAGAAACCGAAGACCTAGGTGTGGCTAGTTCCTTAACACGATCCAAGTCTGCATTGTTGAGGATCTGGTTGAGACGGTTGGGACTGATAGCACCTGCCTGAATAGCGGCCCATTCAGAATCGGTGATGTCAATCCTCTGCTTACGGGCCCCCACTCTAACCCGGGCCTCCGCTAGAGCCTGGGCTTTGAGGCGCTTAAGTTCAGCACTGTCCATGTCTGGGCGCCCTTGGGTCTTGAGGCGGACGATTTCGCCTGCCATTACCTGGGCACGTCTTTCTAATGGACTGTTTCTAAGGGCTACCGAAAGCTTCGATTGTAGGGAGGCCACTTCATTTGAGTACGCCTTCTTTGCAGATGGAGAATAGGGGATACCCTTTGTGTTGACAGCAGCAAGCCTTGCCTGGTTGGCCAAGGACTTGAGTGAGTTCGAGTGATCTGCATACACCTTCTCTATGGGCGTGCCCGAAGAGAGGGAGCGTGCATCACTAGCTTCTGCCAACTTCTTTACTTTGATCTCTTTCCTTACCAACTGCCCTTGCCTGTTGGTAAAGGTTTCCCCTGTCGGTTCGAATACCTTCCTACCAGTAGCCCGGTCTACAGGACCACCCTTTGCTGCAGACCTAGGTTTCCTATCAGGCACTCGTGTTTCAGAGCCGGCCCTTGAAATGAGGGTTGATGCCCCACCTCTCGGATTACCCTGATACTTCTCCATTAACTGCGAGATGCCGTTGTCTCGAGCAGATCCCTTGTAATCCAGGTTGTGTTTCTCTGCATCGATTACAACCATTGAATGCCGAACTGCGCGCGCTAGCTCGGCCGTGTTGGCACCACGAATTGTCATGTCCGTGATTAGGTTGGAAACGATACCCATCTGGATCTGTTTGGTGCGTGGACTAATCGGCTTCATTCCAGGATAGGCAGGGTATGCCTTGATGGGATCGAAGTCTTTTAGTCCTTCTAGTGGCGAACCGGTCTTGATCTTCCTGTCGTTGTTGCGAATGACAAGAACATGATCGCCATCGAAGTCTGCACCCGAGAGACGTTGCGCTACCTTGTGATTGATGCCTACTGCATCTCTTGCTCGACCGATACTGGTCTGTGCTTCCTTGTTCCGGTTGTTCACTGTCAGTTCTGGGATCTCGAAGATTCCACCATGTGGATGGCGAATCAATACAACCCTCTCACCATTACGGTAATTGGGTGCATAGATCTCATTGTCTTTCAGCGAATTGATTGGAAGGATCACATGGTTCGCAGTACCAGGAAGAGCAGCCGCTTTGAGATGTACAGCCGCAGCATCTGCATCATCAGCGAAGGATTCCAACAGACGCTTACGAACAGAAGGATTGGTGAGCTTGGAGATCTGTTCGAACTCCTGACGCTTCCGTTCAGCTGCGACATCCAGTTGGGTCTTGGCGAGTGATGGACTCTGCTTCGACAACATCTGAGAAGACAGAGCTCGAGACCACTGTTCCCAGTTTCCTTCTTCGTTGATGATGTTCATGACGCCATGTTGTCGACTGATGGAAGCACCGAACGGATTGTCCGGATCGTCTTTCAGTTTCTTCAAGGCATCGAGTTTGTTGCCTGTGTTTTTCTTGTTCACATTGACGACAAGGTCCACGCCAGGAGGCATGTCGTCTTTGTACATTGCCATGCCCTTGATGTAGTGCGTTCCATCAACCGCAATACGAACCTGGGCATAGCTGGATTTACCGAGCGAGATGTCTTCTTTGCCGCGTCGAACATAGATGACACCGTCAGCTGCAGCACCGCCCTCATCAGCATAACGAATTGCAACACGCTTCGAGCTGATTGAGGTGGGGGGCTTCAAACCGAGGAAAGTGCGCCCACCATCTTCGGAGTGTTCGGTAACAGTCCTGATGTTGGCACGATTGGCATAAGTCTCGGAGTACTTCGTGCCTGGAGCTACCAACACAGTCTGAGTTGTGAATTGACCGGTACCGAGTTGTGGAACCTTGACGTATTGAACGAGGTAGCCTTCTTCTTTCAGAAGGGCTACGGCCGCATTCAACTTCGTCCGACTGATCCCCATGTGGTGTTCAACACCGCTACCGATATCGAGGTACTTCTTGTCTGCGACTTGGTCACGCAGCATGTTCGACGTTGCCGTCAGAACATTGGCACGATCAGCGACACCCGGAGCTAGCAGAGCTCGAACAGAAGACTCATTGATCTTCATTCGTTGTCCGATGGCAACATTCGAATAGCCCTTGTCCTTGAGCCTCTGGGCCATCGCGATGTCTGCTTGCTTCTGCTGGTTGTTCGCAATCGTCTTTGCTGCGCGGAGCTGGGTAGTAGTGATGTTGAAGCTACGTGCGATTTCTACATCACTCATACCTTCTCGACGCAAGTTATCGACCGTCATCAAGAAAGTACGGTTACGACCCTCCTGCGTCTTACCAGATCCCCAGGGATAGCGACCTGATCTACGCAGAATGCCGTAGTGAGCGAGATGATTATCTTTGAGAATGATCAAAACGGCACCTCCTGTCGCAGATCGTTCAGACGCTTGTCAAACGTCCGAATTTTGTCGATGATGTGAAAGATGTCATCCGGATCGGGAATAAGCACCTTCACGTCATCATTCTGATAAATCCGCAGTTCTGCTCTGATCTCATTCGGCTTGAATTTGTACTCCAAACAGAACAAGGCCATGTAGACCATGAGCTGAGTGAAGGACGCCTCGTTGATGCCGGTTTTGAGATCGTGGACTCGAAGAGTGTTCTTACGGAAGCCGATCGCATCGGCAGTACCGTAACAGTTCATCGAGTAGAACAAAATCTGTTCGGGTGTCAAACCATAGCTGATGGCATCATTGACGTACTGGTTCAACGTCGCCGAAGTGGCCGGCAGCTTTACCCGCAACTTGATCATTCGTTGCGCAAGGTCATGGAGCTCAGTTCCCCGGCGAGCAGCCATTTGCGCATGGAACACACGATCAAGTTTGTCTTCTGTGTAGTTAACCCAAGAGTGGTTACTCGGGCTAAGAAACGCGTGCGCCGCGGGAAGCACGGCGGAATGTCTGTTGAAGTCCACGGAAGACGTCCTCTTCGTTCTCAGGATAGATAAAGGCTGCGAACGACATTGCGTCGAAAAGCTCGACGTAGTAGCGCTGATTGGGTCGCTCAGGAGCATTTTCGTGTGCCTTTATCTCGAGCATGGCCCACGTGTTCCCGTAAAAGACAGTTCGATCCGGAATTCCTTGTACGAGTTGCGGATCGTTCTTTACGACAACACAGCCTGGGAAATCCTCGTGGAGCCTGTTAACGACGTGTCTCTCGTATCTGCTTTCACGCATTTGCTCCACCTCCCAAACAAAAAGGGCTTGCTCTTACTCCTTCTATTATATCCTGCGATCCATACGCTACTTAATATGGCGTTTTATCAAGATGTGGTGATCAGTCGGGTACACCGTATAATTCCAGTGTCCGTGAAGAATGTTCGCTGCGCTAAGCACCACAGCTCGTTCAAGCAACCCATAGGTTTTCGCCAACTCCCAGCTATCCGGAAACTCCTCTCCCGTCTCGTGGATAATCAATGGTTCGTACATACGATTTTGATAAGGCTGATTTTGGAACTGTTTGTGATACTCGATTGCGAAAGGTCGTGGACGCCAGGCGAGGTTGTTTGCCTGGAGATTGCCACGGTCGCCGTCGAGATGGATGACTGTATTGGAACGACGGTCTGGGGGGTCTACGAACGCCTTAGCGACGAGTACGGCAACAGACCTACAATAATCCACACCACCTCGATGGAGGTTAATGTTGCGGATACCCTGGTGGTTGACTCGAATGGGCAAGAATCTTTTACTCAGATGCGAGTAGATCCGTCCATCGTCATGTACTTCGTAATCGAGGAATTCCTCGATTGCAGCGAACTCGGTCATCAGGCATACATCTCCTCGGAAAAGCTCATGTCAAAAACCAAAAATTTTGGCCAAAAAGTTTTCTATAAAAACGCACATAGTATCAGTGCTGTTGATATTAAGTGAGTTTTATTGAGAAAGTTTTTAGCTTCAGATTTGACAGATTTGACAGATGATCTTGTAATTTCCACAAAATCCTGTCCTATTCTGTCCGAGTTTCGCCCCTTTCGCCACAACTATGTCCCTATTTACCCCCTTCTGCCCAAGTATGCCCATTATTTCATCCTACTATGTCCTATTTCATCCACCCAGGCCCGATTTGCTATGAATCGGCTTTCGTTGAAGTTCCGTTTTTCTGCCAAGGATTTTTTTATTCCAAAATCCAAAATCGTTTTTGACAGAAGGCGGTAGTAGAAAAGTCTGTTATAGGGTGAATTCAACCGATCGATCCTACCATGCCCTTGTTCCCATAGTTTGTACGAATACGGTTGCGAGTAGAAAACCATCGCATTGGTATCCGTACAGTTCCATCCCTCCCCTCCAGCGGCGTACTGAACCAAGTACAACCATCTCTCACAAGTCGGTAGAGGCTCGTGCTTGTGACCATTCCATTCAGAAATCGTCACTGTCTTCGAAAGCGATCTCAAGATCTCTAGTTCGAAGTCGAAGTTGTAGAAGACAATCAACCGCGGGTGTATAGACATCAGTGACTGTACAACCCGCAACCGAGACAAGTCGGAATTCACAACCCGCCTCATCACAAGGAATAGTTCCGCCACGGTCTTCAACGGTCTGTTCTCGTACACATGCCATCGATCTACCATCACTCTCTTCAAGAGCTCAGCGTCGTAGTCGCACCAGACGTCCTCCTCCACTCGCACAGTGTGGCGTTGGTAGGGCATCTCTACGAGGATCTCATTACGCAGCCGGACCAGTTTCCCTACTGCTGTATATCTTTGAACTTTAGGGAATTTTGTGTACGGGTTATACACAACGTGGTCTCGCTTGAACTCAGAACGATTTCGATAGAATCCGTTGGCGATGAACACCGGAATGTAATCCATCCAAGTATCGCCTGGAGTGGCGGAGAGAAGGATCCACCGGTTTCGTCGAGTGATAGCCAGGAATTTGGTAACCCACTGACCACTACCGACAATTCGTTGCTCGTCGAAGATGAAGAACGCCCCACTAACGGAGGCATACTTTCCAATGTTATTCCACGAATCGACCGTGAGAACACCCGCGACAGTCGCCCCAGGAACTCCTCCCACGGCTCGCTTGGCAAACTCCCCCTCCCAATCGCGAGAGTCTCTCTTCTTGGCTGTCGTGATGACGTAGACATCCTTTGGTGCTTCTTTCTCCATATAGTAGGCAACGGCTGTCAGGGATTTCCCCGTCCCGACACCGCCCCACAAGATCTTGCCGTTCGCTAGTTTCTTGACTGCTTCAGCTTGGTGGGGGTGAAGTTCGATCATTTATCCTCGCACCCACAAGTTGGCGTATGCCTATCTCCGTGCTTACCATCCGGACCCAATGGACGATGTTTGTCGAGTTGGTCGATCAGCCTTTGCAAGCGACGGATATGGCTATGACTCCAGTTCCGACCTGACTGGCCAATCTCCGTCTGAGCGATACAGAACAATTCCCGGGTCATCTTGACGTTGTCGACCTGCAACGTCGGAACAACCTCTGGAAATGCCCCGATTTCATTTCCGATCGCGTTGAACAGATCCTTCAAGTTCTTCCGATCCAACGTCGCAGCACCACTACCGTGCATGTGATTGACGATGAGCTCGTAGGTGTTCGGATCTGTCTTCCGTAGAATCGCCTCCTCTTGTGTCTGATGGTCGTACACATCCCACAAGTCTTCGTCCATTTCACACCTCCTTGCCATACAGAGACCTCGAGCCGTACTGGGGGGAACCGAATCCGACCGTAACCTTCCGCCATCCCGATCCATCAAGGTCGTCGAGATAGAACGTGTTGCCTCCGTACGTAACCCGCACCGCCGGGCGTACCTGCCCTACAAATAGACGGGCCCAGTACTCGGGATGAATGCCCGGATCAGACACCACCAAATTGACTTTCTGTGCATCACAAGGTTCCCCGTTCCAATATGTGCAAATTACTCCCGGGGGATGATTCAGGAACGAAGCCGGGAGGGGGGCACGAAGCTTCCTACGGTTGCTCATCACCTTCTCCTTTAGCCAAAAACGAAACACCATGTTATTCACACGATGCCTCGTTCGAGGGTTTATTCTTCTTCCATTCTCTTCTTCAACTTCTCGATGGCGTTCTTCATCACGAAGTAGTCCATCAACACGGCGTCCCAGCCTGCCTTGAATCCATCCGCGAACCAGCGGCGCGTCTCGACGTAGAGCTCGTCCTTGTGGGACTGCTCCATCGACTTGACGACACGACGGTGTCGGATGACCCAGACGAGGTTGGTCAGCAAAGCTGTAACTACTCCGGCGAGGATTGCAGCGAGCATGGCTGTTCCTTTCAGAGATGGGGTCTCATTATAAGCCATGTTTCTCCCGCGATAATATGAGTAGAGGGGGCCCGATCAACCCCCTCTACCCTATTCTCCCTCTCAGAAAGTCCGCCATTGAATGTAGGGTCTTTAGGCACTCAACCCCATGTCGCACCTCCTCTGATTAATCCGCGATTCCTGCAGCGTGCACCCACTGCGCGCTGGTGGCAGGACTCGAACCTGCACACTTCGTGTCCACCCCACACGAGGCTCTACCAGTTGAGCTACACCAGCAAGGTGAGTCGAGCCCCCGGAAATCCCGTACCAAGAGCCCGACCCACGCCTTGGATGCTGCTAGAAGATGACCCGAACCGTCTCTCCGAAATTGGCCCGGTTGCAGTTGGTGCACGCCGTCTCGATCCTGAACCGGAAGGCGCAGAAGCATGGCATGTGGTAGGAATGCAACGTCACGCCGTACGTCGGACCGAGGTTTGTCAGCGCACCCCACCCATTGTTGGGCTGGACCACGTAGCACGACCCGGTGTACGGACAGACCTGCGTGCGAACCGTCATCCCACCCGTCGACGCGATCTCGACGTTGATGTCGTGACAGGAGGGGACGCTGTTCTCGTTGCCGTACTCGTGCCACTTCCCGGCGAAGACGTCGTAGCTACCCGCGTCGTAGGCGAACCAGGTGGTGTCGTATCCCCAGTCGCACCCGGGGTAGTTGTACGTGTCGGCCTTGGCCATGGACGGGACGAAAAGCATCGTCACCGCGACGGCCACCACCCCGAAGAAGGCCATGGCTCGCCGGAGCAGGAACTTCTGACGCTCACTCATTGGGGGTCTCCTCCACATCTTCCCCGTCCTGCATCCGCGAGGCCACGTCGATGGCCCCATTGACTGCCTCGAGCGAGTCCCGCAGCTCCGTCAGGTTGACCAGAAACGACCTCCCGGCGAGGCTCAGCTGGTCCACCCGCACCAAGAGCTTTCGGAACGGCTCACGTGCGTTCTCCGGCGTCATGTCGGAGGTGAGATCTGACATTGTGCTCCTTCACACTGCTGATTGGATGTACACCCGGATTTCCCCGCGGTCGTAGTCGTGATATACGTCGTCGACTACGAAGATTGTGGCCTTGATTCGCACCTTGGTGCCCACCTCGGGGATGATGAGCTGACCTTCTCGAGTTCGATGGACCGGATTTCCAGCGACACCCTTCCCCATGAAGAAAGCGTTCACTTGGTGCCTTTGCTGGTTTCGATCAGCGCCTGGACCTGGGACACCTTTCCGATCATGGTCTGGTGGTAGTCCTGCGACAGCGCCTCGATCGCTACCAGGACGTTCTGAATCCCCTCCAGATCACCCAGCGCCGCGACCATCTTGACGTTCTCCCGAGCCCGGTTGACGATGTCGCCAACGAGATGGGTCTTCTCCTTGGCCTCGTTCAGGATCGACTGAGCCTGGCTGAGCATGAGCCGGGCGGTTTCGAGGTTGATGGCCATTCTTTTGCTCCTTAATATTAGGGCCAGAGACTGATCGCCTCCAGGAAGCAGACGAGGCGTTCGAGACCCCATCTGCAACCTGCAAGAATCAGGAACTGACGAGTTCCTCGAAGCTCTTGCGGAACGCCTGTCCGGTGTACACCTTGAACTGGTTGCCGGACTTCGTCACCACGTCACCAACGAACGCCTTGGTCTGACGCTCGTTGACGTACTTGAGGATCGGCACCTTGACGTAGGGCTGCGCTTCCAGCCCTTCCTCAGGCTTGGGCTTGGTCTGCTGAACCGAGCCCCCGCACCACTCCGCGACCTCTTCGAGGTTCTCCGTCGTCACTTCGACCCCGTCGACGAAGAACACCTTCCGCGCGTACTTCTGAACCTTCATCGAGTCCCCTACTTGTTTGTTGTGATACCTGTTGAGAAGGTCAGCTGCGTTCACGGAACAGAATTCCCTGATTCTGCATCTCGTTGATGGCGTGTGCGATCTGTTGCGGCGTCAGCCCGATCTTGGCCAGCGCGTTGTAGACCTTGTCCATGGTGCCTTCGTTGTGGAACTCATCCCCATCCGACACCATCGCCACGCCGTCGTCGTTCAGCATGACAGAAGACACCGCGACGAGCTCGTGATACGGCCCCCATTCCGTGGCCATTCGAGACATCAGGTTGTGGACGTGTGACCACTCTTCCACATCACCGGTCTCCACCATCAAGCTCAGTCGATGGGTTGTCTTGCGGTGGTCTGGAGGATCGACGTAGACCGGCGTGATCTCATTCATCGACTTTCCCTGCCCTTGGCGGTAGATCCTCCAGGTCCGCGTATTTCTCGTCGAGGGGATCGGTGACGATGGTGACGTACATGGTCTGCACGTATGCCTTCCGTCCACCACGTCCAGCCACCGACCAGTCGTAGGGACGGATGACCAGGTCTACGTTCTCGATGTCGACCCAGTCCAGGACCTCGATCTCGTCCTCGCCCAAGGGCGTGCGACGCGGCTGACCCTTGATGTGCGTGATCATGTAGATGCGCGGCGGACGGATCTTGTACCCCACCGAGACGGGGATCCACGGCGTCCCGAGCTCCTCGTCCAGCTCGTCACGAGGCTTCAGGACCTTGACGTTCCAGCCGTCCCTAGACATCTGCTCCGCGATTTCCGGCGGGAGAATCAGTCCGAAGTTCCGATCCCCCTCCGCGTTGTACTGCCCTTCCTTGCCGGCGAAGTTCCGGAAGATGATTCGGGCGTTCTCGATCGTGAGAGTTCCGTCCTGCGGGCTCATAGCTTCTCCTGCAGGGATGCCTTGGTGATACTCATCGAGTCCACACGGCGAAACTGGGCCACGTTGAACTCCTGGAGGATGCCGTCGTACGTCACCTTGAAAACTGTGTCCCCGACGAAGGAGCAGATGACTTCGGCGGTCCAGTTGCTCATTGTCATTCCGAACGCCACGACCTTGAAGTCATTCGGTTCGAAGTCTCGGGCCGGATCCAAGCCTTCCCGCGCATTCAGCCAAGTCGCTACGAGGCTGATAGCCTCGACCTGGTCTTCGAGAAATTCCATTTCGGGCACGCTTCAGTCTCCGTCTCGATCGAGATTGTCTTT